>Ga0308157_10000400_pt1 | contig 150359 bp, 139 predicted proteins | sample PhyBR1_FD_201035 | JGI IMG/M metagenome (GOLD analysis project Ga0308157, IMG submission 201035) | Phyllosphere microbial communities from UC Gill Tract Community Farm, Albany, California, United States - DLSLB.R1 | ecosystem: Host-associated > Plants > Phyllosphere > Unclassified | place... | reverse complement strand
AATAATTTTTAAATTTATTTTTTCGACCCTTAATACCAGACTTTTATAAGAACATCCCTCTCTTGCGGGCTGCAAAGATAACACAGATTTATTCTTCTGCAAATCTTTTTTGAACGAAAATCGATAATTTTTTTCACGATATCCCTAAAGCGCTGGTGGTAAGTTTTTTGGGAAGATGGATTTTTTATCAAGGAAGACAATCTCCAAAAGTATCCCCGAAGCCCGGCCCCGATTACTTCACAGATATAATATTTAGTAAAGGAGTTCAGTGAATGCTGACGCATTTGCAGCGGAAATCCTTTTGCCCGTTCCTTTAACGGGCCAAAGATTGAATCGAAAAGCGGGAAGTTGCCGGCCGGAAAATCAATTTACATATATATTGTGTGGATTTCCCTAAACCGCTATATTTGCGCTTCCTAAAACAACAAAAATGATTAAGATTACATTACCCGATGGTTCGGTAAAGGAGTTTGCGCCCGGCATTACGCCGATGGACGTAGCAATGAGTATCAGCGAAGGATTGGCCAGGAACGTGATTTCGGCTTCTTTTGACGGAACAACCATTGAAACTTCGACGCCTTTGACGACCGACGGGGCTCTTATATTATATACATGGAATGATGCCGAAGGCAAAAAAGCGTTCTGGCACTCCACTTCACACGTGCTTGCGCAGGCTTTGCAGGAATTGTATCCCGGCATTAAATTATCAATTGGGCCCGCCATTGAAAAAGGGTTTTATTATGATGTGGATTTTGGCGAGCAGAGCATTGGCGATGCCGATTTCAAAAAAATCGAAGACCGCGTCCTTGAAATCGCGCGTGAAAAACATGAGTTTAAAATGCGTTCATCTTCGAAAGCCGATGCATTAGCGTTCTATAAAAAAGAGAACAATCCGTATAAAATCGAGCTCATCGAAAACCTTGAAGACGGAACGATCACTTTCTGCGACCATGCAACTTTCACCGATTTGTGCCGCGGCGGACACATTCCGAATACCGGACTCATCAAAGCGATGAAAATCATGAGCGTTGCCGGCGCATATTGGCGCGGTGATGAAAAAAACAAACAGTTGACGCGCGTTTATGGCGTTTCTTTTCCAAAGCAAAAAGACCTTACCGAATACCTCGAATTGCTTGAAGAAGCCAAACGACGCGACCATAGAAAATTAGGAAAAGAACTCGAGCTGTTCGCGTTTTCGCAACGCGTTGGGCAAGGGTTGCCGTTGTGGCTGCCGAAAGGCGCTGCACTGCGTGACCGTCTCGAACAGTTCCTCAAGAAAGCACAAAAGAAAGCCGGATACGAGCAGGTGGTAACACCACACATCGGGCAAAAAGAATTGTACGTGACTTCAGGACATTATGCAAAATATGGCGCCGACAGTTTCCAGCCCATCCATACGCCGGCCGAAGGCGAAGAGTTTTTGCTCAAGCCGATGAACTGTCCGCACCACTGTGAAATCTACAACAACAAACCGTGGTCTTATAAAGATTTACCGAAACGTTATGCCGAATTTGGCACCGTGTACCGTTATGAGCAAAGCGGGGAATTGCACGGACTCACACGCGTTCGCGGATTTACGCAGGATGATGCACATATTTTTTGTACGCCCGATCAGTTGGATTCAGAATTCAAAAAAGTAATTGATCTGGTTTTGTATGTCTTCGGTTCGTTGGGATTTGAGAATTTCACCGCACAGATTTCATTGCGCGACCAGGAAAACCGCGACAAATATATCGGTTCCGACGAAAATTGGGAAAAAGCCGAAAATGCGATCATCAGTGCCGCGCACGACAAAAACCTGAATACCGTAGTTGAATATGGTGAAGCGGCGTTCTACGGACCAAAGCTTGATTTCATGGTCAAAGATGCATTGGGAAGACAATGGCAGCTCGGAACCATCCAGGTTGATTACAATTTGCCGGAGCGTTTTGACCTGACGTACAAAGGTTCTGACAATGAATTGCACCGACCCGTAATGATTCACCGTGCGCCTTTCGGATCAATGGAAAGATTCATTGCGATATTGCTCGAGCATACGGCAGGAAATTTCCCGATTTGGCTCATGCCCGAACAGGCAACAATATTATGTCTCAGCGAGAAATATGAAAATTATGCGAAAAAAGTTTTAGAATTGCTGGAAAATCACGAAATTCGCGCCCTAATTGACAACCGAAACGAAACGATCGGCAAGAAAATCAGGGATGCAGAAATGCAGAAAACCCCGTTTATGCTGATTGTCGGAGAGGAAGAAGAGCAGAACGGAACCGTTTCCATCCGCCGTCACGGACAGGAAGGAAAAGGCAACGTGACCGTTACAATCGACGAATTTGCGGCGATGGTTGATGAAGAAATTGCAAAAACATTAAAAACATTCAACGTTTAACTTAAAATTATAAAGTCATAGCAATAAGAAGCAACAAGGGTTACCAACCCAGAGTAGAAAAGAAAGACGCACACCGGATCAACAACAACATCCGCGGTGTTCAGGAAGTAAGACTTGTAGGTGAGAATATTGAGCCCGGAGTTTTCAAACTTTCCGACGCGCTCAGGATGGCCGACGAGCAGGAATTGGATCTGGTGGAGATTTCACCAAACGCCGATCCGCCGGTTTGCAAGATCATGGATTATAAAAAATTCGTGTACGAGCAAAAGAAACGCGACAAGGCGATGAAAGCCAAATCTACTCAGGTGGTTGTAAAGGAAATCCGTTTCGGGCCGCAGACTGACGAGCATGATTACGAGTTCAAACGCAAAAATGCAGAGAAATTCCTCAAGGAAGGCGCGAAGTTAAAAGCGTTCGTGTTTTTCAAAGGACGTTCGATCATCTATAAAGACCAGGGACAGATTTTGTTGTTAAGACTCGCGCAGGATCTCGAAGAGTTTGGTAAAGTGGAAGCGATGCCGGTGCTCGAAGGAAAGCGGATGATTATATTCATCGCGCCGAAGAAAAAGAAATAGCAGAAGCCTAGCCCCGATTGCAGCAAGTATCCTCGCAGAGATACTGCGGAAAGCGGGAAACAGCTCCTCAATAAATACTGAAGCAATTCAGCATAAACAAGTAAGTAAGAGTAAATCAAAAACACTAGGAAAAAATGCCTAAAATGAAAACCAAATCCAGCGCCAAGAAACGATTCAAAGTTACGGGCTCGGGTAAGATCAAAAGAAAGCATGCTTTCAAAAGTCACATCCTGACTAAAAAATCCAAAAAACGTAAACTCGCGTTGACACACTCAGCACTAGTTCACAAAACGGATGAGAAAAGCATCAAACAACAGCTGAGAATTATCTAATTATTAATTGTTAATTATCAATTATTAATTATCTCAATTCTTTAGGTTAAAATTATTTAATAACCTTGGAGTACGGCCTTAAGTTCCTTTGATTCAATTCAGGACGCCTGCTACAAAAACACAAGAAAATTATGCCAAGATCAGTAAATTCAGTTGCCAAAAGGGCACGAAGAAAAAAAATCATGAAGCAAGCCAAAGGTTTCTTTGGCCGTCGTAAAAACGTTTGGACAGTGGCGAAAAATGCCGTGGAAAAAGCGATGGTTTACGCTTACCGCGACAGAAAGCAAAACAAAAGAAACTTCCGCGCATTGTGGATTCAGCGTATCAACGCAGGAGCACGCCAGGAAGGAATGTCTTACTCGCAATTTATGGGGAAAGTAAAAGCTAACGGAATCGAATTGAACCGTAAGGTCCTTGCCGATTTGGCGATGAACCACCCGGAAGCTTTCAAAGCTGTACTTAATAAAGTAAAATAAACGTTTTATCAACAAGATCGAAATTACTTACTTATAAGAAACCCGTTCGCAAGAGCGGGTTTTTTGTTTTATTTCGGGGCCTGAACAGCATCCTGGGCAAATGGCCGAGCTGACCGAAGGAATCGCTCACGCGAGCCAACCGCCGGTAGTTTAATTTTTCAAATACCTGTTTTTTTCGTAGATAATTAACGCAACATAAAAAATATTGTCCTTAATTGTGCCAATATATTGATGAGTGTTAACTTTTTTTTATATATTTCAGCGTCAAAAAAAATTCACCCGCCTTTTTATCAAACTGTTACACATGATAAAGCCATTGTTTAGATGAAAATAAAACTACTTTTAACCATCTGCGTATGCTTTTTTCTCGCGGCCCGCTCTTTTGCCCAGGCTACCCAAATCAAGGGTTTCGTAGATGTCACGGCGGGATACAATAAAAAAACAACATTTGGATTTGGCGAGCAGGATCTTTTTATAACTTCTGCAATCAGCGACCGGATTTCCTTTCTCGGAGAAACGGTTTTTAAATATGATGCCGAAGAACACAGTGAATTTACGATAAGCGTTGAAAGGGTTATTATTACTTATAATTTATTCGGCAACCACAACCTCGTGATGGGTAAAATCCACACACCGTTAAATTACTGGAACGACACATACCACCACGGACGCGTTTTCTTCCCTACGATCGACCGCCCATTACTTTTCTCTGCAAGCATTCTTCCGTTGCATACGGTTGGAGTTGGTTTTGAAGGACATGACCTTGGCAAGATAAAATTTGGTTACAATCTATTTGTTGGTAACGGATTGGGGTCTTCTGAGGTAGCCGATAATGACAAAGGAAAATGTATTACCGCCGCATTCCATATCAAGCCAGTGAACCGTTTGAAAATAGGGATGTCTTATTATTACGATGTCGTCTCGGCTGGCGCCGATGTGCATGATATTCACTACGACCATCAAATAAACCAACATTTGATTTCCGCTTCTATTGCGCGGTTCGGAAAAAAATTGGAGTTGCTCACCGAAGCTACCGCCGGACTTAATCATACTGACAGCACAGGAACCAAAAATACACTCGCCGCCTACGCTTACGCAGGATATAAGATTAAAGAAAAATACGTTCCTTATGTACGTTACGATAACATCAGTTACCAAAGTGGCGAAATGTATTACAAGGGAAAGAATGTGCAGTCGTTTGTCGCTGGATTTCGATACGAAATAAATTACCTTGCTGTTGTAAAACTCGAGTACCAACACATCGAAAATACTAATGCTGCTGACGTTGACAAAGTAACCGCGCAATTCGCAATTGGCTTTTAATATGAAAAGGACAAGCAAACCCATACAGCTACTCTCATCCAAAAGCGCATTATTAAACTATAGCTTTCTGATTGGCTGCCTTTTTTTTGCAATTGCAGGAAAGGCACAGCAAAATACGTTGACCGCCATCGGCAATGTTTCGGGAGCCCCTGCCGATATGCGTCAATCAGAACTAAAAGCAGTTTTGATGGGCGAAACACAACGCTGGAAAAATGGCAAACGCATTATCATTGCGCTGATGAAAACAAATACCGCATTGGGGAAAACAACATCCTTAAAAATTTATGATATGTCAGGTGATGAACTCAATAAATATTGGTTGTCATTGGTTTTTCAGGGCAAGGCACAAGCCCCTGTCTTTTTTACTTCGGTAAGTGACCTCCAAAATTTTGTCGCGCAAAACCCCGGCGCGATCGGTATCATAGACAAACCAATGGCCAGTGCAGATGTAAGGGCTGTTATGATTGATGGAAAACCTTCTTTCTAAAGTTGTAATGCCTTTTTGTTGTGGTTGCCATTGGCCGTAGTTCCTCATTTTAAAATAACATACCATGCGCATAAATCTCAAAACAAAGATTTGGCTTACAATCTGTTCGATTGTATTGATGTTTTCTTTTTTTACATTGTTTTATTTTCCGCAGCAACAGGGACAATTGTTGGTCAACAATTACGAAAACGAAGTTCAGAACCTCGCCAATACCGTGGCTTTGGGAGTGAAAATCGCCATCAATGAGCAAAACTTCGAAGGCGTTCAAACGGCGATGGAATTTGTAAAAGACGACCCGCGGCTCCAATTCATCAGCATGTTGCAATCTGACACGATTTGGGATGCAAATCATACCAAATTCCAAATCAAACAAAAAATATTCAGGACCTTCCCCGAAAAAGAACATTTGAGTCCGACAATTACCTCGAACGATTCGCTCATCGTAAAAAAAGCACCGTTTGCAACCAAAACGATGTCGGGCGCGATATTGCTCGGTTTTAATACAAAAGATATCGAAGCAAGCAAAGCAGGAATAAAACACACCTCGATTGTTGTGAGCTGCATTGTATTGCTGATTGCCTTCCTGATTGGCTTTTGGCTCGCCAGAACAATTTCAGTTCCGGTCCTGGCTTTAAGGGATGCGGCGCGCAAAGTAGGCGAAGGTGACCTCAATCAAAAAATAAAACACATTCGCCGCGATGAGATTGGCCAACTCGAAAAGGCATTCAACAAAATGATCGATGATCTCGACAAAACCACAAATGATCTGAGCGAAAAAAATATGGTGTTGTCTGCCACAAACTCTACACTCAACGATACTTTAATCGAACTCAAGAAAACCCACGCCCAACTCGTACAGTCGGAAAAAATGGCTTCTTTGGGAGAACTCACTGCAGGCATTGCGCATGAAATACAAAATCCGCTGAATTTCGTCAATAATTTTTCGGAAGTCAGTATCGAACTCATTGAAGAAGTCCTCGAAGAAAGGGCAAAAGATGCAACGGAAAGAGATGAAACACTCGAAGCCGAACTGCTCGATGACATTTCCAAAAACCTCGAAAAGATCAACCATCATGGCAAACGCGCCGACGGAATTGTAAAAGGCATGTTGATGCACTCACGCACCAGCACCGGACTCAAAGAACCTACCGCTATCAATGCCTTGTGCGACGAATACCTTCGTTTGTCTTACCATGGCTTGCGCGCTAAGGATAAATCGTTCAACGCAACGATCAAAACCGATTTTGAGCCTTCGATCAAAACTGTAAATGCGGTTTCACAAGATGTGGGCAGGGTAATCCTGAACTTGCTGACAAACGCATTTTACGCCGTAAACGAAAAAAAACAACAGCATCCAACTGGCTATGAACCTACCGTTTCAGTCACTACTAAAAACATTGACGGAATGGTAGAAATCAAAGTTACAGACAACGGGAATGGCATTCCGAAAAAGGTTATCGATAAAATTTTCCAACCGTTTTTTACGACTAAACCTACAGGTCAGGGAACCGGCCTCGGACTTTCGCTAAGCTATGACATCATCACCCAAGGTCATGGCGGCGAATTGAAAGTCGAAACAAATGAAGGCGAAGGAACCGAATTTACAATCCGCTTGCCGGCTTAAAATAAATTATAATTTTACGATATTTACGTATGAAAGTCTTAGTGGTAGATGACGAAACAGATGTAAAAACGCTCTTCGAACAGCGTTTTCGCAAAGAACTCAGAAGCGGGGAAATCGAATTGCACTTTGCCTTTTCGGGCGAACAGGCAATCGATTATCTGAATTCGCACCAACAGGAAGCTGTTTTAATTCTGTCTGATATCAATATGCCAGGCATGAGCGGACTCGAACTGTTGCGCCTTATCAAGGAAAAATTTGAGCTTCCGCCGCGCGTCGTTATGATGATTACAGCCTACGGTGACGACGGAAATTATAATGAAGCCATGAAACTCGGCGCCGATGATTTTCTCACCAAGCCTGTGGACTTTACCGAATTGAAAGAAAAACTCAAAAAAATTAGACCATGACAAAAATTTTAGTCGCTGATGATGAAGTTGATCTCGAAACACTGATCCGCCAGAAATTCCGTCAAAAAATCAGGCAGCAGGAATATGAGTTTGTTTTTGCCGCCAATGGAAACGATGCCATCCGAAAAATCGAAGAACACCCCGATATCGATATGGTACTCAGTGATATCAATATGCCCGAAATGGATGGATTGACGTTGCTCAGCGCACTTAGCAATACAAATCCGTTATTGAAAACCGTAATGGTTTCTGCGTACGGCGATATGGAAAACATCCGCACTGCAATGAATCTCGGCGCATTTGATTTCGTAACCAAACCCATAAATTTCGAAGACCTCGAAACCACGATGGAGAAAACGATCCGCCACGTCATTCAGCTCAAAGAAACTTTTAAGGCAATCAAGGAAAATAACATCCTCAAAATGTATGTCGATGAAAATGTCTTAAATTTCATGGGCTCACGCGAATACGAAGCTTCACTAACAGACAACGAAACGATTGAAGCTACAGTTGCATTCATCGACATTTGCGGGTTTACAGCAATCAGTGAAAAAGAATCACCCGATACCGTTGTCAAACTCTTGAACAATTATTTCGATGTGATGGTCAAGGAAATCATTGCCCAAAATGGCATCGTCGACAAATTTATCGGCGACTGTATCATGGCGGTTTTTAAAGGCGATTACCATCTCGACCGCGCGATTGATGCAAGCCTTGCCATTCGCAATAAAATCAACTCGCTGCCCGCCGAAAATAATTTTGCACCACAGGTTTCTATCGGAATCAACAGCGGCGAAATGATTTCTGGAAATATTGGTTCGGCCACACTAAAACGCCTCGATTATACTGTAATTGGTGATACAGTAAACACTTCGCAACGGCTTCAAAGCGCAGCAGGAAAAGGGCAAATTGTGATTACCGAAAGTGCCTACGAAAAAGTCAAGCAGTCATTCCAATGCGAGAAAATTGGCTCGGTCGCGCTAAAAAATAAAGAAACAGAAGCCATTTTATACCAAGTCCTGAATTAATTCCAAACCGTTTAACGTATTACTATGCAGTTTGAAACGCTCCAAAATTTCGTCCTCGATAAACTTTCAACCGATCTGCCACCCCGCATTACCTATCACAACGAAGAACACACTAAAAGTGTAATGGCTGCTGCGGAAAAACTCGGCCGTCTTGAAAACATAAGCGATGATGATTTGATTCTGCTCAAGACAGCCGCACTCATGCACGATTTCGGCTTCCTCCAAAACCACATCGAGCACGAAAAAATTGGTTGTGAAATGGCTCGTAAACTGCTGCCAGATTATGGATATTCAGTCCAAGGCATCGATGCCATTTGCGAAATGATGATGGCCACCAAACTTCCGCAATCGCCAAAAAATTATTTGAGTGAATTGCTGTGCGATGCCGATCTATATTATCTCGGAACATCCGAATACGAAAAAAATGCGGCAAAACTATTTGAGGAATTCAAAGCGCACGGTATGGTTACCTCTGACGCCGAATGGCACGCAAGGCAAATCAATTTTTTAAAAACACACCAATATTTTTCGGCATCAGCAAAAAATAAACTTGAAGCCGCAAAACAAAAAAACCTCGAAACGCTGCAAAATAGCACCGCCCATACACCCATCGCGCACAAAAGCAGCCCAATGGAAAATTTCCAAGATACCCTGCTCATGATCGCCGGAGTGATCATGTCGGGCTTTGCACTCAAAGGTTTCCTCGTCCCCAACCAATTTTTTGATGGCGGCATTACCGGAATTTCGCTGCTCGTACACGAAATTTACCACTTCAATTTAAACATTGTCATTTTCCTTTTCAACTTACCACTTATCGCGATCAGCTATATCACCGTCGGAAAACGATTCGCCTTGCGCACACTCGCAAGCGTTATCTTACTCGGCATTTGCCTGTGGCTGCTGCCCGTAGTGCCGATGACTTCAGACAAGCTTTTGATCTCAATTTTTGGTGGCGTGTTTATGGGAATCGGTGTCGGACTCGTCATGCGTGCCGGCGCTGCCCTCGATGGTATGGAAGTTTTGGCGTTATACACGTTGAAGAAAACGTCGTTTACAATTACCGAAATCATCCTTGGATTCAACATCCTGATCTTTGGCGTGGCGGCATTTAAATTCGGAATTGAAACCGCACTCTACTCGATATTGACCTACTTCGCCGCAACTCGAAGCATCGATTACGTTGTCGAAGGCCTACAAGCTTTTACAGGCGTTACGATAATCTCGGGAAACAGCGAAATGATCAAATACCAGATCGTCAACCAACTCGGCCGTGGCATCACCGTTTACAAAGGTGAGCGCGGATTTTTGCCCGGAAAGTTCGAAATCAGCGCCGACTGCGATATCATCTTTACCGTCATCACGCGCCTCGAATTGCGAAAATTAAAGAATGTCGTTTACGAAGTCGATCCGCATGCCTTTGTTTTCGCCAATACAATCAAGGAAGCTTCGGGCGGCGTCATCAAAAGAAAACAAGCACACTAGTAGAAAAGGATAATGTGAGTTTTTTGGGCGTGCCCCTGCGGGTCAGGCTGTTCGCGGTGCGCGGCACCTTGCTGCCATCCTTCACGCGGGCAGTCAATTCAAGTAAGATGGTTGCTAATTGAAAACCTCGAAGTTTTCACCATCAAAGCTCGCAAACACCATACTCGGGTGCGAATCCTGATGGAACATATTCCCTTTATAATCGATGGCAATCGCGCCCGCAAAACCATCATAAGGCAGAAGTTCCTTAAAAGTCTTATCGAAAGCGGCTTCAAGTGAAAAGCCATCAGTAACACGCGTCACGATTTTCGCCGCCGATGCATTGCTCACAATGTCCTCGCCAACGCCCGTCAGACTCACACCGCAAAAAGCATTGGCGTAATTTCCGGCAACGGTAGCCGAGTCGGAAATGCGGCCCGGAATCTCAAATCCTTTCCCTCCTGTTGAAGTTGCTGCGGCAAGTTTGCCATTGGCGTCCAATGCCACGCATCCCACGGTCCCAAGTCCGCTTGAGGCAAGCTTGGCTTCATATTCGGCACGGCGCTGCGGAATTTCAGTCGAAAATTTTTCAAATCCTTGTCCGCGTGCAAAATTTGTCGCACCGCTTCCACCCAAAACACGGTCTTCATAATCCATCAGAACAGCGGCAACCTGAACCGGATTTCTAACCTCCTCAATATTGATCACACCGCTCATCTTCTGTCTTTCGCCATCCATAATCGCAGCGCTCATCCTGATTTTGCCATCGCTCTGAATTTGCGACCCGATGCCGGCATTAAACAAAGCATCGTCTTCGAGCAAAGTCACCGCAAAAGTCACGGTTTCCAACGCCGAATGTGTTCTTAAAAAATCATATGATTCTTTGACGATACGCTCCAAAGCCGCTTGTTTCGCTACTTTCGTGTCGTTGTTTGTTGAAGATTCAGAGAAAAAACCGCCGTGGATAATGACTTTCATCTTAAACTACTCTTCCGTGTTTGATATCTTTCTCCGTAAAACTCTCCGCATATTGCGAAGATTGTATGTGCATTTTAAACGAATCAAGATTAAAAGTATCGTGCTTGCTCATCACATGCGTCACCAAATGGTTGATCGATATCGGCTGGCCCAATTCAACCTGCGTCAGGTTTGTGTCTTTAATCTCACGTCCGTCAACAAGAATGACAAGTCCTGAACCGATCGCTTCCATCTGTCTTCCTGTAATCAGCAACCCGGTATCTTCCCCAAGCCCGATTCCGAGCACTTTCGGATTCCCAACAACAGCCTGAAACAATCTTCCAATCCTGCCGCGCTGCACAAAATGCGTATCGATAATTACACCGTCTATGAGTCCGAGACCGCTTGTAATTTTAACTTCGCCTTTTAGCAAGGCTTCACTGCTGCTGCCTTGGTAAATCATATTGTTCGATGCAGCGGCGGCTCCCGCAGAAGTTCCCGCATATATAAAATCTTCGTTGTTGTATTTGTCGAGCAAGATGTCATGAAATGCCGTTCCGCCCAAAATCGATGTCAGCCGCAACTGGTCGCCACCGGTAAACATTACGACATCGGCAGCGGTCAATCGTGCCAAAACCTCGGGCAAAGTTGCCTGCTCTCGTTTTTCAATATGCAGCACATCAACATTGTCGGCACCGAGATAGTGCAGTGCTTTTACGTATTCGGGACCGATTTCGCGTGGAATTTTAGATGCCGTCGTAATCACTTCAATCCGCGATTTTTCCTTATGCTTCGATTCGTTGATGATGCGTTTTAAAATTCCGGCTTCAAAAAAATTAAGATTCTTCGCCGCATTCTTGTCCAGGTCGGTTTCCGTAAAACTTCCTTTGTCAACCGCACCGCCTATGATAATTAGTTTTCCTCGTATGTTCATGGCCGTAAAAATAACCAAAAATTCAGCTTTGCCAAACCTATTTATGATTTAGGAGCAGAAAGTTTTGCCGTTCTTTTCAACAATTGTCCCGCTTTCGCCTCAATTCCCGATCACGAAAACGGCGGTTTGCAACCTTCTTTTCCCGATCGGGCGATACCGGCTCTATCGGGGCTATTTTTGAACTTATATGGTTTCACATTAAAGTTCCAACCTTCATTCTATGAAGCAATACCGTCAAAAGATTAAAAATAAAATTTTGAGAAACCAGCTAAAAAATCTACTTTAGTCACCATTACCGCTTTCATTTAACAAATCCATTAGCAAAATAAAAATCAACCGATCCTTCCCCTATGAAAATATTAAAAGTACAGGCGCTCCGTGGACCAAACATTTGGAGTGTCCAGCGCAAAAAACTCATCCAGATGCGTCTGGATTTAGAGGAAATGGAGCAATTTCCAACCAATAAAATCGACGGTTTCCGCGAACGAATCGAAGCCATGTTTCCCACGATGATCGAGCACCGCTGCTCCGAAGGCGTCCGCGGCGGTTTCTTCATGCGCGTCGAACGCGGCACCTGGATGGGTCATGTAATTGAACATATTGCGCTTGAAATTCAAACGCTCGCCGGAATGGAAACTGGTTTCGGGCGCACACGTGAAACCAAAACCCCCGGAATCTATAATGTCGTTTTCAGTTATACCGAAGAAAACGTCGGGATGTTCGCCGCCGAAAGCGCTGTCAACATTGCCGAAGCACTGATTAACGGAACGGATTATGACCTTGATGGCGATATCCGGAAAATGCGTGAAATTCGTGAACGCGTACGCTTGGGTCCAAGCACCGGAAGTATTGTCGAGGAAGCCGTAGCGCGCGATATTCCGTGGATTCGCCTCGGTACAAATTCGCTGGTACAATTGGGCTATGGCGTCAACCAAATGCGTTTTCAGGCCACCATCACATGCAAAACAAGCAACATCGCCGTTGACATCGCGTGCAATAAAGAAGAAACCAAACGCATGCTCGACAATGCATCGATTCCGGTTGCAAGTGGCAGTATTTGTGTTGATGAAGAAGACCTCGAAGCATGCATTCAAAAAATCGGGTATCCGATTGTGCTCAAACCACTAGATGGAAATCACGGCAAAGGCGCATCGATTAACGTAACCAATTGGGAAGATGCCAAAGCCGGACTCGAATACGCACAAAAATACGGGCGTCGCATCATCGTTGAAAAGTTCATTACGGGATTCGATTTCCGTGTGCTTATTATTGACAACAAACTAGTAGCCGCTGCCAAACGCGTTCCTGCACATGTCGTCGGTAATGGAAAAAATAGCATCCAGGAACTAATTGATATTACAAACCAAGACCCGCGCCGTGGTTATGGCCATGAAAATGTGCTCACTGAAATCGATGTTGACCGCGATACTCTCGATTTACTTGAAAAATTAAACTACACTTTGGAAACGGTTCCGAAAAGTGGCGAAACAGTTTACCTTAAATCTACTGCAAATCTGAGTACCGGTGGGACCTCTGTTGACGTTACCGATATGATGCACCCAGAAAATGTATTTCTGTGTGAACGCATTTCGCGCGTGATCGGCCTCGACATTTGTGGCGTCGATATCATGGCAGAAAACCTTACGCAGCCATTAAAAGAAAATGGCGGCTGCATACTCGAAGTCAATGCGGCACCCGGATTCCGAATGCACCTCGCACCCTCCGAAGGATTGCCGAGAAACGTTGCTGCACCGGTAATCGATATGCTTTATCCTCCGGGGAAACCAAGCCGCATTCCGATCATCGCCGTAACTGGGACCAATGGCAAAACCACAACTACGAGATTGCTCGCGCACATCGTTAAGAACAACGGATTTAAAGTAGGTTTCACCACGTCTGACGGAATCTATATCCAGAACCACATGCTCGAAAAGGGCGATACAACCGGGCCGCTTTCAGCCGAATATATTCTCAAAGATCCGACAGTAGAATTCGCGGTGCTTGAAACCGCGCGCGGCGGAATATTACGCGCCGGACTTGGTTTCAGCCGCTGCGATATTGCGGTGATTACTAATATACAAGAAGACCATTTAGGCCTCGCCGACATTCATACCGTTGAAGACTTGGCACGTGTCAAAAGCACAGTGGTCAGAAGCGTCAAAAAAGATGGCTGGGCCGTTCTCAATGCTGAAGATGAGCAATGTGTAAAAATTGGTGAAGACCTCAGTTGCAATGTCGCGTATTTCAGCATGGATGAGGAAAATGAGCTCATCAAAAAATTGTGCAAGGAAGGAAAAATTGTTGCCGTTTATGAAAATGGTTTCATCACAGTCAAGAAAGGCGAATGGAAAATCCGCATCGAACGCGCGACCCATGTTCCTTTAACTCTGGGCGGAAAAGCAAAATTTATGATTGCAAATGTACTTGCGGCAACACTAGCGAGTTATTTGTGGGGATTCAAAACCGAAGACATCAGCCTTTCATTGCAAACATTTATTCCGAGCGCTGCACAAACGCCGGGTCGTATGAATATTTTTGAATTCAAAAAATTTAAAGTGCTGATTGATTTCGCACACAATCCCGCAGGATACCGAGGTGTTGAAGATTACCTGCAAAGCGTTGTCGCCAATAAAAAAATCGGGATAATTGCCGGAGTCGGAGACCGTCGTGACGAAGACATCCGCGAGTGCGCCAAAATTGCCGGACGAATGTTCGACCACATTATCATCCGCCAGGAAAAACACCTACGTGGGCGCACCGAGGAAGAAATAAACAATTTAATCCTGGAAGGAATTGTCGAATCGGGCCGAAATGTGACGCACGAAATTATAACCAAAGAAGTTGAAGCGATCAAACACGCGATCAACAGTGCCGAAGATGGAACTTTCATAACCGCACTCAGCGATGTCGTTACTAATGCGATTGAAATTGTGCAGGAATACCTCGACAAGGAAAATGAAACGGGAGTGATGTAAAAGTCAAAAATTTGTAACAAAGGATGCTAACGTCAGACAAATAAAATCTGTTGTAGCATCCTTTTTTATACATTTGCTTTCCATCAAATAACAATCTTATGAACAAAATTTTTACGCTCGTCCTGAGCTGTCTTATTGCTGTCGCCTCATTCGGGCAGGCAAAAAAAATAACGCTCGAAGATGGCGTTTTGCAACAAAACCGGCAATTTCGTGCCGACAAATTATTGGGTTTTCAATGGATCCCAAATACCAACAAATACATTTATTTTGCAGATTCGGGGAAGAAACTGATGATCGCCAATACCGCCAATGCAACGGCAACCGAATTGGTTTCACTTGCCGACCTTAACAAAGCGCTCGGAACCGACCTTAAATCTTTCTTCGGAATCGGATTTAAAGATGCCAACACCATGACGGTTATTTCGGGCGTAAAACAATACGACTTCAATATTGCTACAAAAACAGGCAGTAAAACCGTTGAGTTTTCTGAAGACGCTGAAAATCAAACGTTCGATCCCAAACGTGAAAATGTAGCGTTTACTGAAAAAAACAACCTGTATTACCTCAATAAAAATCGCGAAAAAACAGCCATTACAAACGAATCAAACGAAGCAATTGTTTCTGGTCAATTCTTCGCACGCAATGAATTCGGAATTACGAACGGTATCTTCTGGTCGCCAAAAGCAACTTATATCGCATTCTATCAAAAAGACCAGAGCGAAGTTGCTGACTACCCGATCCTCGATATCACTGAAACACCCGGAAAACTGCAAAACATAAAATATCCGATGATTGGCCAAAAAAGCGAAAAGCCGAAAGTTGGAATCTACAACCTCGCCACAAAACAAACCGTTTTCATCAAACCCCGAGGCAATGCTGATGACTATCTGACCAACCTTGCCTGGACGCCAGACGAAAAATATGTGGTTATCGCCGAACTCAACCGCGGCCAGAACGACATGAACCTCAATGTTTATGATGCCAATACTGGCGCATACGTGCGTACGATCACGAACGAGAAAAACCCAAATTGGGTCGAGCCTGAACATGCTGTCTTTTTCCCAAATCCGAAATCAAACAACTTCGTTATGTTCAGCGAAAAGAACGGTTTCCAAAACCTGTATTATTATTCAATCGACGGCAAGCTGATCAAACAACTCACAAATAATAAATTCCCGGCCCACGAAATCCTGGGTGCAAATCCTGCAGGCACCGAAATTTATTTCACCGCTACAGGCGAAAATCCAACGAATATGCTCGCATATAAAGTTGATCTGAAAGGCAAGCAAACGCTGATTACAAAAGATTCCGGAACGCATGATGTTTCAGTAAGCACCGACGGAAATTGGGTTTTCGACGAATATTCAAACCACACAACCCCGTCACGCTCGCTTTTGTATGACAAAAATTTAAAAGCGAAAACACTGCTTGAAAGTAAAAACAAATATGACGGTTATGAAATGGGCACTGCCGATATCAAAACTATCAAAGCTGCCGATGGTACAACCGATCTATACACGCGCCTTATCAAACCGAGCAATTTCGACCCAAGTAAAAAATATCCGGTCATGGTTTACGTTTACGGCGGACCGCATGCTCAATTGATTACGAATTCCTATCTCGACGGTGCAAATTTGTGGATGTACTGGATGGCTGAACAAGGTTATCTTGTATTTACTGTTGACAACCGTGGTTCAGAAAATCGTGGGTTTGCGTTTGAAAGCGTCATTCACGGCAGGGTTGGCGTAAACGAAATTGCTGATCAGATCAAAGGTGTTGAGTATTTGAAATCTTTGCCGTATGTCGATGGGAACCGTCTCGCATTGCACGGTTGGAGTTTCGGCGGATTTATGACAACATCGATCATGCTCAGACAACCCGATGTATTTAAAGTAGGCGTTGCGGGCGGCCCCGTAACCGACTGGAAATTCTACGAAGTAATGTATGGCGAGCGCTATATGGACACGCCTGCCGAAAATCAAAAAGGTTTCGATGAAGCAAGTACGCTCAATTATGTAAAAGATTTGAAAGGAAAATTGCTTTTGATCCACGGAACCAGTGATGATGTAGTGGTCATGCAAAACAATTTTGCACTCATCAAAAAGTTTGTCGAGGCCGGTAAGCAAGTCGATTTCTTTGCGTATCCGATGCACAAACACAACGTAACTGGCAAAGACCGTGTGCACCTGATGACAAAAGTCCTTAACTATATTATTGATAACAATAAGTAATTTGAGGAGCTATTTCCTGCTGTACGCTGTATCTTTTTTGTGGGCAATTTAGGATAACCGAAAATCCCGCGAACAAAAAAGGATGCCGCTGCCATCAGGGCTAAAAAAAGCGTCGATTCGAAAGAGTCGGCGCTTTTTTAATTATCAATTGTCAATTACCTATCGACTATGTTTTTTGTGGTTTTTTACGCGCTGCGGGGAACAACACATTATTCAAAATCAACCGAAATCCTGGTGAATTCGGATGCAAGTCCAAAACCGTTGGCTCGTCACCTACCCTGTGCTGGTAATCTTCCGGGTCGTGCCCGCCATAAAAAGTAAAGAATCCTTTTCCTTTTTGCCCGTGGATGTAGCGCGCTTCTTCATTGAGTTCGCTTTGTCCTAACACAAGTACATTTGATTTGATCAGCGCACGATCGAACGATGTGGTTTGGCCCATAAACCCTTTGATCAATTGGGTATGGTCCTGGCACAGCATACTCGGAATCACATCCCATTTTGCAGAGAAATCCATAAGGGTGAAATAGTCTTTTTCGAACGGGATTTTCCGTTTTTCGGTCATATCAATATCCGAAAATTCATAGTGCTCAGGCTTTCTGTCTAGTATAAAATCCTTGAACGCAAATGTTTTATTGTAATCAATTTTTGATTGGTAATTCGCATCGCTGCCGTCGCCGTCAAACATCGGCTCGCAAATGTCAACGCCTTCTGCCGAAAGTGCAATATCAAAACTGTCGGTCGCCGAACACATCGCAAACATGAATCCGCCGCCAATCACGAAATCACGGATCTTCTTCGCGACAGCAAGTTTCTCCTGCGAAACTTTGGCATAACCAAGTTTGGCAGCCAATGCCTCTGCTTCTTTCTTTTGCTCGATATACCACGGGGCATTGCGATAAGTTCCGAAGAACTTCCCATATTGTCCCGTAAAATCTTCGTGGTGCAAGTGCAGCCAGTCGTATAATAGGAGTTGGTCACTCAATACTTCTTCATCATAAACGGGTGTAAACGGAATTTCGGCATACGTCAAAACCATTGTTACCGCATCGTCCCACGGCTGTTTTCCTTTGGGCGTATAAACCGCAATCTTTGGAGCTTTTTCGAGGACTACCGTTTCCATGTTTTGCGACGGACTTGATATTTCCTCGAGAATCTGGTTGGCTTCGCCATCGCTGAGCAATTCAAAACTGACACCGCGTATCTGGCATTCTTTTCTGATTTCGGGCGCATCGGGCAACAAAAATGAGCCGCCACGATAATTGAGCAGCCAGCTGGCCTTGTATTTTTTGTCGAGGCACCAATAGGTGATGCCGTAAGCTTTCAGGTGGTTTTTTTGCGTCGTTTCATCCATTGGCAGCAGGATGAATCCCGCTTTTGCCGAAAACGAAACCAGGATCAAAAAAATAAAAATGGATTTCCGCAGCGACATGATCATTTACTTTATACCCGCCATTTTCTTATGGCAGCGTTCAAAGATAAAAGTTTTTATGTGAAGAAAATGATAATATTTGGATTGCCCGCGCCCGCGTTAGCGATTACAGCGGAAATCCTTTTGCGGAGTTTTCGAAGCAAAAGATTGTAGCGAAAAGCGCGGCCCGCAGGGAAACGCCCAAATTCAAAACGGAACATCACTGTCGTCATCGGCGGTATTGAGATTGCTCCCGAACGCTTCGTTTGGTGAAGGCAGGTTTTTGGTTGTAAAAGGATTGTCTTCGTGGTTCATCTTTGAAGGCAAGTCGTCGTAACTGCCGCCAAAATCTTCGAGGTTGTCGAATTTCCCGAGGTTCCCGATAAATTTGAGTCGGATATTCTCAAGCGAACCGTTACGGTGTTTTGCAATGATAAACTCGGCCTGCCCTTGCGTTGGCGTTTGCTCATCGTCATCCCATTCGTCTATTTTGTAGTATTCAGGACGGTAAATGAAGGACACAATATCGGCATCCTGCTCGATTGCACCCGATTCCCTAAGGTCGGAAAGCAACGGTCTTTTGCTCGATCCACGCGTTTCAACCGCCCGCGATAATTGTGATAAGGCAATTACGGGAACACTGAGTTCCTTTGCAAGCGCTTTTAAATTTCGCGAAATCGTAGAGATTTCCTGCTCGCGATTTCCCATGCCTTTGCCGTTATTTCCGCCTGCGGTCATGAGCTGGAGGTAATCGACAATTATGAGTTTGATTCCGTGCTGCGAAGCTAAACGTCGGGATTTTGCACGTAAATCAAAGATCGAAAGCGATGGCGTATCATCAATATACAACGGCGCTTTTTCAAGATTTTTAACTTTGATGCTAAGTTGTTCCCATTCGTGTTTTTCGAGTTTTCCGGTACGCAGTTTTTCTGATGAGAGTCCGGTTTCGGAAGAAATCAGACGCGTAATCAACTGAACTGACGACATCTCAAGTGAAAACAACGCGACGGGCTGGCCAAAATCGATTGCAATATTCCTGGCCATTGATAATACGAATGCGGTTTTACCCATACCAGGACGTGCTGCGATGATGATTAAATCACTTGGCTGCCAACCTGAAGTAATTTTGTCGAGTTTTTCAAAACCTGTTGCAATACCGCTGAGCCCTTCTTTGCCGGCAATTTCCTCGATTCGCTTCTTGGCCTGGATTACAAGGCTTTGCGCGGTTTCTGAACTACGCTTGATATTGCCTTGGGTAACTTCGTATAATTTCGATTCGGCTTTGTCGAGCAAATCAAAAACGTCTGTGGTTTCATCGTACGATTCCTCGATGATTTCTGACGAGATTTTGATAAGGCTGCGCTGGATAAACTTTTGTAATATGATGCGCGAGTGGAATTCGATGTGCGCCGAAGACGATATTTTCTGTGTAAGCTGGATCAGGTAAAAATCGCCACCCGCGAGATCGAGTTTTGCATTCTTCTTAAGCTGCGCAGAAACGGTCAGCAAATCGATAGGCTGGGTATCTGTGAATAACTGCACGATCGCTTCGAAGATGTGTTTGTGCGCGTCTTTGTAAAATGCATCGGGCTGCAGGATATCGATAACTTCATCAACCCCTTTTTTGTCAATCATCATTGCACCGAGCACCGCTTCCTCAAGTTCGATGACCTGTGGCGGAAGCTTCCCTTTTTCGAGATTGATAATGGTCGTTTTATCGACCCTTAATGGGTTTATATTCCTGAAGTTTTCCATAGTGCGAATGTAACCAAAAAATAAAATTAAGGTTGCCAGAGTTATTACAAAACGCTGTTAATAAATAGCGAAATTTTGTTGATAAGGCAAAAAAAATCCGAAACCACAGGGCTTCGGATTGGTATCTGAAACGGTGGGATTATTCTTTATATTCGCCCATTTTGCTGTATTTATCCATCCTTTGCGCGACTAATTCGGTTGTTGATAAATCTTTGAGCTCGTTATAGGCTTTGGTGATGTATTGCTCAACCGTTCTGAATGTTGTTTCGCGATCGTAATGCGCGCCGCCTAATGGTTCGGGGATGATATCATCAACCAGCTTTTGCTTTTTCATATCGGCAGATGTCAGTTTCAATGCTTCGGCGGCCTGCTCTTTATATTCCCAGCTTTTCCATAAAATCGAAGAACAAGATTCGGGAGAAATTACCGAATACCACGTATTTTCCATCATCAGTACGCGGTCACCAACGCCGATCCCGAGTGCGCCTCCTGAAGCGCCTTCGCCCACGATTACAGAGATAATAGGCGTTTTAAGGCGGATCATTTCAAAAATATTTCTTGCGATGGCTTCCCCTTGTCCGCGTTCTTCTGCTTCGAGTCCGGGATAAGCTCCGGGCGTGTCGATTAAAGTGACAACGGGAATTCCGAATTTTTCTGCCATCTTCATCAGGCGCAGCGCTTTTCGGTATCCTTCAGGGTTTGCCATTCCGAAATTGCGGAACTGTCGTGTTTTGGTATTGTATCCTTTTTGTTGCCCGACAATCATAAACGACTGTCCGCCGATTTTGCCAAGACCACCAATCATGGCTTTGTCATCTTTGAAACCGCGGTCGCCAAAGAGTTCGAGGAACGTATCGCCGCAAATTGCGCGTACATGGTCCATGGTATAAGGCCGGTTCGGATGACGCGATAACTGGACGCGCTGCCAGGCCGTGAGGTTCTTATATATCTGACGCTTGGTCTCTTCGAGTTTTTTTTCGATTTGCTTGCAGGTTGTGGAAACATCTACGTTAGACTCGAGGCCAATGATTTGACATTTGTCTAACTGCTCTTCCAGTTCTTTGATTGGAAGCTCAAAGTCTAAATATTCCATAGTATTCGTGCGGTTTTAATTTTCGTTTGAAGGAGCAAAGATAAAATATAATCTTGTCAACGGAAGCAATTTTTTAAATTTTAGCAACAACGGTTTTCTATCGCAAAAGCCTAGCCCCGATAGAGCCGGTATCCTTTTTTGGGATTGGCCGCAGCGCAGCGGAGGCCGATGCCAAAAAAGATAAAGGCGAAAGCGGGACCCGAGTTCCTTAAAACAAACAAAGGGCGATGCAAACAACTCCTAGACTTCCTTTGATTTTGTGTAATTTTTGACGACACCATTTGCGATGACTGTGAGCAATATGACAAGCGATACGATGTAAAACGGCAGGCTCATTTTCTCGCTTTCGCCGATGATGAAATATGCGAGAAAGGTGCCATAAACCGGTTCGAGATTGGTGGTGAGCATTACCGTGTAGGGTGACAAACGGCGCATGACGCCAATCGATGCCGTAAAAGCATAAGCCGTACAAACCGATGAAAGTATGATGAGATAGACCCAGTCTTTTGTGGAAAGATGGAAAAATTCTTCGGTAAACCGGCCTTCGAAAAGCAGGTAAAGCGATACAAAGAAAAAGCCTGCAAAAAATTCATATAAACTGATGACGGTGGCATCGTATTGCTGCGTGAGCTTTCCGTTGAAGATCGTAAACAACACACCCATAAAAACCGAAAACAACGCGCACAGCATGCCTTCGAGATAATGGGCTTCGACGTTCATGATCATGCAGAGTCCGGCGACAATGATGAGTCCGAAAAAGATTTCGTACCACAACATTTTGCGTTTGTAAAAAATAGGCTCCAATACCGAGGCAAAGAAAGCGCCCGTTGAAAACATCGCAAGCGTGACCGACACATTGGAGACATCGATGGCGCGGAAAAAAAATATCCAGTGGATCGCGATGAGCAAACCAACGACAACGAGTTTCATTATGGCTTTAAGCGGAAGCACGAATGGTTTTCGCCTCAGCAGCAAATAACCAAGTAGGAAAAGCCCGGCGAGCAGCATGCGGTACCAAACGACTGACGCATCACGAATGCTGATGAGTTCGCCGAGTACTGCGGTGAATCCCCATATAAATACAATCAGATGAAGGTGCAGGTAACTTTTGAGGTTAGCGTTTTGCATTGCGCAACAGGTAAATGGCGAGGATTCCGAATACGATATTGGGTATCCAAACCGCGATAATTGGTGTGATCGAGGATTTTTCGGCCATGACGCCAAAAATTTTGTCGAAAAATACAAATCCGAAAGCGAGCAGGATTCCGATCGCGAGGTTCATTCCCATTCCGCCGCGGCGTTTCATCGAGGAAACTGCCACCGCAATAATCGTTAGGATAAATGCCGAAACCGGTATGCTGTATTTTTTATAAAGAACAACAAGGTACGTATTGATATTGCCGTTTCCGCGTTTGCGTTCGCGGTCGATAAATTTCACGAGATCGCTATAGCTGAGTGTTTCTGCGACATAGACCGTGGGTGTCAAGTCGTCGAGGTCGAACTTGAATCTTGCCTTTTTTTTGTCGGCACGCTCAATAACGTCGTTGAGTTCGCCGACGGTGCGTTTGGTATATCCGAACATTGTGTAGGTACTGTCGCGCGGATTCCATCTCAGTCGGTTGGCAGTAATTTTATATTGGAGTTCGTCGCCTTTGAATTTTTCGAGTGAAAAATTGAATGCCATTTTTGAAACTGTATTGAAATTGCTTACATAGATGAATTCATCATCGCTGATTTGCCGGAAGACGTCGGAGTCGTCGCGCATTTCCTCCTGCCCGTTTCCTATGAGGTAATTGTAACGGAAATTCTTAAAGCCTTCGCTCGCTTTGGGAACAAGAAAAAATCCCATCAACAGCGAAAAAACAGAAACGATTGTCGCTCCAATAAGATACGGCCGCAGGAAGCGCGTAAATGAGATTCCGGAACTTAATATCGCAATGATTTCTGTATTGTTGGCAAGTTTTGAAGTAAACCAGATTACCGACAAGAACAACATAATCGGGAACAGCAGGTTGGCAAAGTAAATTACGAAGTCGTAATAATAAATTACGATTTTATCGAATGGCACTTTGTTCTCAATCATTTTATTGACCTTTTCCGAAACGTCAATGACGATCCCGATCGGAATAAAAAGCAGCAGCATCACCGTAAATGTGGCGAGGTATCTTTTGAGCAGGTATCTGTCGATAATTGTCAGCATCTATAATCTCGGACTCATTTGTCTTACCATCATTTCTTTCCATTGGCGGAAATCTCCCGCTAAGATATGTTTTCTTGCCTCACGAACCAACCACATGTAAAACCCAAGATTGTGGATCGTCGCGATTTGTTTTCCGAGGTATTCATTTGCGGCAAAAAGGTGGCGCAAATAGGCTTTTGTATATTCGCGGTCAACAAAGGTATGTCCCATTTCATCGAGTGGCGAAAAATCGTCTTCCCACTTTTTATTTTTGATGTTGATCGTGCCGTGCGTCGTGAAAAGCATTCCGTTACGCGCATTTCTCGTCGGCATCACGCAGTCGAACATATCGACACCAAGGGCAATATTTTCAAGGATATTGACCGGTGTTCCGACGCCCATTAAATAACGCGGTTTATCTTCTGGAAGAATGTCACAAACAACTTCGGTCATCGCATACATTTCCTCAGCGGGTTCACCAACCGAGAGTCCGCCGATGGCATTTCCTTGTTGCCCGGCGTTCGCGATATATTCAGCCGATTGTATCCTTAAATCTTTATAGGTACTTCCTTGAACAATCGGGAAAAAAGTTTGTTCGTAACCATATTTAAACGGCACTTTCTCCAGATGGTTGATACAACGGTCGAGCCAGCGATGTGTCATGTGCATCGAGCGCTGCGCGTAACGGTAGTCGCATGGATATGGCGTGCATTCGTCGAAAGCCATGATAATGTCGGCGCCGATGGTGCGTTGGATTTCCATTACGTTTTCGGGCGTGAAAAAATGGATCGAGCCGTCGATATGCGATTTGAATTTGACGCCTTCTTCCTTGATCTTCCGGTTGGCCGAAAGCGAATACACCTGGTAACCACCCGAATCGGTGAGGATGTTGCGGTCCCAGTTCATGAATTTATGGAGTCCGCCAGCTTTTTCGAGAATTTGTGTCTGCGGGCGCAAATATAAATGATACGTATTTCCGAGGATGATGTCGGGATTGATCTCGTCCTTGAGTTCGCGCTGGTGCACGCCTTTGACTGAAGCGACGGTGCCGACGGGCATAAAAATCGGGGTTTCAATTGTACCGTGATCAGTGGTAATGGTTCCCGCGCGCGCTTTAGACTGCGGATCTTTCTGTAATAAATCGAATTGCATAAGGCATTTTTGAGTCGGCAAAGATAATAGAATTGTGAATGATGGATTGTGAATTAATAATTAATTATCATTTCGCAATTTGTGGGGCGTGTCCCTGCGGGTCGGGCTGTGTGCTCTATCTTTTGTTTGCTTGCGCCGGTTTGCCAGCGCGCCGGTGCTGCGCCGCACAAAAGGATGCCGCTGCCATCCCTCACGCAAAAGACTTACCAAGGAACGCCAGCGCGTGAGGGATGGCAGCGGCATCCTTTTTGGGATTGCCCTGTAGCGCAGTGGAAGGGAAAGCCTAAAAGATTGCAGCGTACAGCCCGACCCGCAGGGGCACGCCCAGATTTTAGTAACTTAACGCAACTTTCGTTTGGCTCACGCACAAATAAAAATTACTTTTGCTGGAGTATAATTTTTACACGACAAATGAAGCGCAACATTCAACAACTAAACAATTTAAGCATTCAGGTTCGCAGGGATATCCTGCGGATGGTGCATGCCGTAAACTCGGGGCATCCGGGCGGTTCTCTGGGCTGTACCGAATTTTTTGTAGCACTTTACCAGAACATCATGGACCGCAAGGAAGGTTTTGATATGGACGGGATTGGCGAGGATATTTTCTTCCTTTCGAACGGGCATATTTCTCCCGTTTTTTACAGCGTATTGGCGCGAAGCGGGTATTTTCCGGTTTCAGAACTCGCAACTTTCAGGCACATCAATTCGCGTTTGCAGGGACATCCGACAACGCATGAAGGTTTGCCGGGCGTGAGGATTGCATCGGGGTCTTTGGGACAGGGAATGTCGGTGGCCATTGGCGCAGCGCAGGCAAAAAAACTCAACAACGATTCGCATTTGGTTTACAGCCTCCATGGCGACGGCGAATTGCAGGAAGGACAGAATTGGGAAGCGATCATGTATGCTTCGGCAAAAAAGGTTGATAACCTGATTTCGACGATTGACCTCAACGGAAAGCAGATTGACGGAACAACCGACGAAGTATTGCCTATGGGAAGCATCAAAGCCAAATTTGAAGCTTTCGACTGGGATGTTGTGGAGATTGCGGAAGGTAATAATTTAGAAGCGATCATTGCAGGAATGGCCGATGCAAAATCGAGAACCGGAAAAGGAAAACCGGTTTGCGTGTTGCTCCATACTGAAATGGGCAATGGCGTGGATTATATGATGTACAGTCATGCATGGCACGGCAAGGCGCCGAACGACGCACAGTTGGAAAATGCCTTGAGCCAGAATTATTGCGAAACTGAAAACGACTATTAGAAATGACAAAATACGAAAATACAGGAAGTAAAGATACGCGTTCAGGGTTTGGCGCCGGAATGACCGAGCTTGGACAAAAAAATGAAAATGTCGTGGCGCTTTGTGCCGATTTGATTGGTTCGCTCAAGTTCGACGACTTTAAAAAGAACCATCCGGAGCGGTTTTTCCAGATTGGGATTGCCGAGGCAAACATGATCGGGATTGCTGCGGGATTAACGATTGGAGGAAAAATTCCGTTTACGGGAACGTTCGCCAATTTCTCGACCGGACGGGTTTATGACCAGATTCGCCAGTCGGTTGCTTATTCGGATAAAAACGTAAAAATATGCGCTTCGCATGCGGGACTGACATTGGGCGAAGACGGCGCGACACATCAAATCCTTGAAGATATCGGATTGATGAAAATGCTTCCGGGAATGACCGTCATCAACACGTGCGATTACAACCAGACCAAAGCAGCCACAATGGCAATTGCCGATCACCACGGTCCCGTTTATTTGAGATTCGGGCGACCGGTTGTACCTAATTTTACTCTTGAAAACGGAAAATTCGAAATTGGGAAGGCGGTATTGTTAAATGAAGGAAGCGATGTAACAATTATCGCAACAGGCCATTTGGTTTGGGAAGCGCTGGTTGCCGCTGAGGCGTTGGAGGCCAAAGGAATTTCGGCCGAGGTAATTAATATTCATACGATCAAACCATTGGATGAGGAAGCGATATTGGCTTCGGTCGCCAAGACCAAATGTGTTGTAACTGCTGAAGAGCATAACATTTTGGGCGGACTCGGTGAAAGCGTTTCAAGGGTACTGGCTTTAAATAATCCGACGCCGCAGGAATTTGTTGCGGTGCAGGACAGTTTTGGCGAAAGTGGCACTCCTGAGCAGCTAATGGAAAAATACAAACTCAACAACCAGGCAATTGCAGAAGCCGTTGAACGGGTGATGAAAAGAAAATAAGATTGAGTAAAAAAAAATCCCGCTATGAAAGCGGGATTTTTTTTAGTGGCAATTTTTATCGAGATATTTCCTGATCCTGGCCGGATCGGTAAAGTTTTGTGTGTTGGTTTCAGGATGCTGTGTATCGGCCCCGCAATTGGGAACACCATACAATTCGGTTTCATCCTCTGGCGTGTCTAAATTATCAGAAACCGGGTTAAACGGATAATAAAAGCTGTTTCCGGAAAAAGGCGCGTCGGCAGGTTTTTTGGTTTCTTCGCGCGTCAAATAGCCATCGCCATCATCGTCTGCATCTTGATAATTCGGAAGGCCGTCGCCATCAGTATCATCGTTAGTAAAGTCGCCATCACTATTGACATCTTCGTAAATTGACAAGATGCCGTCGCCGTCATAATCAGTATGTTTGAGATCGTATAATTTGAATTTGAACATCAATGTTGAGTAGGCTGGAATTCCGGTTTTTGCAGAATTGTAGTAGGCAAGTGCCGAAGGCAAGAACATGATTCCCGCTCCGAAATTTGTATAAGCCGTAGGATTGGGCGAAGTTCCGGAATCGGCAAACGCCCCGGTTTTAAATAATGGGAAAATCTCACCCCATCCGCGAATAGTTTCATCAAGGTTGAGGAATCCTTGCGGGGTTTGGACATATTCGAAACGCGTTTCCACAGGAATTGTTACCGTTTTTTCCATAGGCAGATTGGTGACAGGATTAATGACGGGAGTACCGTCGGAACCTCTGACAATAACCTGCATGGTTTTATAATTTATGTGATATCCGTCGTAAGAGGTTAAAACGCCATCAACTTTTGTTGGTGATGCCCCTACTCCTTCTCTCGTTTGAATGTAATAAACTTTATACGTAACCCCACCGAATAAGACTTCTTTTGAATGCAACAACGGACTGTCAAATAACGATTGAATCGTGGTGTTGTTATCAGGAATCAAACTGATCTTTATGTCCTGATCGTCTGGATAACCGGGATGATCAACTATGGGTCCGTCAATATAATGGGTTTTTAAAAACTGTTCGATTGTCTCTAAATCAACCGGATATTGTACAGCATAATAACGAGGAAAAGTATAAGTCACAGGGTCTTCACTTTTGTTGCAGGAAAATAATCCGAAACACCCGCACAACACAATAAAATAAAACTTAAATTTGTTCATTATAGCTGATTTTTTAGGTGCGCAAGATACAATATTGATTTATTTTTGTAAACTATTTAACGCTGAATTTAGAAAAAACATGAGAGTCGATAAATATCTATGGTGCGTGCGATATTACAAGACCAGAAATATGGTTACCGAAGCGTGTAAAAAGAATCAAATCACTGTAAACGGGCAGGTTGCCAAGCCTTCCAAAGAAGTTTTCCCTACCGATACCATTACGTTCCGACGAGACCAGATTACCCGCATCATTACGGTTTTGGATATTCCCGAAAATCGCGTTGGCGCCAAATTGGTTGATATGTACAGAAAAGACGAAACGCCCGCCGAGGCTTTTGAGCATCTCGAATTACTAAAACTTTCAAAAGAACATTATCGAAAAACCGGCGACGGGAGACCAACAAAAAAAGACCGCCGTGATCTCGTGGATTATGAAAGTGAAAACAGCGAGGAAGAAACCGATCAGCTATAACCCAAACTTCACATGACGCAAAACATTATCCTCAATCACGACGAAATTGCACACAAAATCACGCGGATTTCCTACCAAATTTTTGAAACCTTTGTAGATGAAGAAAAAATCATTATCGCGGGCATTTCAAAAAATGGTTTTGTATTGGCCGAAAAAATAGCCAAAACGCTGATGCAGATTTCACCAATCAAAGCCGAGCTTTGTGAAGTTTTTATTGACAAGCACCATCCCGAATCCCCGATTACGACTTCGCTTTCGAAAGAATTTTATGCGGGTCAAGGCCTTGTTCTAGTAGATGATGTATTGAATTCAGGAACCACACTTATTTACGGAGTCAGACATTTTCTTGAAGTGCCGATAAAGAAATTCAAAACCGCGGTGCTTGTTGACAGGAACCATAAAAAATATCCGGTGAAGGCCGATTTTAAAGGGATTTCTTTAAGCACCTCGCTGCACGAACACGTGGAAGTTGTTTTTGATGTGAAAGGAGATTTTGCCCGATTAAAATAACAGGGTTTCAATTTCGCAAACAATCGCCAACGGCGACTTCCCATCAACGGTTACCGTGTAATCAGCCATGTTGTAAAAATGGCTCCGTTCAAAAAGATGTTTGGCTATAAATTCCGAAAGTTCATCGTCGCGCAACGAAGCGATTGCGGGGCGTTTGGACTTGTCTCGCGCGAGTCTTTCAGACAATTCCGAAATTGAAGCTTTAAGATAAACCGAAAGGATTCTATTACCATTCAGGAATTTGTGATTTCCGGCGTAACAAGGCGTTCCCCCGCCGAGGCTTAGGATAAAACTTTCATCTGATTCCATTAAACATTTCAAAATGGCGTGTTCAATTTTCCTGAAATAAATCTCGCCTTTGGTTTCAAAAATAGTTTTAATGGATAATTTCTCTTGCGATTCGATTCTATCGTCAAGGTCGATAAACGGAATCGTCGTTTTTTCAGCGAGTAATTTTGCAATTGTCGACTTCCCAGAACCCATATAACCGAGCAAAATTATTTTATTCATGGCAATAAAAGCTTATATACTAAGGCGTTGAAAGCAATTATGAAAAAAAGCCAAATTTAAAATAAAATTGCTTTGAAAAATAAATAATAAGGTCATATATTTGCACCCGCATTGAAGAAATGAAAATTGACTTGATAGCTCAGTTGGTAGAGCACATCACTTTTAATGATGGGGTCCTGGGTTCGAGCCCCAGTCAGGTCACAATTTAACTTGATTTTTTTAGTGCAAAGACTTGATAGCTCAGTTGGTAGAGCACATCACTTTTAATGATGGGGTCCTGGGTTCGAGCCCCAGTCAGGTCACAAAGTCGAGCTCAACTTGCTTGGCTTTTTTTTATTCCGGCGACGTGGAGAAACTGGTAGACTTGCCAGCTTGAGGGGCTGGTGTCCGAAAGGACGTGTGGGTTCGAATCCCATCGTCGTCACAAAAAAGGAGGAAATTTATTTTTCCTCCTTTTTATTTTCGCTCAAATGCTCATCGCAGACGAACTGCTTCAAACGCAATTTCTAGTAATATTTTTAAAAACGGCTTTTTCGGACATGCTAAAATCACTTTAAGGTCTTCCTTGTACGTAGATTTTTCGTCGAGGAATCTTAAAACCGAACGTGGGCTTGATTTCATAAACAAACTCGTGAATAATTCGTACCCAATCGCATTTTTGGAATAGAGCAATTTTACGAATAACCTGTCATAGAAATAAAATCGGTTGGTGCGGTGGAATTGCCGAAAATCGGGGTTTTCCGTGCTTAAAAATTGACCAAGCCTTCGGGCTTTTTGGTTGGCGTTATTGAACGTGTAGCCCGTTGCGCTTTTTGTCCATCCGCCTGCTGTACCGATGTAAAGGATATTTTTTGTATTCCTTTTCCAGAACGGATAAGTGGTCATTGGAATAATACCTGATTCCTTATCTAATATTTCAAAATGCGCGATGCCGTTTTTTTGCAGATACGCGCGTATTTCGGCTTCATATTCATTTGCTTGCAGAACCGAAGGCGAAAAAAGCGTAAACTCGATTAACAATTCGGTATCCGACAGCGGCAGTACGTACATAAACCGCGTAGCTGATTGTTGCGCAATTGAAAAATCCATTAATACAGCGGTATCAGCCTCAAACGGTGATTCTTCGGTTTTGATATACCAACCCACGAAATGCTGTAACAGTAATGGATGTCTCGAAGTTGGCATTTCTCCAATTCCTATACTACTAAAAATGCGGTGCCCATAATAGCTGCTGCAATCTGTGCTAACGACTCCCAAATTATCGCGCTGTTCAACGCTGATGACCGTTTCGTTTTTTAGCGCAACATTTTTTTGGCTGATTTTATGGGTAAGTAGCGCCCGAAGTTTGTGCGCGTCAATCATCTTATATTGCATCGATCCGTCAAGGCAATCGCGTGATTGGCCGTCGTTTTTAAAAATGGCTTTATGCCAGGTTTTTCTGAGAACTGCGTCCCACTTGCCTTGCCCTTCCTCCCAAAAACACCAGGTTTTATCGGTGCTGTTTTCTGAAATGTGATCGAGAATCAAAATACTCTTCCCTTCAGTTAAGCCTGCTTCGATAAGCTCGTCGAGCACGATCATCGCCGAAAGACCAAACCCACAGAAAATGTAATCGTATATCATACAAAACAATTGTTTCCAAATTTAGCGATTCATATCGAAATACTTTTAAATTTGTTTAATAAAAATTAAAATACAATGAACAACATTAAAAATGTTTTCAGCATTAAAGATCTTGAAAATCTTTCGGGCATTAAAGCCCATACCATTCGTATCTGGGAAAAAAGGTATAACATCCTTTCGCCGTCCCGCAGCAACACAAACATCCGCTCGTATAGCACTGCCGACCTGCAAAAGCTGCTCAACATCACACTTATGCATAACTATGGCTATAAAATATCGAAGGTTGTTCAAATGTCGGATTCCGAATTGATAAAGAGCATTAAAACGGTAACGGCGTCGAAGATGGTACAAACCCAGGCCTTGAATGCTTTTAAAATGGCTATGATAAATTTTGACGAGCGCCTGTTCCTGTCAACATATGACCAATTGCTCGGAAATAAACCGTTCCGCGACATCTTTTACGACGTATTTATCCCTTTACTGGAAGAAATTGGTATTTTATGGCAAACCAACACCATTTCGCCTGCGCATGAACACTTCATCAGCCACCAAATCCGAATGCGATTGTTACTCAATATATATAATATGCAACGTCAGGAAGATGTGAATACGAATAAAGTTTACGTGCTGTTCCTCCCTTTAAATGAAATTCACGAGCTCGGCCTGCTTTATATCAATTATGAATTATTGCTGCATGGCCATAGAACGATTTACCTCGGCGAAAGCATCCCGAAAGAAAACCTCATAGACCTGACGGCGCGCTTCGAAGATATTACCTTCATTTGCTATGTCACGATTGTACAGGATAGTGAAGAGATTACAAGCTATTTGAAATATATCGATTCGCAAATGCTTCAGGACAATCGCTGCAACCTTTGGCTTTTCGGTCGCGGCATATCCGCAATTGATCGAACACAACTGTCTCCAAATATCCAATTGCACAACACCATAAAAGATTTAACACAACTAATTTAATTTTGTTTAATATTTTCGTACTTTTGTTAAACAAAATTATGAAAGATATTATACTTATTGGTTCGGGATTCTCGTCATTGTCGGCAGCCTGCTATTTAGCAAAAGCCGGCCATAACGTAACTGTATATGAAAAAAATGCGACTGTGGGTGGAAGGGCGCGACAATACGAGCGCGATGGATTCACATTCGACATGGGGCCCACCTGGTATTGGATGCCGGATGTTTTTGAGCGTTTCTTTGCTGATTTCGGTAAGAAATCTGACGACTATTATAAACTGAAAAAACTTTCACCTGCTTATCAGATATATTTCGGGGAAAATGACTCAATTGTCATTCCATCCGAATTAAGCGACATTACCGCTGTTTTTGAAGCTGTAGAGAAAAACAGCGGAAAAAAATTAAATGACTTCATAGCTTCAGCCAAAGAAAATTATGAGATCGCTATAGGTGAACTTGTATATAAGCCAGGCGTGTCAATCACTGAACTCATAAGCATTCAAACTTTAAAAAAAATAGGGCTCTTTTTTAGTACCATTTCAAAACAGGTCTCTTCAAATTTTAAGGATCAAAGACTCATACGCATCTTAGAGTTCCCCGTACTTTTTCTGGGCGCAAAACCTTCGCAAACACCCGCTTTTTATAACTTCATGAATTATGCTGATTTCGGCTTGGGAACGTGGTATCCGGAAAACGGCATGTACAGCGTTGTAAGAGGGATTCAGACGCTGGCAGAAAGTCTCGGTGTTAAATTTTATCTGAACAGCGCCGTGGAGGAAATGCATGTCGAGAACAAAAAAATCACTTCGGTTACAATTAATGGAGAAAAGGTGTATGCAGATATTATTTTAAGCGGCGCCGATTACCATCACACCGAAAAGCTTATTCCGCAGCAATATCGAAATTATACCGAGAAGTATTGGCAAAGCAAAACCTTTGCGCCATCCTGTCTGCTTTTTTACGTTGGTTTTGATAAAAAAATCGAGCGGGTTCTGCATCATACGTTGTTTTTCGATGCCGAATTTGAATCGCATGCAAAGGCAATTTACGACACGCCGCAATGGCCCCAAAATCCGCTTTTTTATGCGAGCTTCCCCTCCAAAACCGATAAAGGTTGTGCACCCGAAGGAAACGAGGCGGCTATCTTTTTAATTCCGCTCGCGCCCGGACTTCCAGATACCGACGACATTCGCGAAAAATATTTCGAAATGGTGCTGACAAGACTCGAAAACCTGACCGCGCAGTCATTGAAAGCGTCAGTTCTGTTTGTTGAATATTTTGGAATCAGGGATTTTGTGTCGGATTACAATTCTTATAAGGGCAACGCTTACGGGCTCGCCAATACGTTGATGCAAACGGCGTTGCTTCGTCCGGGCATTAAAAGTAAAAAGCTCGACAATTTATTTTTTACAGGGCAATTGACAGTTCCTGGTCCAGGGGTTCCGCCCGCGCTGATTTCAGGGAAAATCGCCGCCGAAATGATTGAAAAAAATATTCTATGAAAGCGCTATTCGACCAGGTTTCGTTTGAAAGCAGCAGGTTTATAACCAAAACCTACAGCACGTCATTTGCCTTGGCGGTAAAAATGCTTTCGCCGTCTATCAGGCAAGATATCTACAACATCTATGGTTTCGTAAGGCTTGCGGACGAAATCGTTGATAGCTTTCATGATTATGATAAAAAAATACTTTTCGAACAATTCGAAAAAGATCTTGAAATGGCTTTGCAATACGGCATTAGTCTTAATCCAGTGCTTAATTCGTTTCAGTTCACAGTAAAAAAATACAATATTCCCGAAACCTTGATTGCATCATTTTTGGAAAGCATGCGCCTTGACCTATATAAAAAAGCTTACGATCACGATGAATTAAAAAAATACGTTTACGGTTCGGCCGACGTGGTTGGACTCATGTGCCTCAAAGTTTTTGTAAAAGGAGATGACGAAAAATATCAGTTGTTGAAACGTTCTGCCGAAAATTTAGGTTCCGCATTCCAAAAGGTGAATTTTCTGCGCGACCTCAAATCGGATTATGAAGTACTGAGCCGCAGCTATTTTCCGGGAGCGAATCTTCAAAGCCTGAGCGAAGACAATAAAGCCGATATTATTGCGGAAATTGAATCAGATTTTAAAGCAGCTTTGATGGGAATCCGGTTACTGCCGATTGAAGCGAAGTTTGGTGTTTATACCGCTTATATCTATTACCGGAAATTACTCTCTCAACTCAAAAAAACACCGTCCGAAAAAATCTGCAAAACGCGCATCCGTGTTCCCGACTATCAAAAATATGGGCTTTTTGCACAATGCTACTTTTCTTATAAATTAAAATTAGTATGATGTCTGCATGGATTTACATCGTTGTGTTTATTGCGACATTTTGTTTCATGGAGTTTATGGCGTGGTTCAGCCATAAATTTATTATGCATGGGTTTTTATGGCACATTCACGCTGACCATCATCGCAAACACAACGACTCGTGGTTTGAGCGCAACGACTTATTTTTTATATTTTACGCTGTCGTGTGCATTGGCTTTTGCCTGTTGTGGCGTTTCGATATCCTCGATTTGGGACTGGCCATCGGGCTTGGCATCTTAGCTTATGGGTGGACCTACTTCATAGTTCATGATATTTTTATCCATCAAAGATTCAAGATTTTCAGCCGCATTGATAACCGCTATGCAAGAGCGATCAGGAGAGCGCATAAAATTCATCACAAACATTTAGGGAAAGAACATGGTGAATGCTTCGGGATGCTGTTCGTTCCGTTTAAATACTTCAAAAAATAAAACCTTCCGTATTGGAAGGTTTTTTTATCATTTTGGCAACTGGCTGCTGACCAGCTCCTGTAGCGGTTTCAGCTGTTCGAGATTAATATTGGAAGACTGAAGGACCGACAGCATCGACATAATGCCAGTCGGATTCATGTCTTTACCGAGGATTCGCACGACCGCAAACCCGTTTTCCTTTTTATTTGCGAAAAGCACAAACTCGTCAATATGTTCTTCATCACCCACAAAACTTACCGAAGCGCCTTCTTTTCCTGACGAAACCTTCATCAGCTGCTGGTATTTTTTATCATTCAGTATTTTGCTGACTTTGTTCCGCTCGGTTTCAAACTGTGATTTATTGCTATCATTAATTTTAAAAGCGAGTATGTTCATCTTATCAAAAGTTTTGAGCGCGGCTTTCTGTTGAAACGTCAATTTTGTCTCATCAGCATTGATGATGCTCGGCGAAACATCAAAAGCAATAAAGTTTTTGTTTTCAGTGTTTTCTACAAAATATTTTTGCAGCGTCGGTTCGGAGTTGCATCCGATAACGAATATTCCGATAAAAAGGAAAATCAATGATTTCATAACGTTTTATTTAGGACCCTTTGGACCTTTGGAACCTTTGGTTGCTTTTTTAAGATCGTCTCCACCCGGAATTCTCATTTTATCGGTGAGCACTGAAATTTCGTTGAGATCAAAGTCGCCCGTGAGCGACATCAAAACGGTATCGTCATTTTTAGCACCTTCAATAAACATCAACAATTCGCGCACCTGAGTGTCTTTTGATCCAGATTTTACGAGGATTTTTATCGCGCGTCCATTTTCATTGATTCGCATCAGTTCTTCAAGCCCGGCAGTTTTAATATATTTTTCTGCTGCAACTTTCATTTCATTTTCAACACGTGTGCTTTTGGTCGTGAAGACTTTGAGGTTGTCGAGCTTTTTGATCAGGTTCAGGTATTGCTGGGCATCTTTGTCGGAAGCGTCCATTTTGACTTTTCCCATCATGTCAAACATTTTCTTGTTTACAATTATTGATGTTACATCGTCCTGGCCGTCAAATTTATCAAACGCGCCTTGGGCAAAAAATACATTGCTAATCAAAAGCGCGACTAAAGTAATCAGTGCCTTACTTAATGTGTTCTGTTTTTTGTGGATCAATTTCATTATTTCTTATGGTTATTGTTTAAAAATTAAATTTTTGGAATCTTCATATTCCTTAAGGTATTGTACACTTTCGATACCGGTATTCATGTGGTCAGCTAATAACGACAACGCTTTCTGTGTTTCGCGGAAAGCCACTTCAGGATCATCATAAGTCCCTAAATCCTGTTGTGGAGCATTGTAATTATTGACATACACATAAGTCCCGATTCCAAGTAAGACAACTACTGAAGCGGCAATCGATAACCACGCTATATTGCGTTTTTTAGATTGTAGTGGAATTTCCTGCTCGAACTGGTGTTGTTTTGCCTGTGAAAAATAACCGAACATTGGCTTGTATTGCTCGAGATGCTGCGCAACATCCGATGACGAAAAATAATTTTTCAATTCCTTCTCTTCTGCAATACTGGTTTCTCCCTGAAAGTATTTTTCTAATAGTATATCTATTTTATCCGATTCCATAGCGATGTGTTTTATTCATAAATTCCCTAATCGTTTTTCGTGCCCTTGAAAGCGCCACGCGGATTGCAGTTTCATTCATTTCAAGTATTTGAGCAATTTCCTGAAATTCATATTGTTCAATATCGCGCATCTGTACAATGAGCCGCTGTTGTTCTGGTAGTTCGTTGATGATTTTTTCAACCCAATCCAGGCTGTCCGAATCTTCAAGCTGCTGTTGCAAACCTGGCGTCCTGTCGGTAAAATTATTGTGGACAATTTTAAGATTTCCAGCGCGTTTCGACTTCAATTGGTCAAGGCAATAATTCTTTGTGATGGTCATTGCAAAAGCCTCAATGCTGCTGTAGCCCGAAAGCGTTTCATTCTTATTCCACAATTTAACCAGCACTTCTTGTGTTGCGTCTTCGGCTTCCTCGGTACTGACGAGCAGTCTTTTGGCGAGCCTGAAAACCTTATCTTTAAAAGGCGAAATGAGTACAACAAAGTCGTTTTGGTTCATGAATTTATCGGTTCAGTTAAGGCAAGACGATGCCTGCTTATTTTTGTTACAAAGAAGAAAAAATTAATCTAAATTTACGTCTTTAAATATAGCTATGAAAAAAACAGGTTTGGCCATTTTGCTATTGTTTATTATTGGGTTTGGACTTCAAAGCTGTGAAAAGCAGGATGATAATTCGGTTCCCCACGATATTGCAGTCCATAATTTTATATGGAAGGGCCTCAATCTTTATTACCTCTGGCAGGCCGATGTGCCGAATCTTTCCGATTACCGTTTTCAAAATCAGGATCAACTCAACAATTTCTTATACGGCTACAGCAATGCGGAGAATCTTTTCCAGGATTTGTTATATAAACCGATCAGTAAATTCCCCAAAGAAGAAGCGATAGACCGATTTAGTGCTATCTTTCCTGATTACAATATTCTCGAAGGCATTCTTTCGGGAACCACGGCAAATAATGGCGTCGAATACCGTTTGTATTATAAAAGCGGAAGTACGAGCGAAGTTTTTGGGGTTGTGGTTTATATCCTACCCGGTTCGGACGCCGCAACCAAAAACATCCATCGCGGTGATATATTTTATGCGGTGAATGGTGTTGCATTGATGCAGGACAGAAATAACGTTTCAAACAGCAATTTAAAGCAACTGCTTACGGATCAGACTTCCTACACTTTAAACCTCGCCGATTACAACGGCGGCAGTATAACACCAAACGGGGCATCGGTGTCATTGACCAAAAGTGTACTTTCTGAAAATCCGGTTTTGGTAAATAAAGTGATTACTTCGGGCGCACATAAAATCGGCTACTTAATGTATAACGGATTCTATTCGAATTATGAAACCGAGCTCAACAACGCTTTCGGCTACCTCAAATCGCAGGGAATCACTGAACTGGTGCTCGACTTGCGCTATAACGGCGGTGGATCAATCGACACTGCAACGCGATTGGCGAGCATGATCACCGGGCAGTTTGCCGGGCAACTATTTGCCAAAGAGCAATGGAATGCAAAGGTGCAAGCCTATTATAACACAAAAAATCCGGCGAGACTGTATAATTTTTTTACCAATACTATTAATACTGGCCAAGGCATCAACAGCCTGAATTTATCCAAAATTTTCATACTGACATCAAGCGGAACCGCTTCGGCAAGCGAACTCGTGATCAACGGGCTCGCACCTTATATCGATGTGGTTCAAATTGGCGATTATACCGTCGGCAAAAATGTCGGATCCATTACAATGTACGATTCGCCAACATTTTCCAAAAAAGACATCAGTAAAGACCATCGCTACGCCATGCAGCCGTTGGTATTGAAAATTGTCAACAAAGCCGGGTTCGGCGATTATACGTTAGGATTGCCTCCCGATGTTGAACTGCGTGAAAACCTGGGAAATTTAGGCATATTGGGCGACGAAAACGAACCGTTGCTCAATGCAGCAATCACGCGAATTACAACCGGCGGAAGATTTTTGAACAACCAGCCACGAAAATTTGAAGCGGTAAAAGAAATAGAATTCCGACAGTTAAAAAATGAAATGTACCTCGAACAAATTCCCGAAGATTTACACCTCATCCAATAAAAAAAGGCTTTCCATTTTGGAAAGCCTTTTAAATTAAACACCATTTTCCTATTGGTTAAAGTAAAAACCGGCAGGAGTGATTCCGACAGTATGTGTTTTTTGCAAGGTTCCTATCGGCGCCGAACCGCTTGTAGCGCCAAGGGAGTAAATAAAAACTTTGCCATCTGAATTGTAATCGGTTGCATCAGCAATATAGATGTGATTTGATTTTACTGCAAACGCATTCGGGGTTTGTGCCTCAGAAGTAAAAGCAGATACCGAAGGCAGTCCCGGAGCCGTAAGCGAATTTTTGTAAACGTCCTTGTTAATGTGATAATAACCGTCAGCACCGTAAATGTTGAAGTTGTTTGGATATTTCGAAGCGTCTGGAAATGTATATGTTTTGAGGATCGCGTTGTCTGCCAAATTTATCTTCATCAGTTTTCCGGGGGTGGCAATAACCGGAATTGGGAAATATTTTGAATTTCCGCCACACAACACCCATAACGATCCGTTATCGATCTGCATTGAATTTGGGGAATCGCCAACCGTTATAGCGGTTGTTACCGTATCATCATTGGTATCGATCACCACGATTTTATTTCCCGTTCCATATTCGCCGCCTTGTGCCATATACAATTTGGTTCCGTTAACAATCATTTTTTCGGCACTTCCGCCAGGAACCGAAATTGTTTTAATAATGTTGTTTGTTGCAAGATTAAAAACGGTTACATAATCATCCGTCAAATCAGAGAAGTCAGCCTGGTTGGTCACGTATCCTTTTCCATTCGCAAAAGCAATGTATCTCGGATGGCTGAATCCTGTTGTAATCGCGCTGATGTTGGCCATTGTATAACGGTTCACAATACGAACAGCATCTGAATTCCCCACCACCACATACGCCAACGCGCCGTTTAAACCAATGTCCTGACCGAATTCACCCAATGGCGCCGCATCGGGATTCGCGATTCCGAAAATATCGTTTTGCAGCGTATTGAGATCAAATGAAATATAGGAAAGCGTAGTATTGCCGCCAAAACCACCTTGGTTTAAAACCAAAGTCCCACTGTCATAATTTCCCAAAGGTACATACGGCGTGGAGTTGTTATCATCGGGCGAACATGATGCTAAAAATAACGCGCTGAAAAAAGCTGTAAAACACAGTTTACTGAAATTCATAATATTAAAATTTAAAGATTAGATTTATTGCGTAATTCGTTCCGGGCATGGGCCGTTGCGCCACGTTCTCGTAACTTTCGTTCCAAAGGTTTAAAACTGAAAAACCGAGCTTGCATATTTTTTTTACACCAAAGCTATAATTAATTCCGACATTGGAAACCATATATTCCTTGAGAAAATTTTCATTGTCACTAGTCGTAAAGACATACCCGTTAAACAAATACTGGTAATATGCCGACAGGTTTTTATAAGAATATGAAAGTCCTGCAACGAGTTTGTGATACGGAACATAAATCAACTGGCGCTTGGTTTGCCGGTTTTCCGAAACGGTATAAGAATAGCTCGCGTTAAATTGAAGCGAATGGCTGCGGCCTTTTCTTAACCAGTCAAACATAAGTTCAGCGCCATAGCCTGTAACGCCCGTGACGTTTTCGGGATGCCAATTTCCGTTGCTGGCCGGTTTCCATTGAATCAAATCATCAATATCGATATAATAAGCAGTAGCCGAAACAAACGTGTTTTTAAATTTAAATTGCTGTCCGATTTCTGCCTGATAGGCGCTTTCAGGCTTTAAATCCAAATTACCCGATCCCTGCCAGTATAAATCATTAAAGGTCGGTATGCGGAAATTACGCGAAACGTTTAGCAGCACACTGTAATATTTTGTAGCATCGAAACGCATTCCAGCAGCAAACAGCAACGGACTTTTATAATTGTCGGTAATTTCCTTTCGCATGCTGATTTCATAATTGAACTTGCTCAAAAACTGGTGCCTGAACAACAACGCCGCCGCGCCAATACTACGTTGGTTTTGCCCAATGGGCGTGCCGGATCCTTTTGTTTGTGTGTAATCGATAACGGCATTGAGCGCCATTGTCGGACTCAAAGCATAATTCAAGTCGTATTTAGAGATAAAAGTTTCTGCCTGCGCCGTGTCGAAATTTTTGCTTTTGGCATTTTCAAAATATTTATACTTTTCACCGACAAAGGCGATTTTAAACTTCGATGTCCAATTTCTAAAAAAGCCGTCCCATTCCAATAAATTGCGCGAATTCAAATATTCGTATTTGCTTTTCGATTTTGCCGAAAGCGTTCCCGAAAAATGACGCTCGCCATCAAATACTTCACTAAAAAATTTTAAATAATTTGCTTCATTCAGTTTATAGCCAAAAGCAGCATGCAGCGTGGTATTATGGAATTGCCCATTTTCATTATGCTTGTCAGAATCAGGATACTTATAATGGTTTTCAGAACTGTTGCGTGACACCCCTGCGGCAAGGCTCGTATTTTGATCAGATGCTTTTATGTTGTAATGCATGCCGATCGTATTAAAGTTGCCATAATCAGCACGGAATTCATTGCTAAAATTCTTCTTAAATTGCAATTCATTATTGAGATGAACGGTACCGCCGATAGCGCTGCTGCCGTAAATTGAACTGCCTCCTCCTGCCCTCACCGTAATATTGTCGAAACCCGTTGTCGCAATCGCATTAAAATCGGTTTGCCCATTGAGTTGCGAGTTGATATTGATGCCGTTCCAGATTACAGCCGTCTGTTGTGCCGTTGTGCCGCGAAATGAGGCCGATGATACCATTCCGAGTCCGTTTTCTTTAAAATAAATTCCGGAATTATAATTGAGGAGCGATGTAAGTGAAGGGTTATTTCTCGCAATCACGGAATCATTAAGAACAGATACCGAAAGCGTTTTTGAAAATTGCCGAAGTTGTACGTCAGCAACCTGAACCTGTTCGAGCGCAATTGTATCCTGCTGCGCCGAAAGCATCTGGCACAATAATAACACAAAAAATAAAAGCAGTTTTCTCGCAGTCATAATTCCTGAACCTTTTTCCCGAAGATTCGATATTTGTTACGAATAAAGGCAGGTCTCCTGGCTTGCGTCCTGTTGTTTACCTTCCCATGCCGGAGCACAGTGGTCTGCAGTTAACAACAGTCTTGAATAGCTTACAGTTGCGGGAACAGCTTAGGTTTTAAACCTAATTCCCTTTTAATGTGATACAATCACAACCTCAATTCGAGGCAAATATAAGCCATCCTTTTCAATTAAATTAAATTTGATTTTTAAAACTGATAACTTATACCTTTGCATCACCTGAAATTGTCTCATGAAATCTTTCTCCATTTTCCTATTGCTTTCTCTTTTCACACTAGCAGGTTGTGCCAAAAAGCAAACAGCAGAAAATCATTCGGAATTCACGGCAGTCAATAAAGTTCGCTACGCCAAAGGTTTGGCAATTTACAATTACGATGGTTATTCGATTGTAAAGATCACGAATCCGTGGCCCAAGGCAAACAAGGATTACACTTACATTCTACAGCAAAAAGGAGGCACAATTCCCGATAGCTTAAAGCAAAACCCGATTATTCCGGTTCCGCTGAAAACAATTATTGTCACGTCAACCACGCACATTCCATCGCTTGAAATGCTTGGCGTTGAAAATACGTTGGTCGGCTTCCCAAATCTCGATTACATTTCTTCGGAAAAAGTACGTGCACGTATCGAAGCAAAAAAAATCCGTGAACTTGGCAGCAACCAGAACCTCAACACCGAAGTCATCATCGATTTGCAGCCCGATTTGATTGTCGGTTTTGGCATTGACAACAACAATCCGGCGCTTGATAATTTGCAGAAAAATGGACTCATAATTATGCTCAATGGTGACTGGAACGAGCAAAGTCCGCTTGGCAAAGCAGAATGGATCAAGTTTTTCGGCGCACTTTACGGTCTCGAAACCAAAGCCGATACAATATTTGCTGGTATCGAAAATGAATACAACAATACATTAGCGTTGGCAAAAAAAGCGACATCAAAACCATCGGTACTGGCAGGTGCGATCTATGAAAACCAATGGTATTTGCCGCAAGGAAACAGCTGGAGTTCCCTCTTCATAAAGGATGCTGGCGGAAATTATTTGTGGAGCCAATCCAAAGGAACCGGAAGTTTGTCACTCCCGTTTGAAACCGTTCTCGAGAAAGCAAAAAACGCTGATGTATGGATTGGTCCCTCACAATTCACATCGCTTGACCAAATGGCTGCCGATAATCCGCATTACGCCAGGTTCGACGCTTTCCGAAATAAAAAAGTGTATTCATTCAGTAATAAAAAAGGAAAAACAGGCGGACTTATTTTTTATGAGCTTGCGCCAAACCGACCCGATCTCGTGCTCAAAGACATGCTCAAAATGCTGCATCCCGAATTGCTTCCCGATTATCAATTATTTTTCTTCGAACAACTGCACTGATTTGAAAAATTTAAATAAAAATACACTGCTCTTTGTGTTGCTTTTCATTGCGGCAGTGCTTTTATTTTTGACAGATTTGAGTTCGGGATCCGTGACAATCCCCATTAAAGATATTTTTGAAAGCCTCATGGGAGGCAAAGCGTCAAAGGAAACATGGGATTATATAATTGTCAATTACCGGCTTCCAAAAGCGATTACTGCCATGCTTGTCGGCGTCGGATTATCGATAAGCGGATTGTTAATGCAGACGCTCTTTAGAAACCCATTGGCGGGTCCTTATGTGTTGGGACTCAGCTCAGGCTCGAGCCTTGGCGTTGCATTTGTCATACTGGGCGCCGGTTATTTGCCCGGATTTCTGGGTGCTTTTTTAATCTCATCATACGGAATCATCATCGCATCGTTCCTTGGAAGTTTAATGGTGCTGCTCTCGGTCCTGATTGTCTCCCAACGATTGCGCGACACGATGGCGATACTGATTGTCGGACTGATGTTTGGCAGTTTTACAAGCGCGTTCGTGGGTGTACTCTCCTACTTCAGCACTGCCGAACAATTGCAGAAATTTACGTTTTGGTCGCTTGGCAATCTCGGCAATTTATCATGGACATCCATCGGAATACTTGCACTTGCAATAACAATCGGACTCATATTAAGCTTACTCAGCATCAAGCCGCTCAATGCTTTGCTGCTAGGCGAAAATTACGCAAAAAGTATGGGTTTAAACTACAACAGGGCGCGATTCACAATCATCCTCGCTACGAGCATCCTCGCCGGAAGCATCACCGCATTTGCCGGACCGATTGCTTTTGTCGGACTCGCTGTACCACACATCGCAAAACTCGTTTTCCAAACGAGCAACCATACGATTTTGTTTTGGAGTACGTTGCTTTTCGGCGCTGTAATTATGCTATTTTGCGATATTTTTTCACAGCTTCCGGGAACCGAAATTGCCCTGCCTATCAATGCGATTACTTCGATTATCGGTGCTCCGGTTGTCGTTTGGTTGCTGGTTCGCAAACGAAAAATGTTGACGTAATGGAAAATTTATTTTTACATACTAAAAATGCCAGCATCGGCTACATTCATAAAAAGAAGAATATCCCAATTGCTTCTGGAATTGAGTTGTCTTTGGAAAAAGGAAAACTGACTGCGCTGATCGGTGCCAATGGAATTGGCAAATCGACTTTGTTGCGGACACTGACTGGAATCCAAAAACCACTTTCCGGAGTAGTTTTATTGCATGGAAAAGATATTGCTAGCTATTCTGCAACGCAACTTGCGCAGGAATTGAGCGTCGTTTTAACCGAAAAATTGCCCCCGAGTAACCTCACCGTTTTTGAGCTTGTGGCTTTGGGACGCCAACCTTACACGAACTGGATCGGGAAATTGACGTCTGAAGATTACGATAAAATAAACAATGCCATCGAACAAACCGAAATTGGACATTTGATCCATAAAAGGCATTACGAAATCAGTGACGGGCAATTGCAGAAAGTACTGATCGCTCGCGCGCTGGCACAGGACACGCCACTCATTATCCTCGATGAACCGACAACACACCTGGATTTGCTGCACAAAGTTTCGCTGTTTAAACTCTTGAAAAAACTGACGCACGAAACCCAAAAATGCATTTTATTTTCGACACACGATATTGATCTCGCGATTGAACTGAGCGATGAAATAATCGTGATGACAAATGAAAACACCATTCAGGGAACCCCATCACAACTCATAGCCACAGGGATTTTGAATACTTTGTTTGGCGATGAAAATGTCGTTTTTGATGCCGGGAAAGGTAAATTTGTCTTCAGAAATTTATAAATTTTAGATCGCTTGCTTTATCTTTGTTAGAGAGACCTCCAAATCATGAAGCAACTCACGATATTTTTTTTCTTATTGTGTGCGTCGCTAAAAGCACAACCTGTAGTCGAATTGCAGCCACAGGGCTTTCTTCCGCTGACGTTTGAAACGCCGGCCAAACCTTTCGACAAACTACTCGAAGCTTCGCGCTCGTGGGCAGCGTTTTACAACAAAAAAGGTTATGATGTTTTTGATGTGACCGAAAATTCGCTTTCGATCAGTGCGCGAAAAGATTATGCTTACATCGACAGGAATATCGGTGTAACGTATGATTACAATATTACTTATACGCTAAAAGCAGTCTTTCAAAAAGACCATACTTATACGTTGACTTTTGTCGTCAATGAGATTTACGCGAATGAAGTACTCACAAAAACGACGGTTGCCGATTTTTTCCTGCCCGACGGAAGCGTGAAGCGTGACTTTGAAGAAGACAAAGAATCGCTCGAAAAGACAGCGGAACGCATTATCAAATCGTATTCGAATTTTATTGCGCGTTAATTTTTTTCTTTGAGCAAATTAATGCTGACTGTCGCAATATCCGAATCGGGAAATCTTCTGAAAACCGCAGGATCCGGAAACAACCCAGCCTCAGCCGCAACTTTATTAAACACTTCGATTTCAACGATAAATTGATCGGAAAATCCGTGCGTTGCATCATAAGCCGTCGCAGCCGTTTTTCCGATATTGGCTGCCGTTAAAGCGGGATGAATGGTGTGGAGCTCAATCAAAAGCAATCCGAATTTGCCAACATACGGTGACCATTTCTGCAAATGCTCGAATAAATTATCCTCCACCAGATTGTTGCTGATGCGAACGCCGCGGTGTGCAAAAGCGCCGCTGGATGTACTGATTCTGGAAGTACTATTTTTTGGATTTTCCCAAATGCGGTTGTGGTCGAGAAAAGTCCGAACATTGAGCAAATCCTTGAGATCGATTTCATAATTCTCTTTCAAATCATTCGCAAGCAAATCAGGTCGCCCGATATCGCCCCAAATCACTTTTGCCCAAATGTCCGATTTTATCAGGTTGGCACGTGTGACTTTCAAAGCGGCCTGATTGTAGTCGGCACCGACTAAAAACAGCGGATAATCGTCGAGCATTTTTCCGCGCAAAGTCTGTCGGTCGATCACTTCAAATATGTGTTGCAGGAAGGCACCGTTGCCGCAGCCCATATCGAGAATTCCTTTGGGCTGTTCCTCGATTGGCAAATTGAATAAATGAACAAGGATTTCATCAACGATCTTAAAATAAGTATCATGCGCGCCGCCGCTTCCCCAGACATTCATTTCGCGATCAACGTGGATTTCCTCGCTCCCGTCGGGTTGCATCCTCAGTACTGCGGGATTTCCAAACATAAGTTCTTCGATTTTAGCGAAGGTTGGCAGGTAAGAAACCGTTACGCCGTAAGCCGAAGCGCGTTTGGCAAAAAATAGCCCGGTTTCGGTAAATTGGTAATTCCCGTTCTTTTCCTTAAACCAACCTAAGAAAGCCATAAAGTCTAGAATTTTAACAAATAATTCCGGCGATTTGTGAAACTCTTCGGGACGGAAAGAAATCTCCATAAAATATTTATGGAACATTCCATTCATGCCGAGGCGAACTAACGTCGGGCCTACAAGATAACCTTCAATATGCTTTAAAATCTGGTGTTGGATTTCGCTTGTCAGTGGGTCTTCCGAAAAAACAATTCCGTAATTCTTTTTGTATTTTTCGAAAATGAGGTTGAGTTTCTTGAATGGCTCTTCCTCAAAGACACGCGGGTGAAATTTCGTCGAAAAATGCAGCAAATCAACGACGTCTTCATATAAGTAAAAATGTGAAAAAGCAATTTCGCTTTTGGGATTGACGCTGAATTTTATCTCCTGAAATTCATTATTGATGTGGTAATCAAGAAATCCCTGCGAGCATAATATCCGCAAACCCACATTGAGATAACCTTCATTGGCTTTAAACTCCGAAGTAAGTTCGGCGAGTGACGCTTCTTTCTTTTCGAGTAAAAAATCTAAGATGCCTTTTTTTCGCAATGCCACAGCTACTGGAGCCGTTGCAAGGCCATCAAGGTGTTTGAAAATGGTACTCCGAAGTTCGTGCTTGTCAGCCATAATGGGAAATTTTCCCAAATATATAAAAATTAAACTAGAGCGAAATTTGTCTTTTGGCCTCGCCGATTACAAACGCACACGCATTGGCAAGATTAAAACTGCGCACGAGCGGCGAAATCGGAATTTTTAGATGATTGGGAAACAAATCGAGGACTTCACGGCTGAGCCCAACGCTTTCTTTTCCGAAAACGAGCCAGTCGCCATCGTGGAATTCATTGTCGAGATACGATTTTTGAGCATGCGAACTCATCAGGAAAACACGCGATTTGTCGGGAATTTGCGCGGCCCATTCCGCCACATTTTGATATTCTTTCCAATCGAGATGCACCCAATAATCGAGTCCGGAGCGTTTAAGATTTTTATCCGAAATGACAAATCCGAATGGATGTACGAGATGCAACCTGCTTTCCGTTCCGACGCAGAGTCGGCCTATATTTCCTGTGTTATTTGGGATTTCAGGTTCTATTAAAACAATGTTCAGCATGAAGAGTTGATTTGGTTTTCGATTGATTGATGGATTTGCGATTCGGCGATTTCACGGACTTCTCCGATGCGCAAATCATCGAGATGAATGTTTCCAATGCGCACGCGAACAAGCCGCAATGTTGGAAATCCGACGGCAGCAGTCATTTTGCGGACCTGGCGGAATTTCCCTTCGGTTACGGTGATTGATGCCCAGGAAGTCGGCCCGTGTCGTTCATCGCGGATTTTTTTACTGCGCTCACCGAATTGCGGAATCCTTTCGGGAATAGAAGCTTTACATGGACGCGTCATATATTTTTGTCCGTCGAAGCCAATTTCTACGCCTGATTGCAATTGGATGATGGCTTCGGGCGTGATAATTCCGTCGAGTTGCACGTAATATTCTTTTTCGACTTTTTTACTGCGGATCAGTTCGCTCATTTTTCCGTCAGTAGTCAGTAATAACAAGCCTTCTGAATCTTCATCGAGCCTTCCTATTGCCATCGTGCCTGGCGGAAAGTCATACAACGCGCCGAGCAATTTTTTCTTTCGCTTGAGCTCGTACACAAACTGGCTTAAATAACCGTATGGTTTATTGACGATAAAATGACGGTGTTGCATTGCAGGTATTTCTGATGCAAAGATAGTTTGGTTTGGTGATTTTTTCGCAACGCGTCCAAACGCAATGTTAAATGAAAAGGCATTGTCCTGGAAAATCCGTAAACTTATAGGAATAAAAACAGTGATTATGGAAATGAATGATACAGGCTCGAAAAAATTCAACAATGAGCAAACGATGAACGAAGGTTTTAGCGGCGAAAATATTCCCGGAGATTATAATCCGTCGCAAATGAAACCCGAAACCGAAATTGATGCTGAGGGCAACCACAAAATCGTGCAACGCGCCCGGAATACCGATGAAGTTTCGGATAATGACAGTCCGGCGTCAAGTGCACAATGGAACGAAAATGAAAACCTGCACCAAGGTATTTCCGAAACCGATGCCGCCCAAAAAATGGAACACAAGGATCGGAATTGGGATTCCAGAAGTCCATCCGAACAACCCCGAAACTCCGAAAATCACGGTAATATTAATTCAGATGAATAAAAAAAGCCTGGACAAATTCCAGGCTCTTTTGTTTAATCTCGGCTTTCGATGTATTGCGTGAGCTCATCTACATTTGAACTAAAGGCAAAAATATTGTTGAGCTTGAAATAATTTTTAGGCTCTGTGCAGAAATCATAGGCATACTTTGCGAATTCGAGTTTGGAATCTTCAAACCCAAAACACTGGCAAATCTGCGCAATTTGCGCTGTATTGAGGCAGTTGGCTCCGGCAATTTGCTTTGCTACTTTTAATTTTGTTTCATCGAAACCCTGCTTTTTGACAGATGCCACTGCACTTGTAAAGTCGGCCGGCATCATCGCGAATTTGTTGCTGCATCGTTTCGGATTGCCATACTGATGGTTTGGTTCGGAAGTATTGTTTTCGATCAATTGCGTATCATGAACGTTGACGTTCATATTCATCCCAACATTCATCCCAACATTGATATTGGTATTGACGTTTACCGACGGCTGGCCATAATGAACAACGTAAACATTTTGTGGCGCCCGATAATTCTCCTGAACCGGTGTCATCGAAAAGAAGTTGAATTTCATTTTTGACTTGTTGTTTTTATCCCTTCTTATTTTATAGGTCACATCTTTAAAAATACCGTCGCCATCAGTGATTGGAAGGTAGTTTTTGGAAACTTCCGACAGGCTCTTATCAGCAAAAATTATTTTAGCATTGTAGTAAGGCTGGCTAAGATCTTCGATACGCACATTTGTCTGCGCAATATCATTTTGCTGTTCACCATTGAGAATTAGAAAAAACTTGTCACCGCTTTCCGAAAAAACAGTCAGGTGTCCGACAGGCGCATATTGGGCGTAGGAAAATGCGGTAAATAAAATAATGATAAAGGTAATTTTGGATTTCATACAATTGAATTTAAAGTTTGGCGCGCGGTGCCAAATATAATGCCATTAAATCAATTTTAAAGAAGTTTGAAGTGCGGATTAAAAATAATTCCGATTGCATTGCCCCACGGATCTTTTACCGACGTCACGACAATTTCGCCGCCAACATTTTCAGGTTTTTCATGTGGCGTAGCACCGAGTTCAATCAGTCGATCGTATTCGGATTAGACATTTTCGACGCCCCAATACGCCAAAACCGAATCGGATTTTGATGCTTGAATTTCGTTTTCGGGCTGTAGGCCGAGTTCGTATCCGGCAATGGGAAATCCGACATAAAACGGATTCGTCGAAATACGGCTCTGTCCTGAATCCCTTGCTATACCAGGATTTCGCTGCATTTAGGTCGTTGGTTTTGTAAATTACGGTACGTAATCCGAGGAAATAAATTTGCATTTGCTGAGGCTTTAAATGTTAAATATTTCCAAATAGAAATTCTATAACTCTTTACAAGAATTGTATAATCTTTTGGGGAATGGTATGACTAATTTAGTTAAAAATTAGAAGCGGAAATTTTAAAACCGAAAAGCCATGAAGAATTTAACCCTTATTGTATCTGTGATTGTGTTTGCATTTTCAGGCTATTATTTTGCAAGCAACCTTAAATATTCAACCGACCTCAATTATATCATTTATATGTTGACCTGGTTGGTACTTATGATGATTTCTGTAATCGGAATCATATACAATGTGCCGGCTTTGAACAGGAGAAAACGGAAATTCAAAAATTTCATGTACAACAGTTATTCTGAAAGACGAATCAGGCATAAAGAATTTGATGAGAAATTCCACATCTTAAACTAACTCTCTCTATATATTCGGTTCACACCTGAAAAACGGCTTGCAAATGCAGGTCGTTTTTTTTTGGATTAACTGCAATGGTTCGTTAAGATTAATTGCAATAATTGCATATATTTACTTTTCAGAAACCTTACAAAATGAACGCCTCCATAATTACTTTTATTACTTTTATTGTTGCCCTTTCGATTGGAATTTACATTGGAAAAATAATTTTTTCAGCACGATTTAAATCAGAAAAATCAGGGCTTGAAGAAAAACTCATCGGACTCCATTCACAATTCAATCTAATCCGGGAGCAACTTGCTGGGGAGAAACGCGATTTTGAAAAACAGCTGAACCAGATAAATATCGAAAAGGAAAATATCCGTACGGAAAAAGACAGCCTTGCCATACGACTGACCAAAAAGGAAACTGATTTCGAAAATCTGTGGGAACGCAATCAGGAGCAAAAGCAGGAAGTAGAAAAACTACAGGAAAAGTTTACCAAAGAATTTGAAAATCTCGCCAATAAAATCCTGGAAGAAAAAACAAACAAATTTACCGAGCAGAATAAGGAAAATATGAAAAACATCCTGTCGCCACTGCAGGATAAAATTCAGTTATTTGAAAAAAAGGTCGAAGACACCCACAAAGAAAGTATCGATTACCATGCGGCACTGCGCCAACAGATTCTTGGGTTGCGCGAGATGAATGAACAGATGAGCAAGGAAACGATCAACCTCACAAAGGCGCTCAAAGGCGATAGTAAAATGCAGGGAAATTGGGGCGAATTGGTACTTGAACGCGTTCTCGAAAAATCGGGACTCGAAAAAGACCGCGAATATTACGTGCAACAATCGCATACAACCCCGGATGGCCAGCGGGTTTTCCCCGATATTGTGATTAATCTGCCCGATGGCAAGAAAATGATCGTCGATTCGAAAGTTTCATTGACGGGCTATGAAAAATACATCAATGAGGAAGATGATTCATTGCGCGCGATTTACCTCAAAGAACATGTCGCTTCGATCAAACGCCACGTCGAACAGCTTGGCGAGAAAAACTACCATGACCTTTACGAGATTGAGAGCCCTGATTTTGTACTGCTTTTTATTCCGATAGAACCTGCATTTGCGATTGCGCTCAACGAAGACACCGCCTTATACAATAAGGCCTTTGAAAAGAATATCGTGATTGTGACGCCATCGACATTGCTCGCCACCTTGCGCACAATCGATAGCATGTGGACCAACCAGAAACAACAGGAAAATGCGTACGAAATAGCACGCCAGGCCGGAGCGCTTTATGATAAATTTGAAGGATTTGTCGCCGACCTTGTAAAATTGGGCAATAAAATAAAGGACTCGAAAACAGAATACGACAACGCCATGAACAAACTGGTTGAAGGGAAAGGAAACCTGATAACAAGTGTTGAAAAACTTAAGAAGATGGGGGCCAAAGCCAAAAAATCACTTCCAGAAAATGTGCTTCGACGCGCCGAAATGGACGACAATGAATTTTTAAATGAACTGTAAATGAACAGAAAAATTATCGCCTACGTTGTCTTCGCTTTAATGGCGGGCATTGTCATTTATTTTGCTTTTCTTTACTATGCTTCGTACAGTGAGGGCGTGCGGTCGGGAGAATTGGTTAAGTTTAGCAGAAAGGGCGTTGTTTTCAAATCGTGGGAAGGCGAAATCCGGGAAACTGATGGTGGATCCATTTTTTATTTTTCGGTACTCGACCGTGATGCGAAGCTTATCGAAGACTTGAAAAATGATCAGGGTAAATATGTGAAAGTTGATTACGTAGAGCGCTATAAAACCTTTCCCTGGTGGGGCGATAGCGTTTATTTTGTTACAAGCACGAAAACAGAAATAGCTCCTTAACCCACTTATGTCAAACAACTATAAGAGCGCAAAATCCTCGAGGATTACAATTTCGCAGTTAATGCTCCCCTCGCACACCAACTTCAGCGGAAAGATCCATGGCGGTTTTATCTTGTCATTACTTGACCAGATTGCATTTGCGTGTGCTTCAAAATTTTCGGGATATTACTGCGTGACGGCTTCGGTTGACACGGTTGATTTTTTGAGTCCGATTGAAGTCGGCGAACTCGTCACAATGAAAGCTTCCGTAATTATACAGGCAGAAGTTCAATGATTGTGGGCATTCGTGTCGAAGCCGAAGACATCCGGACCGGAAAAACCAAGCATTGCAATTCTTCCTACTTTACAATGGTCGCAAAGGATTCTGAGGCAAATAACACACAGGTTCCCGGGCTGATTCTTTCCAATAACGACGAATTGCGAAGGTTCTGCAACTGCCTGAAACAGATTGCCTTGAAAAAAGATCGCAATCTTCATGACCAAATTTTTGACTATCAATCTCCAGAAACCTTATTACTGCTGCAAAAACACAACGTAAAGATCGAGTTGGCGTAACTTCTTAATGTTAAGATGTTAGAAACTTGATAATTATATGATATTTTATGTTATTTTTGGGCTGCAACACAGTTTTTTTTGAAAAATAGCTGTGCGATTATTGGTCTTTAACTTAATTACTAACTGAATAACCCACCAAAATGAAGAAAATTACCTTGTTACTATTTTGTGGTTTTGTAGTCCATTTTGCAAATGCCCAAAATACATGTGCCACAGCTTTGCCGCTGACTACTGCGGGATTATACGGTGTTGACGCCGTAAACGGAACTGATGTGCCCTCTCCAATATGCGCCGACAATGGTATTGGAGCAACTGCTGGCGAGTGGTACACTTACACTCCTGGCCAAAATTATACTGTGACTATCACTACAGACCTGCCGATTAATTCTGGTCGCGATACGCGTGTACACGTTTATACCGGGACATGTGGTTCATTTACCTGTTATGCAGGAGATGATGACGGTGGAACGATTGGCAATGGTTATTTGTCAATTACAACTTTCGCGGTTACTGCAGGGACAACTTATTATATAGCGTGGGACAACAAATGGAGTGCAAGCGGGTTTACATTTCAATTAATCGAAAATCCTGAGATTATTTTGCCACCTACGCCTGTATCTTTTGTTTCAATGCCGATTGCAAGTTTAACAATGCCCTATAATATTTGCGCCGTTGACATGAATAACGATTATCTCGATGATTTGGTAGGCGTCAGCAGCTCTAACATCAGAATCCATTATCAAAACGCCGATGGCACTTTTACGGTAACAGATATTGCAACGCCCACCGCAGAACACCTGCCTTCGTGGAGTATTGCCGCTGGTGATTATAATAAAGACGGCTATAACGATTTGCTGTACGGAAGTGGCAGTGGATTGACATTGATGCGATCTAATGGCCTTGGAACAGGATTTATAAAAGACAATCCGGGACAAAATATTTTCTGCCAAAGAACAAACTTTATCGATATCAATAATGACGGAAATCTTGACGCTTTTTCTTGCCACGACATCGCGCCGAATTGTTATTACCTGAACAATGGCGACGCGACCATGACCTTTTACCAATCAAGCGTTACGCCTGGGGCAATGAACTTTGGATCAATTGGTGGAAATTACGCGACAATATGGACCGATTATGATAATGATGGTGATCAGGATGTATTCATTTCTAAGTGTTCGGGGCCTCCATGTGAGCTTCATAGAAATGATGGTGCAGGTGTATTCACTGATATTTCGGCAATTGCCCAAGTCAATATGACGCCAATTCAATCATGGTCTTCCGCGGTTTTCGATTATGACAATGATGGCGACATGGATATTCTCATCGGGTCTAATGGAAGTTCGGGATTCAAATTCCTTCGCAACAATCTTGACACAACAAACAGTGTTGAAGAACCATTTACCAATATTACTGCAGGTTCAGGCTGGGACACTAATACCTCAACCAACCGTGATTACATTGCGTATGATTTTGATAATGACGGCCTTTTGGATGTTATGGGCGGTGGCGGAAAAATTATGTTTAACAAAGGTAATGGCGTCTTTGAAGCAGGGCTTTTTCCCGGAATGAGCCTTGGCGCTGTGGGTGATTTTAACAACGACGGTTTTCTTGACATTCAAAATGGATCAAAGATTTATAGAAATTCAGGAAACGCCAACAAATGGATCACAATCAATCTTCATGGAATCCAAAGCAATAGCAACGGAATTGGCGCACGCGTAGAAATCTATGGTTCTTGGGGAAAACAAATCCGTGACATCAGAAGTGGTGAAGGCTTTTCATACATGAGTACCTTAAACGCCCACTTCGGCATTGGGTCTGCTACTACAATTGATCAAGTAGTTATCAAATGGCCATCAGGTACGGTGGACACCATTTTAAATCCTGCGCCGAATCAAAATTTGCTCGTTACCGAAGGCGCTTTCCCGCTTGCTGTAAATCATAATGAAAATAACGCAACATTTGTTATTTATCCAAATCCGGTGAAACAGACGTTAAATGTAAAATGGAATACCAATGCAATGAATATGAATTCCGCTCAGGTATTTGATCTTAATGGAAAATTGGTTTTAAAACCACAGATCGTAAAACAATCTGTTAATGTAGAGTCATTACAGGCGGGAACGTATATTCTTTCATTGAAAGACGATAAAGGCACTCAATATACTCAGAAATTTATCAAGTCATAAAAGACCAAATGAATTCATTGTAAATAATTACCGTATTATTTACCATAATTTCATTGATAATCTAAGAGTTATACACATATAGCAGGAAAGTAATATATTTTTATTATTTTTGGTTTCCAAGTTTAAAAAACCATAATGAAAAAAAATTACGCTTTCCTGCTATTGCTTTTTACTTCGTTTATAGTAGTATATTCCTGTTCAAAATCAGACGATGACATCTACATCCCGATCGCTCCTGATTCGCCCGTATCTGTTGACCTCACAAAAGTACCGTACGCCAAATTATCAGATTACAAGTTTTTTGAAGGCGATATGAAAGATTTAAAGCCTGCATTAGGTCTGCTCCCGTTTGAACCTGCTAGCGTATTATTCACAGATTATGCTTCGAAAAAAAGATTTGTATGGATACCAAAAGGAAAAGCAGCTACGTACAATAGCGATAAAACCGTACTTGAATTGCCCGTCGGCGCTGCCCTGGTAAAGAGTTTTTACTACACAAATGTGCAAAATATGACTCCCACTGGTGGCACGCGCATCATCGAAACACGCGTGATGATCCGAAAAACAAATGGTTGGATGTTTGCCGATTATGTTTGGAATGCAGACCAAACCGAAGCGTATTATGACCTTGCAGGAAGTACAACAAATGTATCGTGGAAGGATGCAAATAATGTAATCAAAAGCGCAAATTACAGGATCCCATCAGAAGAACAATGTAACGTCTGCCATAAATCACAACAATTCAATGGCACTGAACTCGTAACTACACATATTCCGATAGGCATAAAACCGCAAAACCTTAATTTCAACCTCCAGTATGAAACGGGCAGCAAAAATCAGCTTGCGAAATGGATCGAAGTGGGCTATCTGAAAAACAATTTTAGTTTCCCAACTCTTGAAAATACTGTAATTAATTATATGGATGCGTCGAAATCCCTTCAATTGCGAGTACGTTCCTATGTAGATGCCAATTGCTCGCATTGCCACATGGACAACAGACATTGTGATTACAGGCCAATGCGGTTTGCATTTAGTGAAACCGGTACCGCCAATGGTTTGACCAACATGGGCGTATGCGTAGAACCGGAAGACAGACAAGATTTCCCTGTGCAATTGGATAAAATAGTATCGCCCGGAGATGTAACGCGTTCGATGCTGTATTACAGGATCAATACTACAGATGAATCTTATCGGATGCCGCTACACGGACGCACAATTATACATGAAGAAGGTGTAGCCCTGATACATGACTGGATTAACTCATTACAACGATGTGAATAAATTACTAACCAACTAAACCAATAAAACGATGTGGAAAAATTACAAACACAGCTTTTTGATTTGTAAAATAATCTTAGTGCTGGCACTATTTCTGGGGGTTCATTCTCAAGCGCAAAATAGCTGCGCCACAGCATTGCCAATTGCGACAGGAACATATACTGTTCCTGTTATCGACGGGTCAAATGTTGTATCAACATGCAGCAACTCAGCATTGGCAGAATGGTATGTTTATACTCCTACCCAGAATTACAACGTGACGGTAACGTCCGACCTGCCAGCGAATATTTGCAGGGACACGCATTTTGCAGTCTATACCGGCACATGCAGCGGACTGTCTTGTTATACGAGCGATGATGATTCAGGTACACTTGCCTGCAACTCGGGGAATGCCAATTCCTATTTGTCGAAAAAGACTTTTGAAGTAACCGCTGGAACCACTTATTATATCGTATGGGATAACCGATGGGAAGCGAACGGATTCGACTTCCAATTATCTGAAGCTGCAATCGTGCCAACTCCGTGTTCTACCGCAACAACCGTATCAGCCGGAATTACGACTGTAAATGCAATCGACGGAATGAATGTAAATACAACGTGTTCCACCGCATCGTTGGCTAAATGGTATTCTTACATTCCATCTCAGAATTACCACGTAACGGTATCGTCGGATTTGCCAGCCAACTTGTGTAAAAACACAAATTTTAGCGTTTATACCGGTTCATGTACATCGGCATTGGTATGCGTTGCAAATGATGACGATTCGGGAGTGCTGGCTTGTAATTTCGGAAATACAAATTCATTGCTCTCGAAAAAAACTTTTGATGTAACTGCCGGAACGCGATATTTTATTGTCTGGGATAATAAAAATGACACTTCAGGGTTTGACTTTCAAATTACCGAAGCACCGATCATTATTCCGGTTGCCTATACTACGCAGACAATCCCTACAGTTACAAACGGCTACAAGGACTGTGTGGTTGATATGAACGGCGACCATAAGGATGATATCGTTAGTGCAACTATAAACCCAAGCAACTTAAGAATAAATTATCAGGGTGCTGCAGGTTCATTTACTTCAGCCGATTACCCTGTTCCGGGACCCGTCGTTAATGCCTCATGGAGCATTGCGGCAGGTGATTTAAACAAAGACGGGTTCAATGATTTGTTAATAGCAAGCGGCAGTGGTCTTTCGCTTTGGCAATCAAGCAATAACGGAACAGCTTATAATTCGTACACACCGGGACAATACATATTTTGCCAAAGAACTAATTTTGTTGATATTAATAATGATGGCAACCTTGATGTCTTTTCGTGTCATGATGTCGATCCTAACGTTTACTATCTCAATGATGGTGCTGGAAATTACTCGTATTACCAATCGGGAACTACTCCGGGAGCCTACATGTTGGGAGTTACGGCCAGTGGCGGCAATTATGCCTCGCTTTGGACAGATTACGACAATGATGGCGATGTGGATATGTTTATCTCGAAATGTTCAGGTCCACCATGCGAATTGCACAGAAACGATGGCAATGGCATCTTCACCGACATCTCTGCGATTGCACAAGTCAATGTTCAGCCAATAACGTCGTGGTCATCCGCAATTGCCGATTTTGACAATGACGGGGATATGGATATTCTTGTCGGAGCGAACGGTAGCGCAGGAAATAAATTTTACCGAAACAACCTCGATACGACTAACAACGTGGAAGAAGCTTTCACAAATATAACCGTGGGTTCAGGTTGGGATACCGGCGTGAGTAATAACAGGGATTATATCGCTTATGATTTTGACAACGACGGATTCGTTGACGTTATGGGTGGCGGAAACAAAATTATGTTCAATAATCACGATATGACATTTTCACCTTCTGTATATAGCGGATTAACGGTGGGTGCCGTCGGAGATTTGAATGACGATGGTTTCCTTGACATCGTTAACGGAAACACCGTTCGCTATGCAGTGCCAAACGGAAACAATTGGATAAAAATCGGCCTTAACGGTATTCAAAGCAACAGCAACGGAATTGGCGCAAGGATTGAAATCTACGGCGCATGGGGCAAACAAATCAGAGATATCCGTAGCGGTGAAGGTTTTGCATACATGAGTTCGCTGAATGCATATTTTGGGATCGGCACTGCCACAACGATTGATAAAGTGGTAATCAAATGGCCTTCGGGAGTTGTTGACACGATATTGAATCCTTCGAAAAACCAGATGTTGGTTGTTACCGAAGGAGAATTTCCACTTGCTGTCAATACGGTTGACAACGCTGATACCGTGTTTAAAATCTATCCAAATCCGGTAAAACAAAATCTTAACATCAAATGGACTTCATCCGCAAGTTTAAAATCAGCTCAGGTTTTTGATTTGAACGGAAGATTAATTTTGAAACCACAAGTTACAAAGCAATCAATAAATGTTGAATCTTTGCAAGCTGGAACCTATATTCTTTTGTTGAAAGATGAAAGCGATAAGGCTTACACGCAAAAGTTCATAAAATCCTAATTGACGCTTCGAAAATCAGGATTATACCAATTGACTTGATTTTCTAATAGTTATGCACACGAAGAGGTAAGTAATACTTTTTTTCATATTTTTGGTTACCAATTTTAAACCAGATGAAAAAATATTACTTACCTCTTTTTTTGGCGCTGCTCTTTTCAGTATTCTATTCGTGTTCGAATGAAGAGGAGACTGATTATATAGACGTCGCCACAAAATCCGCAAAAGCGGCCCCGAATGCGGGCACTGCGTCAATCAACATCGACATTACCCAGGTACCGTTTGTAAAATTGTCTGATTATCATTTCTTTATTGGTGCACTGAAAAACCAGACGCCCGGTTATCTTGTGATTCCTTTTAAACCCGCGAGTGCCCTGTTTTCGGATTATGCGCACAAGAAAAGATTTGTTTGGATGCCAAGTGGAACGCATGCCACCTATAATGGTGATGACAATGTATTGGAATTTCCTGTCGGCACCGTGCTTATCAAAACCTTTTATTATGACAATGTTCAGCCATCAAATACAACTCAAATTATTGAAACACGCCTGTTAGTCAGAAAAAGCGACGGCTGGAAATTGTATGATTATATCTGGAACGATAGTCAAACCGAAGCTTTCCTGGATACAAATGGAAACGGCGGCTTTGTTCCGATAACATGGCTTGAAAATAGTGTCCTTAAAAGCACTACTTATCACATTCCTTCGCAGACCGAATGCATTACTTGCCATAAGATAAATCCGAATGGCAATGCCGAAATTACGATTCCAATCGGTCCGAAACCGCAGAATTTAAATACAATGTACAACTACGGCAATATTACAAAAAACCAGTTGGAGCGTTGGAAAGGTGCCGGATATATCAACAACACCTTGCCTGCCACGAGCGCTATTATTTCAACTGTCGATTGGGAAGATACAAGCAAACCGCTTTCATTGAGGGCGCGATCTTATCTCGATATAAACTGCGCGCATTGTCACCGCGATGGTGGCGAGTGCAGTTATGTTCCGCAACGCCTTAATTTCAGCAATACCGATAGTTATACCTACGGAATATGCCTTCCTCCATTGGGCTTCAATGAAAATCCTTATGTGATAAATGCCGGGAACGCCAGCCATTCGGCAATGATTGCCAGAATGAATACGAATGACGAAGCCGAGATGATGCCATTAATCGGGAGGACCGTTATCCACGATGAAGGCGTGCAATTGGTTAGTGATTGGATCAATTCGCTGACGGATCATTGCAATTAGATTCGGAAGCAAACGAAAAAAGCCTGTCTAAACAAACAGGCTTTTTTTTATTTGCATATAAACTTTAAAATACCCTCGAAAGGTTAAACCCGAAATAAATATCCCCATCTGCCCAATTTCCTGTCGATTGCCCCAAAAATCCGGCCTCATGTATTCCTTGTGAATTGGTGAAATGCATCTGGAATACGTGGCCGCCGGTTTCGATATCTACACCTACAGAAAGTGGATTTCGGTAAATAGAACTCGAAGTGCGGTTTCCGTGCATCGCATAATCCATATTGATCGAAACACGTTTGCTGACTTTGTATCTTCCGCCCACACCTATTGCCACCTGGGAATTTTCCTGATTGTCGTTTTCTACAAAGTTCTCATGAAAAAAAGTAGGTATCAATTCAAGTGACAGTTTTTCGTTGAATTTTCTTGAAATTAATACTTGTGCCAGATAAGTCATTCGATCCTGAAACTTTAATTTCGGCAAATTGTGTTCTTTAAGCAAGTTGTTGAATGCAAGGCTATTAAAAGCAACAATAGTAAACGGAAAACCCTTTTCAATTTGCGGCTGCAATCTGTATTTGGCAGAAACGTCATAAGCCTGTTCGCTCCTCGCCGCCGCGACACTAAGCCATTTGTTGAGGCCATACACAAATTTGATTTGCGTCACCGCATTATCGAGTCCAAAAAAACCTTCGAACCCATCTTTAACAGAACCAAAGCGATGCGCCACGACAAAATACAATTCGCCTTTTGCTGCAAGTTTCGTCGATTCGAGGTTGACGATTTTAAGGCCTTTAAACGCCGATTCTACGGGTTGTCGTTTCGGAATGCTGTCGATTCCGGCCAGCAAATCTTCTTGTGCAAAGGAAAGGAATGGGAGCAGTAATAAAAGTGTGTACAATTTCTTCATAAGTAGATTGATTTCTTTTTCATATAATTCCGCACATAGCAAGACACGGACTACAAATATAACAGAAAGAATCGCTTTTGTAAATAAATTTATTCAGATAACGCGGCCTCGTCCATTTTAAACTCCTCAAGTAAGTCGTCGTAACCAACAAAACGACCTTTGATTTTTATCGCTTTTCCCGCGGTCAGCTTGGGAAGCACCGAATCTTTAAAAATAGCCGATAGCTTCTCATCCACGATAATAGCATGGCTGGGCAAATCGATAGCTGTAATTTTTCCATTGACTTCAATGGTTTTATCCGCATACATTTTATTGGCCTTTTCACCATTCTCAGTAAACTGGGTTTGAAGCGTATGTACTGTCAGCGAATAATCGGCATTTTCTGACGAGATGTCGCGGTGTTGCTTATACATGTATAAGTAAATTCCTATTCCAAAAATAAATGCAATAACCAATACAATGGTAATTTTCTTTTTCATAATGCGCAGTTTTATACAAACTTAATTATTATTTTTTATTGCATTTTATGATTTTTATTATTTAATTTTGAGTAAAACTATGAAAATGAAATTCATTGCCCGCGCCGTCCTTTTAGGGTTAACCTTATCCGTATGGGCATGTTCGAATGACAGCACTTCGGATCTGGTTGATCCCCAGCGTTTGCCAGATAACGTAACTTACGCTGAACATGTCAAACCCATAATCGATAACAACTGCATTCGCTGCCACAACCAGCCTCCAGTAAATGGCGCACCCATGCCACTCACCACGTATGAATTTGCTGCAGATGCAATTACACACAGGCCTTTGGTTGAAAAAATATCAAAACCTAACGGTGCTCCGGGACTCATGCCTTTCGGCGGACCGAGATTACCGCAACGCAGTATCGATATTATAAAAAAATGGCAGGCACAAGGATTACAACGCTAATAAAAATACTATGAAAAAATTGCTATTATTGGTTTTTTTATCTTTTACCGCGATAACTTTTGCGCAGGATAAAATGATTACCAAAACAGGAAAAATTACGTTCGAAGCTTCGGTTCCCGCATTCGAGGAAGTTAAAGGCACTAACACCGCGGCCACTTGTGTGTTGAATCCAAAAACAGGCGAAATTGCCAGCCTCGCGTTGATGAAAAGTTTCCGGTTCAAGTTGGCGCTCATGGAAGAGCACTTCAATGAAAATTACGTTGAAAGCGATACTTATCCAAAGGCAACTTTTAAAGGAAAAATTGAGAATTTCGATGCCGCTGCATTGACTGCTTCCGCAAAAGATTTCACGATAAAAGGCAAACTAGAGCTCCACGGGAAGACCAAAGACATTGTCGTGCCGGCTAAAATCCGGAAAACGGACGCGGGCATAGAAATCAATTCAGCTTTTACCGTAAATGCCGACGATTTTGCGATTGAAATCCCGAGTGTCGTTAAAAGCAAAGTCTCCAATAAGGTGAATATCAGGACAGAGTTTACCGTTAAATAAATCTATCTCAGACCGACATTTATTTATTCAAGATTTACTTTATAATGTGCGTCGAGTTTATCGAGGTGCAGAATGGTTTTGGTGTTGCTGTCGTTTTCTGAATACATCAATTCGAATTTCGCACCGTAAACCACTTCATCAAATGTATAAGACGTGCTCGTTGCGACCGTCGTGCTGAACATATCATCGAATGTTTTGATAAACACAATAAACTCCCCTTCATGCGTTTTGAAATCGGCTTCGGTGAAATTAAAAAGCGGACTGTTTTCTGTAAGCGGATGAACCAATGTCCAGCTTAGCGATAACGAACTTATTTTGTGCATTTCGAGTTCGAGCGTATAGAATTTATTGGTCATATTTCCATTTTCTTCCACCGCCATTCCAAGTGTAACTTTCGCCTCGGCATCGGTTAACCTCGTGTTTTTGTACGGCACCATACGAAACATGACCGCTTTGCCATCTTTATACGGTGAAATCAATGCCTGATGCGAAAATTTCAAAAATGCCGTTGGTTTGCTGAATCTTCCAAAGAATAAACCGGTCGCTATTGCAAAGCTTAATAACCCAATCAAAGCTTCTGCGGCTGCCAATGCGCTGGTGAGGAAGCCATTCGGACTGATATGCCCGTAGCCCACAGTGGTAAAGGTTTGTGCGCTGAAAAAGTAAGCTTTCCCAAATTTCACCCATTCAGAACCCATAGGATCAATCCCGTCGAGATATTTTATTCCGATGGCGTAATAAATACAAGCAAACACAAAATTGACAGCAATGTAAAAAACAAATAAGGTTCCCAGAAATTTCCATCTTGGCATTTCAAGCATCGTATGATACCAACTGATGCGCCGCAGGAAATGCATTCCGCGTTTCTCTATGTTCGCTGATCCATCTTTGTTTACGAATCGCCCGCCATAACTTCCCGGATTGCTTCCAAAACCCGAATTGATTTCTGCTTTGGCGTTAGAATTAATTTTTTTTAATAGTGCCATTGTTATAATTTGTCGCGTCTGACTGTTCCCCAAATATAGCCATAAGTTGATTAAAAAAGCACCATCTTTTATAGGCGCAATGCGAAGTAAATATTTATTTGCCGGTAAATTGTCACCAAAAAAAGTTTATAAAGCAACAAATATCAAGTCAAAATTTCTAAATTTGAGAAACACAACACTTTATTCATGGACAGCTTTAACTTATCCGAAGATATCAATGTACTTTGCCTTACCGCAGAAAGTTTTCCTGACGGCATAGAAAGTGCGCAAATTCACTTGCAAGCTATGCTCGATCACAAAGACAAACGTCGTTTCTTTGGAATTTCCTGGCCTGAAAATGGAAAAATCACCTACCGTGCCGCCGCCGAAATCCTTGATAAAAATGAACCGCAGCGACTCGGACTCGAAACCTTCACGATTAAAAAGGGGTATTTCAACTGTTTTTATTTTAAAGACTATCGCGACAACATTGATGCGATCCGACAGTCATTTGATATCTTGCTCAAGCAGCAGGAAGTTGACCCAAATGGCTATTGCCTCGAATGGTATATCGGTGAGCATGACGTAAAATGCATGGTGCCGGTAGATGATCATCTGCATTTTACCGGACTCAACAAAGAATAAGTCTTTTAAATTATACCAACTACAATACGGGAAACGGAGGCATCGAAGTGTAATAATTTTCGTTTCTAGCCACTTCCCGTTTTCCGCTAAAGTTTTTCAAAAAAGCCCGTTTTTGTTTGCCGTGGATAGCAGCTTCCGTTGGTCGCGCTCCCGCGGCTACAAAAAACAATACTTTTTTCTCAAAAGCTACCGCTGCAACCGGGGCTAGAACGACCTCCGAATCGTTGTTTGTGCATATTTTGACCTCTTATCGTTATAATCGCTTCATTTTGTTATATTTACAAATACAAAACCTGTTGGGAATATGAAAAAAAATTACTATCGCTGCTTTTACTGGCCTTTTCTATTGCTTCTCCGCATATTCCTTCCGCCAAGTATTACCAACCCCGCGATCGGAGTTATGATGAGCGCTTCGAATTTTGGTGATCCGGTTTATTTCTCGCTTAGCATTAAAAATATTGGCGACGAAGCTTTAACCAATATTTATCTTACCCAGGCTGAAGGTACGTTCGATATTCAGTTTAATTTCAGTCCGGTTGCCTTGCTGGCGCCTGGAGAAGAGATATTTCTCTCAGCGTATAAACCTACGTGGTCTCTTTGCTATGATACAAGTCAGGTGATCGTCTTATGAAATCACCGACAGCAACGGGAAATTATTGCTTACAAATACAATGAATACTTCGCGGGTTATCGACATTAGCCGGTTTGAAAACGGCTTTTATTTTTTGACTATAAAAACTAACGACGGAAAATTTACCTATAAACTTTTAAGGAATTAAAGAATTGTCAGAACCTTCGCTGTAATGGCGTATTGTAAAAAAACCCTGCAATCAACAGGGTTTTTTAATTGAACTATTTACTCAAATACATTTTCCTTCTCGAATACAATTCATAAAACTGATCGTCTTTCAAATCGTCGATGAACAGGATGCTTTCGCCCGTCGATTTCATTTCCGGCCCTAGCGCTTTATTGACGTTGTGGAATTTACCAAAAGAAAAAACCGGTTGCTTGATTGCAAAGCCTTTGAGTTGCGGATTGAAATTGAAATCAGTCACTTTGTTCACACCGAGCATGACTTTGGTCGCATAGTTCACATAAGGCTCACCATACGCTTTTGCGATAAACGGAACCGTTCGCGAAGCACGCGGATTGGCTTCAATAATATAAACCGTATCGTCTTTAATGGCAAATTGTATATTAATTAAACCCACGGTTCGCAACGCCAGCGCGATTTTCTTGGTATGGTCTTTAATCTGCTGCATCACGAATTCGCCAAGGTTAAACGGCGGCAGCGTCGCATTTGAATCGCCAGAATGAATGCCACACGGTTCAATATGCTCCATGATTCCGATAATATAAACATTTTCGCCATCGCAGATTGCATCGGCTTCAGCTTCAATCGCACCATCGAGATAATTGTCGAGCAGCAACTTATTTCCCGGTATATTTTTGAGCAGGTCGATGACGTGTTCTTCGAGTTCCTGTTTGTTGATGACGATTTTCATGCCTTGTCCGCCAAGTACATAAGAAGGCCGAACGAGTAACGGAAAATCCAACACATCGGCAAGCGCAGAAGCCTGGTCGGCATTTTCTGCAACACCGAATTTTGGAAACGGAATCTTCAATTCAGTCAAAAGTTCAGAAAACCTGCCGCGATCCTCTGCCAAATCCAAAGCATCAAAGCTGGTTCCGAGTATTTTAATGCCGTAGCGATCGAGTTTTTCCGCAAGCTTCAACGCCGTTTGACCGCCGAGCTGCACAATTACACCTTCGGGTTTTTCATGCCGGATGATGTCGTAAATGTGTTCCCAGAAAACCGGTTCGAAATACAATTTATCAGCCGTATCGAAATCGGTTGAGACGGTTTCAGGATTGCAATTGATCATGATCGTTTCGTAGCCGCATTCTTTCGCTGCGAGTACACCGTGAACGCACGAATAATCAAATTCGATTCCCTGCCCGATGCGATTTGGTCCCGACCCAAGTACAACGACTTTCTTTTTATCGGTGACGATGCTTTCGTTATCGACGTATTTTTTCCCGTCAGCAGTTTCGATTTCTGCTTCGAATGTCGAATAATAATACGGTGTCATTGCCTTAAATTCGGCGGCACACGTATCGACAAGTTTGTAAACGCGGTTGATTTTCTGCTCCTCGCGGAGTTTGTAAACCTGGCTTTCCAGGCAACGCATCATGTGCGCAATCTGGCGGTCGCCATAGCCTTTTTGTTTGGCTTCAAGTAGCAATTCGCGTGGCAGTGTGTCGATTTTATATTGGGAAATTTCCTTTTCGAGCAGGTATAATTCCTCGTATTGTTTGAGGAACCACATATCGATTTTAGTGATTTCATGGATGCGCGACAATGGAATTCCGAGTTGGATCGCATCGTAAATGACAAACACGCGGTCCCAGCTTGCAAACGTGAGTTTCTCAATTATCTGGTCGTAATTCGTATAGCTTTTCCCGTCAGCGCCGAGTCCGTTGCGTTTAATCTCGAGCGATTGCGTGGCTTTGTGCAATGCTTCCTGGAACGATCTGCCGATGCCCATGACTTCACCAACCGATTTCATCTGAAGTCCCAACGTCCTGTCAGAACCTTCAAATTTATCGAAATTCCAGCGTGGGATTTTCACGATAACATAATCTAAAGTTGGCTCGAAAAGCGCCGAAGTCGATTTGGTGATTTGGTTTTGAAGTTCGTCAAGGTTGTAACCTAGTGCAAGCTTCGAAGCAATTTTAGCGATTGGATAACCGGTTGCTTTGGATGCCAATGCCGAAGAACGCGAAACGCGCGGATTGATTTCTATCGCAACAATATCTTCTTTTTCATCGGGCGAAACCGCAAATTGCACGTTGCAACCTCCGGCGAAATTTCCGATCGAACGCATCATCAAAATCGCCATGTCGCGCATTTTCTGGAAAGTCGTATCAGATAATGTCATCGCCGGCGCGACGGTAATTGAATCGCCGGTATGGATTCCCATTGGATCCATGTTTTCAATCGAGCAGATAATGACGACGTTGTCGTTCTGGTCGCGCAGCAATTCGAGTTCGTATTCTTTCCAGCCCAATAAAGCTTTATCAATCAGCACCTCGTGAATTGGCGATGCTTCGAGTCCGCGTGTCAACAATTCATCGAAATCTTCCTTTTTATGCACGAATGCCGCTCCGGTTCCGCCGAGCGTAAACGATGGACGGATTACTAATGGGAATCCGAATTCCTGCGCGATCTCTTTTCCTTTGAGGAACGATGTCGCGGTTTTTGCCGGCGCTGCGCCCACTCCGATCCTTTCGAGCAATTGCTTGAATTGTTCGCGGTCTTCGGTAATGTTTATAGCGTTGACATCGACACCGATGAGGCGCACATTGAAATCTTCCCAGATGCCTTTTTCATCGGCTTCAAGGCACAGGTTGAGTGCGGTTTGCCCACCCATTGTGGGAAGTACAGCATCTATTTGCGGATGCTCCTTTAGGATTTGTACGATTGATTTTGTCGTCAGCGGCAGCAGGTAAACATGATCGGCCATTGTGGGATCGGTCATGATGGTTGCGGGATTCGAGTTGATCAGGATCACTTCGATGCCTTCTTCGCGGATCGAGCGCGCGGCTTGGGAACCGGCATAATCGAATTCGCAGGCTTGTCCGATGACGATTGGACCTGAACCGATGATAAGTACGGATTTGATGGAGTTGTCTTTTGGCATTGTGGTGTATAGTAGTTAGTTGTTGTATTGTTATGCTGGTGCCTAGCCCCGATTGCAGCGAAAATCCTTTTGTTGAAAAGGATTGCCCGTAGCTTGCGGAGGGAAATCTCTTTTAGCAAAAGATTGCAGCGGAAAGCGGGAAACAGCTCCTGATTGCGAACTTTGTCCAGCAAAAAGCTCCCGACAAGGTATAAAAAAAGGCGCTACTAAAAAAGTAACGCCTTGATATTGATTATTGCTAACCATTATTTTTTGTGTCTTGGTTCAGAAGATACGGTCAATTTGTGACGGCCTTTTGCACGACGACGCGCCAAAACTTTTCTACCATTAGCAGAAGCCATTCTGTCCATAAATCCGTGCTTATTTCTTCTTTTTCTTTTCGATGGTTGAAACGTTCTTTTGCTCATTGCTTTGTATCTTTAAAATCTTAATTTAATTGTGGGTGGGGTTGTCAGGAAGCGCCGCCTCCAAAACCGAGTGCAAATATACAAAGTCTTTTTTTTCTGGCAAGTAGTTTTTAAAAAATATTTCCGATTCCTTTTATTATATTTGCGCACGTTAAAATACACACGTTATGTTTCATAGAAATATCAAATTAATACTTGCCGCGCTACTGGTTGTTGCTGGTATCTGGCAGATGACAGAGGGTTATATCGGCAATGGAATTTTCCTGATTTTGCTTACGGCAATTCCGATTTTCCTTTACTATAAAAATGAGTTTATCCTTTTGGCATTTTTAAAATTGCGCAAACAGGATTTTGAAGGGGCTAAAAAATGGCTGGCTTATATTAAAAATCCGGAAACGGCACTTGTGAGAAAACAACAGGGCTATTTTAATTATCTGCATGGCATTATGCTGTCGCAAACCAATTTGATCCAGGCTGAAAAGTATTTTAAAAAGGCAATTGAACTCGGATTGAACATGGACATGGATCTTGCTGTCGCCAAACTAAACCTTGCAGGAGTTGCGCTGACAAGAAGACGTAAACTTGAAGCGACAAACCTTTTGAACGAAGCCAAGAAACTCGACAAACAAAATATGCTCAAGGACCAAATCACAATGATGAAGGAGCAAATGAAGAAAATGTAAGCGTTTTTTTCTGAAAATATAAGAAGCCATTCGTAATGAATGGCTTTTTTATTAGAAAAATGTGTTTTGTATCGGTAAAATTGTTAAGTTTGATTCATATTAATCAAAGATTTAACAAAATATGAGATTAATTTTACCCCTTCTGACCTTTATTGTTGCACATCTTTCGTTCGGACAAGAACAGACCGTGGCATTCTCGCAGGCCATCAAGAGCAACATCAAACAGTACAATAACAAAACCGATATCGAATTTGAAAAAGGCAACATTGAAAGAGGCAATGCGCTTTTCGACTCGCTCGTGCAAAACCATTTGGTGGGATCACGGTTCGATGATTTTTCGTTTAAATGCGTCAACAGCCGCAAAGTTAAACTCAGCAAATTAAAGAAGCCAGTTTTCATCATTACCTATGCTTCGTGGTGCGTCATGAACAAAGGCGAAATCCCGGCGCTCAATAAACTCGCACGTAAATATGACGATGATATACAGTTTATTGTGGTTTTCTGGGATTTGAAAAGCGACATCAAAAAAGTTGCGCGGCAATTCAACAACCATATTAAAGTGTGTTATGCCAATGAATCATATAAAAACGACGCAGCGGTCGTGGCAACGCTAAAACATACTTTGGGTTTTCCTACTTCCTATTTTCTCAACAGCGATCTTGAAGTGATCGACATCAAACGCGGCGGCATTCCGATTCCGTCGAGGACAAATTTTAAAAAAGCGATCGAAATGAACTATGCGCTTTTCAATGAAAGGCTGGTGAGTTTCCTACACAAAAAAGAGCTTGTAAAAGAGCAGCTTGCCGATACGGATTGATTATTTATTTCCCAAAAAACATTTTTCCCGCCACAATTAGCAAGACGACTGCAAAAATTTTGCGCAGCAGTTTTTCGTTGATATTGATTGCTATTTTACTTCCGAAATAACCACCGATTATAAAAAATAAAGAGATTATAATGGCGTATTTCCAATTGATATCGCCGGCTTTGTGATAGTTCAAAACGGCGAGAAATGTCACAGGCGGAAGCAATGCCGCCAAACTGGTTCCTTGCGCCTGATGTTGTGAAAAACCCAGCATAATCAACATCGGAACCATGATGATTCCGCCGCCAATACCAATCAGTCCACTCAAAATTCCAGCGACGAGTCCAATACCCAGCAATAAAGCAAATGTAAGTGATGTCATTTCTATATATTTAGTACCCACTGAGTGGAATTTCAATTTCATAAGGCTTCCGGGAAGCATTGACCAATTTCTTATCGCGCAGCCACGGATTGTGGATTTTTAAAATCTTGTAATTAATGCCTTGTGACTTCGCGAATGCAGCAAGATCGGTTATACTGCTGTCGATTATCATTTTCCGCGTGGGCAGGTTTGAATACAGTTCTTCGGGCGTCAATACAAATCCGTATTTATCCGGGTGCTGCATGATTTCCTTGAGTGCGAGGATTCGAAATACATACCGCGACGTTTCTTCGGTCAACAACAAATCATAATAATCGGTTACTTTCTGCATTTCAATTTGTCTGCCGACGCCGTTCATTCCGCCATTGTAAGAAGCGGCTGCAAGTGTCCAGCTTCCAAATCTAGCTTTTGCCTCCAGAAAATAACGGCAGGCAGCTTCGGTAGCTTTTGCGAGATGGTAGCGCTCGTCGACAATATCATTGACTTCCATTCCGATTTCACGCGCAGTTTCAGGCATGAACTGCCACACGCCACGGGCACCTGCAGGCGAAACAGCGTTAACAAGGTTGCTTTCTATCACTGCAAGATATTTAAAATCATCGGGAACGCCATATCTCTTCAGGATGGGTTCCATGACAGGAAAAGCCCTGTTGGCGCGTTTTATAACCAATAACGTGGTGGCATCGAGGTTGGCATTGACCAATAATTCGCGATCGAAACGTTCTTTTACGTCAGAAATATTAAGCGGCGTGCGTTCACCAGCGAAATCAATGCTGTCGGGCATCGTGAAATTTTGGGGCTTCCCAGTTTCGGGCTTAATTTTCCCTTCATAAGTAGTGCCGTAAATGAAAGCACCACTTACGATAACTACAGCAGTGATGAGGCTGATTTTCTTGATCCAGTTCATTTTCTTTTTCGTTATTAGTTATAGCGTAAACCTACAAAAATCCTTTTATTTCTGGAATTCACCGAGGATTATTTTCGGCAGATTTTCATTAAGCCATTTGGCTTTGGTGATAATCATTATATGTGTACCGCCTTTTACGGTGATGCAGTTTTTAATGTTCTTTATTGGAAAAACATCGTCCGAGTCGCCATGAATGTGGATAACATCCTCATCAATCACGGGACGGTCCCAAATTAGCATTTGTTCGATGGCCCATTCGAGATACGTTTTGTCGCGCACCGATAAATATTTTTCATACAATTTCAATCGTTGTTTTACAACCGAACCGAATGAAAATTTATTGATGGTTTCTATGTTCTGCAATAATGACGTCGGAACAAGTTTATATGCTTTTGTACACCTTACGATTTTCATGCGAAGCGGAATCTCATCGCTGCATTTCACACTCGAAATAATAATCAACTTTCGAAGTTTTAAAAACCGTGCCATTTCCTGAACCATCACGCCGCCGAAAGAAACGCCAATCAATACGGCATTTTCTTTTGGAAGCGGTTCTGCTATGCGTTCGGCATAAGCCTGCAACGTTTCGTTTTTGAGTGGTATTTCCCAATTGAGCAAATGCATTTCAAAGGTTTCGGAAGGCAATCTGATTTTTTCAAAAATCGCAGGGCTTGCGGCGAGTCCTGGCATAAAATAAACGGGGATTTTACTCATGATTCAACGTGCGGTATAGATATTTTATAAAATTACTCCTTTTAGTGGTTGAATATTGCAATCAGTTTAAATTTTATATTGAAATTATGAGAAGATCCTATGCCAAAACCTTAAAAATCGTTTGATTTCGCGCCGTAAAAACGTACCTTTGTTCCGACATCAGAATCCCTAATTATTATCATGGAAGCAGCGATCACAATGGAAATCAAAGACAACACTTTTGCACGGCAATTTGAAACGATGGCAGCCGAAGGACTGGTTTCTGTCGAATATTCTTTTCAGGAAAAAAAGATTTTTCTAACCAAGCTCAACATTCCCGAAGGTTACGCTAATGAGGAGTTTATCACCGAGTTTCTAAAGCACATCATGGAAATCGCGTATGAAAGAAAACTAAAGGTCATGCCGATCCTACCAAAAATTGCAGGTTTCTTCAGAAAAAACCCCACGTACAAAGACCTTTTGCCGCCGGGAATCAAATTATAAAACAACAAAAAAGCGATTTAATAAATCGCTTTTTTTATACTTCTATGTTTAAAAATTCCATCCTGACACTGCCGTCTTCATCAATCTTGGTGAGATTTATCTCATGCAACGTATTGACCAATTCGGGATTCCACGGCGTTTTAACCTTTACGTAGTTTTCAGTAAATCCGTGAATATAGCCTTCTTTGTTTTCGCTTTCAAAAAGGACGGTTCTGTTCGTTCCGAGTTGGCTTTCATAAAAAGCACGTCGTTTTTTAACCGATAACCCGCGCAGCATCTTGCTCCGTTTGGCACGCACATTTGCAGGAACGATGCCATCCATTAAAGCCGCTTCAGTATTATCACGTTCTGAATAAGTAAAGACATGCAAATAGGAAATATCCAGGTCATTCAGAAAACGGTATGTTTCGAGGAAATGTTCATCGGTTTCGCCGGGGAATCCCACAATCACGTCAACACCAATACACGCGTTCGGCATCACTTCGCGGATTTTATTGACGCGTTCGGTATAGACTTCGCGCAAATACCGGCGCTTCATTTTTTTTAAAATATCGTTGCTTCCCGATTGTAGCGGAATGTGGAAATGCGGCACAAATGTTCGGCTTTGCGATACGAACTCGATCGTTTCGTTTTTGAGCAAATTCGGCTCGATCGAAGAAATTCGCAAACGCTCAATGCCTTCGACTTTATCGAGTTCCTGAACCAGCTCTAAGAAAGTATGTTCATGTTTTTTATTGCCAAATTCGCCTTTGCCGTAATCGCCGATATTGACGCCCGTCAACACGATTTCCTTTATATTCTGTTGTGAAATTTCTTTTGCGTTTTTGAGCACATTTTCCAAAGCGTCACTTCGCGAAATACCTCGTGCGAGTGGAATCGTACAGTACGTGCATTTGTAGTTGCAACCGTCCTGGACTTTCAAAAATGCCCTGGTCCTGTCGCCAATCGAGTAACTGCCAACGTAAAAATCGGCTTCTGCAATTTCACAAGAATGCACTTCGCCGAAATCATTCTTCGACAAATCATTAATATAGTCTGTGATCTTGAATTTCTCTGTGGCACCAAGAACCAAATCCACGCCATCAACCGCAGCAAGCTCTTCGGGTTTGAGCTGCGCATAACATCCAACGGCAGCAACAAAAGCCTTATCGTTGAGCTTCATCGCCTTTCGCACATATTGCTTAAACTGCTTATCGGCGTTTTCAGTCACCGAGCACGTGTTGATCACATAAATATCAGCAACCTCTTCAAAATCGACACGGTCAAATCCCTCTTCCTGAAAACTCCGTGCAATCGTAGAAGTCTCCGAAAAATTGAGTTTGCATCCAAGCGTATAAAAAGCGACTTTTTTCTTTTCCATTTTTGTTGGGCGTTTCCCTGCGGGTCGGGCTTTACGCTTTTATCTTTTTTGTCTGCCAGCGCTTCTATTGGCTCCTCCGCTAAAATAGTTTACAAAACTCTTTTTTAACTCTTGGCCTGCTGCGCTTCAAAAAAGGATAACCGCTGCAACCCCTAACGCGGCCGCAAATTTACATACAAATTTCGGTTTTGGAAATGCCTGCAATGATTTTTTAACGCTTAATTTTCAAGGAGTTAATTATGAGCCGAATGCCTAGCCCTGATGGCAGCGGCATCCTTTTGCGCAGCGCAGCGCAGCAAAAGATATAGCGGACAGCAGGAAACAGCTCCTAAATAAATACCGAAGTGATAGGTCCCGGCATTATCAATTATCAATTATCAATTATCAATTATTAATTATTCACTATTAATTGTTTCTACTCTTTCCGCCACTTCTTCGTCTCCTCAAAAACATGCTCTAAAATCCGCGCTTCTTTCTCATCAAATTCAACATGGCGTCGCGACATCACGATACGCGCGGTTTCAAAAGCTTTTTTGGTGATATAGGTTGTAAATCCCGATGCACCGCCCCACGAAAAACTCGGGATAAAATTGCGTGGAAAACCACTTCCAAAAATATTTGTGCTCACGCCCACCACGGTTCCCGTATTAAACATTGTGTTGATGCCGCATTTGCTGTGGTCGCCCATCATGAGTCCGCAAAATTGCAACCCCGTTTTTTCAAACCCACCTGTTTCATAACTCCACAATTTGACTTCCTCATAATTGTTTTTGAGGTTTGAATTGTTGCTGTCGGCGCCGATATTGCACCATTCGCCAAGCACCGAATTCCCTAAAAATCCGTCATGCCCTTTATTTGAATAGCCCATCAAAACTGAATTGCTGACTTCGCCACCAACCCTGCAGTGCGGACCGACGGTTGTAGCGCCATAAACTTTTGCGCCGAGTTTCACCATAGCTTCTTCACCAAGTGAAAACGGTCCGCGAATGATCGAGCCTTCCATGATTTCAGCGTTTTTACCGATATAAATTGGACCTGTTGATGCATTTAAAGTGACGAACTCGAGTTTTGCGCCTTCTTCGATAAAAATATTCTCGGGTGCAATGACATTGACGCTTTTCGGGATTGGCTGTGATTTGCGGTCTTCGGTAATCAATTCAAAATCCTCGCGCAATGCAGCGTCGTTTTTGGCAAATATGTCCCATGTATTTGCAATAAAAAGGCAGTCATCATGAAATTCGATGATTTCATATTTGTCGAAATCGACTTCCTCCTGCGTTTCCTGTGTAAAAAATGCGATCACTTCTTCACCTTTAAATATTGCTTGTCCGGGCTCTAGGTTTGACACCATTTCAGCAAGCACTTCATTTGGAAGGAATGATGCGTTGATCATGATGTTTTGTTCCATCTCAACCATCGGATATTTTTCGGAAAGGTATTCTTCGGTCAACGTTGTTGTGGTAGTCCCAAGATATTTTTCCCATTTTTCACGGATGGTAAGTATTCCGATGCGGATGTCGGCCACTGGGCGCGTAAAAGTAAAAGGAAGTAAGGCGTTGCGGACGGTGCCGTCAAAAAGGATATAGTTCATGGTGTAAAGTTCAAAGTGAAAGAAACCAAAGTTACGAAGTTTTGGCGATGATAAAAATAAAAAAAGCCTTCCAAATAAGAAGGCTTTCTATAAATTGTGAACCGATAGGATTATTTACCGTGTTTCGCGTATTTGGTTTTGAATTTATCAATACGTCCTGCAGTATCGATAAGTTTTGATTTACCAGTGTAAAAAGGGTGCGAAGTTCTTGAAATCTCCATTTTCACAACAGGGTATTCAACGCCTTCGTGAGTGATGGTTTCTTTAGTGTCTGCTGTAGATTTAGTGATAAAAACTTCGTCATTCGACATGTCTTTAAAAGCAACTAATCTGTAATTTTCCGGATGGATTCCTTTTTTCATGGTAATTTATTTTTCTTTGTGGCCATTGCTTGTTTCGAAGCTTTCGTGAATTGAAAGGTATAAACCCGCAATAACTTTTTATTTTACTTATTGATTTTGAGTGCGCAAAAATACAATTATTTTTTAAAAATCAAATCTTTATTTACTTTTTTTAATTCAATATCATCTGGGATTTTTATCGTGTGTAAATCGGGAATTGTTATATTTGTGGATTAATTTGAAATCGACAGATTTATGGACGAAAATTCGCCTGCGGTCCCCGCGCAATCAGCTACACAGCTCGGAATTCTTTTTGGGGTAATCATGGTGTTGGAATTTGTGGTGCTTTATGTAATCGACGTTGACCCGATAACCAATCCTGGTGTGGGAACGACAATCAACATTTTCAACTACTTGATTTTACCGATTGCCTTTATCTATCTCGCTTGCAACAGTTTTAAGAAAGCCAATTTCGGATTCATCTCTTTTGGGCAATGCCTCAAGCAAGGTGTCAAATTGTGTGTTATCGCGGGCGCTATCTATGCGGTTTTCAGCATTGTCTTTATGATGATTTTCCCTGAATTTCCCGAAGAAATTATCCGAAAAACCAGAGCAGTAATGCTTGAAAAAAGTCCGGAACTCACCGCAGAGCAACTCGATATGAGCATCGGGTTTGTAAAAAAAATGATGCAGCCGGCATTTTCATTGCCAATTACGCTCCTTATGTTTTCGTTTCTCGGACTGATATATTCTTTGATTATCGGGGCGATTGTTAAAAAAGACAAACCCCAAAGCATTTAATCGATGAATCTCTCGATCGTAATTCCGCTTCTCAATGAAGGCGAATCACTGCGCGAACTCCATGACTGGATCGTTTCGGTGATGACGGCAAACCATTACTCGTATGAAGTGATTTTCATTGACGACGGAAGTACCGACAACTCATGGTCGATTATTGAAAAGTTATCGGAAGAAAACCAGCACATTAAAGGCATACGTTTTCTCAAAAATTTTGGAAAATCACAAGCACTGCATGCGGGTTTTGCAAAAGCGCAAGGCGATGTTGTGATTACGATGGATGCAGATCTGCAGGACAATCCCGAGGAAATCCCGGAACTGTACCACATGATCCTCGACAACAATTATGATTTGGTTTCAGGATGGAAAAAGAAACGCTACGATTCGATGGTTTCTAAAAACCTCCCTTCAAAATTGTTCAATTGGGCGGCGAGGCGTACTTCGGGCGTGCAGCTCAATGATTTCAATTGCGGACTCAAAGCTTACAAAAACCTTGTCATTAAGAACATCGAGGTTTCGGGCGAGATGCACCGCTATATTCCTGTACTTGCCAAAAATGCGGGATTCGGGAAAATCGGTGAAAAAGTTGTAAAACACCAGGCTCGGAAATATGGCGAAACAAAATTCGGAATGGAACGTTTTATCAATGGATTTCTCGATTTGATCACCATTTGGTTCCTCTCGCGTTTCGGAAAACGGCCAATGCATTTGTTTGGCGCCTGGGGCGTGGTCATGTTTATCATCGGTTTTATTTCAACCGGCGTGATTATTACTTATAAACTCGTCAAGTTAGCAGCAGGATTGCCAACTGTACTCGTGACGAGCAATCCGCTATTTTATATTGCGCTGACGACGATGATCATCGGGACGCAGCTGTTTCTCGCTGGATTTCTGGGAGAAATTATCCTGCGAACAAAAAACAATGAGGTCAACTATAAAGTTTCGGGAGAATTGAATTTTGATGAAGAATGGAATTAATACGCTGAAGCCCTAGCCCCGATTAAAGTGAAAATCCTTTTGCAGGTTGCGAGGCACGAGCAAAATGGAAAAGATTGCAACGGAAAGCGGGAACAGCTTCTAAAAAAACAATTAAGATTAAAAAAATACTAAAATGAGCATACCAGAATCGATTGCAAATACTGTAAATGAATGGCTTACGCCGACTTTTGACAATGAAACGCAGAACGCGATTAAAGAAATGATGGCTTCATCACCAAAGGAACTCGAAGAGAGCTTTTATAAAAATCTCGAATTCGGAACCGGCGGAATGCGCGGTATCATGGGCGTTGGAACGAACCGCATCAATAAATATACGCTTGGAAAAAACACACAGGGACTTTCGAACTATATGAAGCAGGTGTTTCCGGGCAAAGAACTCAAAGTAGCGATTGCTTACGATTGCCGACACAACAGCAACACGCTTGCGAAAGTCGTGGCAGATGTTTTTTCGGCGAACGGTATTAAAGTATATCTGTTTTCGGATATGCGCCCGACGCCCGAATTGAGTTTTACGCTCAAATACCTGAAATGCCAGGCCGGAATCGTATTGACGGCTTCGCACAATCCGCCTGAATACAACGGTTATAAAGTGTATTGGGAAGATGGCGGGCAGCTTGTTCCGCCGCAGGATGGCGAAATTATTAAAGTCATTGAAGCGCTCCGGTATGATGAAATTAAATTTGAAGCCAACGACGACCTGATTGAATATATAGACACTGCGATTGACGATGCTTTTATTGCTTCGACGATTGAAAACGCAAGCTTTAATACGCCTGCTGCAGCAAAGGAAAACCTCAACATTGTGTTTACATCATTGCACGGAACCTCGATTAAAGTGATTCCGAAAACACTCGAAAAAGCCGGTTATACGAATGTGCATATTGTGCCTGAACAGGCCGAGCCGAATGGTGATTTTCCGACCGTTAAATCGCCGAATCCTGAAGAGCCTGAAGCGTTGACGATGGCGTTGGCGCTTGCCGAAAAACTCGGTTCGGATATCGTTGTTGGGACTGATCCCGATTGCGACCGATTGGGCGTGGCCGTCAGAAACACCGAAGGCAAAATGATTTTGCTCAATGGCAACCAGACCATGGTCCTGATGACTGCTTATTTACTCGAGCAATGGAAACGAGCCGGAAAAATTGACGGCAAACAATTCATAGGATCGACAATCGTTTCGACGCCAATGATGATGGAACTTGCGACCGCTTATGACGTGGAATGTAAAGTCGGACTCACCGGCTTCAAATGGATTGCCAAAATGATCAAGGATTTTCCGCAGCAAAAATTCATTGGCGGCGGTGAGGAAAGTTTCGGATTTATGGTGGGTGATGCGGTGCGCGATAAAGATGCTGTTGCGGCAACTTTATTAATCTGCGAAATTGCGGCACAGGCGAAAGCCAATGGAAGCTCAGTTTATGAGGAACTTCTGAACCTGTATGTTGATTACGGATTTTACAAAGAAGCGCTGGTTTCGATGACAAAAAAGGGAATCGAAGGGCTTGCCGAAATTAATCGTATGATGGTGGAGATGCGCGAGAACCCGGTAAAAGAAATCAACGACCAACGTGTTGTGATGCTTGAGGATTATAAAATGTCAACGGCCAAAAACTTACTCACAGGCGAAGTTGAGCCGATGACCGTTCCTAAGTCTGATGTATTGATTTACTACACCGAAGATGGTGCAAAGATTGCCGCAAGACCAAGCGGAACGGAGCCCAAAATAAAGTTTTATGTCAGTGTCAACTCGCCTTTGGACAATGTTTCGGAGGCGGCAAAAACTGAAGCGGTACTCGATGAAAAAATCAAAAACATCCTGACCGACCTAAACATCATTTAATGGAGAATTACAAAAAGATATTTCCCTTTATAAAACCATACAAACGAAACGCTGCACTCAACATCGGTTTTAATATTTTGTACGCGCTTTTCAGTTCATTATCGATGCTTTCGCTATTGCCGATGCTCAATATCATGTTCGGGCAGCAGGAGAAAATTCTCGTGAAACCCGTGTTGAAATCGGTTTGGGATTTGGGAAGCTTTATGAAGGATTCGCTTTCGTTTTACATCACGCAGTTTTCAGCGGAGAATCCCGTAAAGGCGTTGTTTTTTGTAATCGCGCTGATTATTTCGTTATTTTTCCTCAAGAACGTTTTCAATTATTTTGCGATGGTTCACATTACCGTTTTGCGAAATGGCGTGCTCAAGGATTTGCGGAATGTACTGTTCAAAAAAATCATAGAATTGCCTGTTTCTTTTTATTCAGAAAAACGAAAAGGCGATGTGATGGCGCGCATGCTCGGTGATGTTGGCGAAGTACAGACGTCGTTTTTCTCGATTTTTGAATTGGTTGTCCGCGAGCCATTGACGATTTTATTTACAATCGTCACGATGTTTTACATCAGTGTCAATTTGACGCTTTTTGTCTTTGTGTTTATTCCGCTTACGGGTTTGATTATTTCACGCATTGGAAAATCGCTCAAATCGAAATCACAACGCGCCCAACAGGAGTCGGGTTATTTTATTTCGATTTTGGAAGAAACGCTTAGCGGACTCAAAGTCGTTAAAAGCTACAACGCCGAAGGAAATTTCAAAGGAAAATTCAACAGTTCGGTTTTGCGGCTTGAAAAACTCTCGAATAGCATTGGCAACAAAAACAATCTTGCTTCTCCGTTGAGCGAATTCCTCGGGATTGTCACGATTGCGATCCTGTTGTTGTATGGCGGCCAAATGGTATTGGTTTCCAAAACACTCGAAGGCGCTGCATTCATTACTTACATGGCTTTGGCTTATAACATCCTGACGCCCGCAAAAGCAATTTCGAAAGCGTCGTACAGCGTAAAAAGCGGACTTGCCGCAGCAGAAAGGGTTTTTGCCGTGCTTGAACAGGAAAATGAAATTACGAGCAAGGAAAATGCGGTCGTCAAAACCACATTTGAAAATGCGGTATCGATTGAAAATATCAATTTCCGCTATGAAAAAGAAAACGTCTTAAAAGATTTCAGCCTTACGGTAAATAAAGGAAAAACGGTTGCTTTGGTTGGCCAGTCCGGAAGCGGAAAAAGCACCATCGCCAATCTGCTCACACGCTTTTATGATGTTAATGAAGGTCGTATCATGATAGATGACGCCGATATTAAGGATATGGATTTGCATTCATTGCGCGCCCTCATCGGGTTGGTGACGCAGGACAGTATTTTGTTTAATGACACGATCAAGGAAAATATCCTTCTTGGAAAACCCGGCGCCACTGACGAAGAAATTGTCGATGCGCTTAAGATTGCAAACGCTTATGAATTTGTAAAAGATTTGCCGGACGGTATCCATACAAATATTGGCGATAGCGGAAATAAACTGTCAGGAGGCCAAAAGCAACGTTTGAGTATCGCGCGTGCTGTATTAAAAAATCCGCCCATTATGATTTTGGATGAAGCAACGTCGGCGCTCGACACCGAAAGCGAAAAACTCGTTCAGGTTGCACTTGAGAACATGATGCAAAACCGTACATCGATTGTGATTGCGCATCGACTCTCGACAATCCAGAAAGCCGATTTGATTGTGGTGATGCAAAAAGGAAAAATCGTCGAGCAAGGCACGCATGAGCAACTGATCGCGGCAAACGGAACTTATAATAAATTGGTAAACATGCAGTCGTTTGACTAAATTTTGAGTAAATTTAAATACGCACCTATGACACAACGCTATTTTTCAATGCTGTTTTTGCTGGTTTTCGTCGCGCTTTATATAGCAGTCGATTTTTATTTTCCACAGCTTCAAATTTCAAAATACATTGTGGTCTGGGTGATGTGCGGGATATATGCAGGCCAATATTCGGCAAAATATCCAAAAGAATAGGCAAATTAATGACTGCTCCAAATGTATATCGGGGACAACAACATCAAGCTTCCGCAAGATTCCACCATTGTCTGGAAATACCTCGATTTATCTAAATTCGTCGATCTTTTACTATATCGCAAACTATTTATGTCGCGGTCGGATAAGTTCGAAGACCAATACGAAGGCACGTTCAGCGAACCGACTTTTGAAGAAATCAGAAAACTCTCGATCAACAATCCTGACTTCCTCGCCTATTACAAAACGCATCGCGAAAAAGTGGTTGTCAGCAGTTGGCATAGCAACGAATATGAATCATTTGCGATGTGGCAGATTTTTACCCAGAAAAATGAAGGTCTCGCAATCCAATCGACATTGGGGAGGATAAAACAATCACTTGCGCCCGAACAGACTTTCGAGCAGCACATTGGCGAGGTCAATTACATCGATTACAAAAAAGAATACATCCCGTTCGAAAATGCATTCTTTCCTTTCCTCTTCAAACGAAAAAGTTTCCAGTACGAAAGGGAAATCCGGATTCTCACTGATGTGACGTCACAAAATATGTCGATCGACAACGGATTGAAAATCGATGTTGATATTTGCCGGCTTATCGAAAAGATATACATCCATCCGAAATCGGAAAACTGGTATAAAAATTTGGTAATTGAACTCGTGAAAAGACTGGGATTCGATTTTAAAATTGAAAAATCAGATCTTGAAAGCGATATCCTGATTTGACGGCAAATTTAAGGGACTACACCGGTTTATAATCAAGTACCTTCCAATCCCTATTCGACAAATCGACATAGTGGTAATGTAGGATATCATTTTTATCGAATTCACCATTTTTATTCGTGTCTTCAATCGTTCTGAAATACAGGTAATTGGTCGGCTCGATAAGATTCCAGTCAATAAGTTCCTGGAAATCGGCAGTTATTTTTGTAAAACGTTTTCCCGAAATATCGCTCAGGTATAACGATTTGATGTCGCTGGTGTCAAGCTTTCCGTCTTTATTCGTGTCCATATCGGCCATTGTATATACCAAAATCTGCTGCTTGGTTTTGTCTGAAACCGATTTAAGAAAAGTGGCGGTCTGAATCAATATTCGCTTATCGGTTAAGGACGCAATCGAATCAGTTCCGACCTGCTGGAATTTTAAATTGCGTAAGTAACCCGCAATCTCATTTTCGCTATAATTTGAAATACGGAAACGCACGTCATTTGTTCCGCCAGAGGATTCACTTTTTGAACTTCCACCGTAAATATTGAGATCGCCAACCGGGTAGATCAGGTAATTGGTTCCGGGAATTTGCAAGGGCAAATCGGCAATTTCTATTTGGGTCGTGTCAATTTTTGGCTGTGGTTTAGATTTCGCCGAATTATCATAAGTGACTTTCGGCATTTCCGGAGTTTCCTTTTTACAGCTTACCAGAAGCGAAAGCATGATGAGGAAGACAATTGCATTTTTCATATTTTCAATGTTGGATTGCTATTCAAATATAACGATTTTCAAATTACAATCGTATTGCCAATTTGACATTAAAAACACGTGTTGTCAAATAGTTCGGGATGGCCGACTGTGTTTTTTCATAAACATCGCGCACCCAGGTATTGGTAATTGCGTTCTGGTTGTCGAACATATTGTAAATTTCAAAACCGATTGAAAAATCCTGGAACTTTTTGAGCCAATGCCCTTCAGGCCGGGTTTTATTTTTCTCTGTGAGTACATACGAAAATCCGGCGTCGGCCCTGCGATAATCACGAAGACGTGATTGGTAAATGTAAGGATCGGCATACGACGGCGAGCCTCCGGGAAGCCCCGTATTGTAAACAAGATTCAGATATACTTTCACACTTGGGAATTTGGGCATGTAATCCTGGAAAAGAATTCCGAATTTCAGCCGTTGATCAGTTGGTCGTGCGATATAACCTTTATTATCGATATTTTCTTCGGTTTTGAGATAGCCGAAACTAAGCCACGATTCAGTTCCTGGAACAAATTCACCATTGAGGCGCAAATCAAGTCCTTGTGCAAAAGCGACAGCGTTGTTATTTGCTGCATATCTGATTCGGACATTCTCAAGCGTATATGGATTGACATCGGTCATCGATTTGTAATATGCTTCGGTGACCATTTTAAAAGGGCGTTGCCAAAGCTTAAAACTGTAATCATTGCTCAGCACAATGTGAAACGAAGATTGCGCTTTGACATCGGGTTGTACTTCTCCATATTGGTTGCGAAGTTCCCGATAAAAAGGCGGCTGATAATACAACCCTCCTGAAATCCTGAACACCATATCCTTATCCCAATCGGGTTTTATGGAGAATTGCGCCCGTGGACTAAAAACGATTTGCGTGTTGGTATTGTTTCCCGAAAATTGCCATAAAGCAACGCTGTGGTTCGTGTCGAGATCGGTTGATGGAATTTGCCAGCTGTGCGCCCGAACCCCTGCATTATACCATACATCGTGGTTGCCGATTTTGTCTTTGAGGCTCCACTGCAGATAACCCGAAAAGCGATTGATTTTTACATAATTTTTGGCACGAACATTTTGGTATGGAACGAGCGGCCCGGTATAAGGTTCATACGGCTGGTTGTTGATCGGCAAAACTTTCGGCGGATTCAGCGAAAAACCTGCGGAATCAATCACCTCCCAATCGACTATCCTGTCGCGGATATCTTCTCGTGTGTATTTAAAACCCCATTCGACCTGATGTTTTTGATTAATGGTGTGAAAGCCTTTCACTTCGGCATTGACAATCAAAGCGTCGAGATCATTTCTCGCGTGGTTCAATTGCGTTCCGATTCCGCGGCTAAACGTCACATCGCCAAACGTCTCTGAACCAATATTGGTATCGACTTGGCCCAAAGAATACGCGGCAAAAATATCGAAGTACTCCTGCTCCAACGTATGATATGCCGATCCGATAAATTTGAGCGTGAAATTATCATTGACATTATAGGTGGTTTTGATTGCCCCGAAGTAAGTGTCATAGCGGTCTTTCTCGCGTCCGTCATAATTAATCTGTATCGCGATTGGATCTGAGAAAGTACCAAATTTGGTTTCCCGCGTCAGCGGCTGGTAGTTGTATTTATTTTGTGAAATGTTTCCGAGGAAACTCCATTGCCATTTTGTTGAAGGCGTAAAATTAATGTTCGTCTGGATATCGGCAAACGTGGGCTTAAAATTCGTCTGCGTATCCTGGCTGTTTACAAGCAAACTGTTGTCGCGGTAACGAACTCCAGTTATTGCCGACCATTTTTGGTTCTTTGAAACAAGATCGGCAGAAACGCTTCCGCCGAGAAAACTGAGTTCGGCAGCGGCGCCGAATTTTGTCGGGCGTCTGTAGGTAATATCGAGTACCGAAGACAATTTATCGCCATACTTCGCCTGGAAACCTCCGGCAGAAAAATCAACATTTTGCACGAGATCCGTATTGGTAAAACTCAGTCCCTCCTGTTGGCCTGATCGGACCAGAAACGGACGGTAGATTTCGACTTCGTTTACATAGACAAGATTCTCGTCGTAATTTCCGCCACGAACCGAATACTGCGTGCTCAATTCATTATTGCTCGAAACACCCGGCAATGTTTTAAGTATGTTTTCGACACCTGCGTTGGCTCCCGGAATTTTGCGGATTACGGCGGGCTCGATATTGATAACGCCCTGTACGCGCTTTCTGCCGTTGACAATAGTCACTTCGCCAAGCTGCTCGGCATTGCTGGTCATTACAACATTGAGCTCGTAATCTTCATTGGGTTTGAGTTCGACAGCGACAGTAGTTTTTTTAAGAATTACATGCGTGAAAACGAGCTCGACTTTCTGGTTTGCAGGAATAACCAACTCATAAAAACCGCTATTGTCTGTTTTCGTGCCGACGCCGTTTGCGGTGATATTGACTTCGCTCACAGCGGTTTTATTTTCATCTAAAATAATCCCTTTGACCCTTGCGGTCTGTGCAAAACCAGCGATTCCAATAAAGAAAAAAAACAGAGTGAAAATCCTGAGATTCGTTTTCAATGGCATATTTATTTTTTTTGACTTCTGAAAAATGATGTTTCAAAGATAGCAGAATTTCCAAGATTATCGGAAACTGTCACTTTTAAATCATTTTTGCCTTCGGCCAACAGCGCGTCGTCAAAAAAATGTGTAATCTTTTGCGTTTTGTTATCATATTCGAAAAGCACCCAATTGCCATTGATGTACCCATTATATGATTTAATTCCCGAAAGATTGTCGCTGATACGCAATACAATCGCTTTTTCTTTCGTGAGCCACTTGCCCTCAATGGGTTTTGCAATTGTAATTTTTGGCGCAATGGTATCTTTGGCCAAAACAAATCCGCCGAGATTTTTAGTATAAGTCGTAAACGTGTTGTTTTTAAATTTGGTGGGATTGTAACCACGTCGTTTCCCCTCAATCGAAGCAATAAATGTTTTCTCGGGATTGGTTGGCGCAGGATCTGTAACCGTTACCGTGAAATTGCTGTGCACGGGAACCAAGTCGTCATGTACAGTCATCACACTGTCATTTACATCAAAATTGAGATAAAAATCCTCGTAAAACGTATGAGCGGGGAAAAATACAGACCAATTGCCTTTTTCAAAACTGTTATCCGTATTGGCTTTTACGAGATAAGGCGTTTTTAGAGGCTCTTCGGGGACTGTTGCCGTTTCTTCGGAGCAATCAATCGGAATCAGAATAGTTGTGGTGTTCTGCGCGAAATCGGATACTTCAATACGGCACAACTGCGATAAATTTGGAACCATTTCTATTACCCCGTTCGATGCATCACTTCTGATCAGGCTCAAAGCGTAAGGATTTTTCATAAACAATTTCTGGACGCGAAGGTGCGTTTTCTTGTAACGTGAGAAATCAATAAGCGCGTTTACATACCGGCCTTCGTCAAAAGCAAACGTATCGAACTGGTAACCAAACGAAGGATTTCCGTTAACATACGACTGCACTTTAAAAACGCCATTGTTGTTATAAGAAACGTTGTCCTGATCGACCGCTGTGATTCCGAAACCAATCCTGCCCGATGCCTTAACTTTTTCCGAGATGTATGTTCCATCAGGCTGAAGTGAGAGATTCACAGCGACAGGGCGCCGCGATTGGTTTACGATTGTTTTGTCATCAACAGGATAAACAATAAGGCTTGAGATGATTGGCTTTTTGGTGTCGGGCATTTTGGCGTCAAAACCAAAATAGAGCGGATTGAGGATTTTTTCGCTTTTGGTGTCGCGGATTTCAAAATGAAGATGCGGTCCTTCAGAGCCTCCTGTATTTCCTGAAATTGCAATGATGTCGCCTTTCTTTACAGGCAATTCTTCGGGTTTTGGGAAAACTTCGATTTCAAATGCCTGTTGTTTGTAACTTTCGGATTTGATGTAATCGGCAACTTTTCCATACCCTTTCTGAAGGTGGCCGTAAACGCTGGTATAACCGTTAGGATGTGTTATGTAAATTGCTTTTCCATAACCGTAAGTCGAAATTTTGATCCGGGAAATATAGCCATCACCCACAGCATATACAGGAAAACCTTCTTTTTGCTGGGTTTTGAAATCCAATCCCGCATGAAAGTGATTGGGCCGGAGCTCGCCGAAATTTCCCGAAAGCTGCATCGGAATATCGAGCGGTGGTCGGAAATCCTTTGGGTAATTCGTCTGAGAAAAAATCGGCGTGTAAAAAATCAGGAAAATAATCAAAAACCTCATCGAAATTAATTTTATGCGTTTAATATGCGTGAGTTGCTAAGGTACCAAAAAGTGTGCGGAATTTTTACAGAAAATCTACCGAATTACTAAACGCTTATTATTCAAAAAGTTACGAAGACGGTTTCTTAAAATTGGTTTTTTTAAGCAAAATATTGGTTTAATTCATTTGGAATGTTAACTTTGTTCGGATAAGTAATGAACCCGATTTTAGAATGAGTGAAATTGCAGAAATTATTGATACTCTTGAAAGTAGGCTCGAAAAACTGATGCAGAAAATAGACCAGTTAGAGCAGACTTCTTCACAGTTGAATCAGGAATTGACAAAAGCTGCAACTACCATACAAAATCAGTCTGCTGAGATTGACGCACTCAAACAGCGCTATGACACTTTAAAAATGACGAATTCATTACTCGGCAGTGACGAAAATAAGAGAGAGACAAAGCTTAAGATAAATTCATTGATTCGCGAAATTGATTACTGTATAGCCCAGCTATCTGATTAGTAAAATATGGACGAAAAGCTTAAAATCAAGTTATCGATCGCCGACAGGATTTATCCCCTTACGGTAGAGATGTCGCAGGAAGAAGGCCTGCGCAGCGCCTCTAAAAAGATCGATCAGATGATAAAGCAGTTTGAAGAAAATTACGCAGTCAGAGACAAACAGGATGTATTGGCAATGTGTGCCTTGCAATTTGCCTCGCAACTGGAGCAAAAGCAAATTGACAATTCGATTGACGGAAAGGAAACCATCGAAAGAATCAGGAAAATCAATGATTTGTTAGACAGCTATCTCGATAAATAAAGATTACACGTTCTTACACAAGACTAAAATACTGCCTACATTAGTTCATATTTGGTAAACTCAACACTAACAATTTAGAATGAGCAAATCGTCGCTACTATAGCATGCTGCCTTTGTCGCAGAAGCTTGAACAGTGAGTTAGCTCAAAACTTGTCTTTACGAGTTTATACATTAACCTAATGTAGGCTTTTTTTATATAACAAACCCAATAAACAATGGACATTTTAACAATAATTATCGGAATAGTCGGGATAGCAGTGGGATTCGCCATATCGAAGATCATGGAGAAAAACAATGTATCGAACCTGATTACAAACGCAAAAAAAGAAGCGGCATCCATTCTTAAAGATGCCACCTTAGAAGCCGAAAACGTCAAAAAGGACAAAATGCTTCAAGCCAAAGAAAAGTTTATCGAACTCAAGGCCGAACACGAACAAGTAATTCTGGCGCGTGATAAAAAAGTAGCCGAAGTAGAAAAACGGGTACGCGACAAAGAATCAATGGTTTCAAACGAATTGGCAAAAGCCAAAAAAATCAATGATGAATACGAAGCCAAGACCAACGAGTACAACTCCAAGCTAGAAATTCTCGAAAAGAAACAACAGGAGGTCGAGCGCATGCACAAAAGCCAGCTCACGCAACTCGAAGTACTTTCGGGATTGTCGGCCGAAGATGCAAAAGAGCAGCTCATGGAAGGCCTTAAAGGCGAAGCCAAAACAAAAGCGATGGCGTTTATACAAGACACCATTGAAGAAGCCAAACTTACAGCACAACAGGAAGCCAAGAAAATTATTATCAATACGATCCAGCGCGTCGGCACCGAAGAAGCGGTCGAAAATTGTGTTTCCGTATTCAACATCGAATCTGACGATGTAAAAGGCCGTATCATTGGCCGCGAAGGAAGAAACATCCGCGCTTTGGAGGCGGCAACGGGTGTCGAAATAATCGTTGATGATACCCCTGAAGCGATTATCCTTTCTTGTTTTGATCCGGTTCGTAGGGAAATTGCGCGTTTGGCACTGCACAAACTCGTGACTGACGGACGAATCCACCCGGCGAGAATCGAGGAAGTCGTTGCGAAAACTACCAAGCAAATCGATGACGAGATCATAGAAGTTGGAAAACGTACCGTAATCGACCTCGGAATCCATGCCTTGCATCCTGAACTGATTAAAGTGGTTGGAAGGATGAAATACCGTTCTTCTTACGGACAAAACTTATTGCAGCACTCCCGTGAGGTTTCGAAACTTTGCGGAATTATGGCTGCGGAACTCGGACTCAATGTAAAACTCGCCAAACGTGCCGGATTGCTTCACGATATCGGAAAAGTGCCGGATACAGAAAGTGATCTTCCACACGCGCTCCTCGGAATGCAATGGGCTGAGAAATACGGCGAAAAAGAAGAAGTATGCAATGCCATCGGTGCGCACCACGATGAGATCGAAATGAAATCGTTACTGTCGCCGATTGTTCAGGTTTGTGATGCGATTTCTGGAGCAAGGCCGGGTGCAAGACGCCAGGTTTTGGATTCATATATTCAGCGTCTTAAAGACCTTGAAGAAGTAGCTTACGGATTCAACGGCGTGAAAAATGCGTATGCAATCCAGGCCGGTCGTGAATTGCGTGTTATCGTTGAAAGCGAAAAAGTAACGGATGACAATGCCGCCAGCTTATCTTTCGAGATTTCACAGAAAATCCAAACTGAAATGACCTATCCGGGACAAGTAAAAGTTACCGTCATCCGCGAAACAAGGGCTGTAAATATTGCCAAATAATATATTGATGCAGAAAAATCAAAGCCTCCAATACGGAGGCTTTTTTATTTGTGATTGGTAAGATTAGAAGATTTTTTTAAGATCGTCGAGTGTCATCGGCTTAAACAAATAATCTTTGACCTGATCCTGGTACTCTTTTGCTTTATTGATATCCGATTGGCTGTCGGAAGAGCTCACGAGATAAATAATCGTTTTTTCGTCTGGTTTTCTTTTCCTCGTTTTCCGGAACTCATCGAGAAATTGCCAGCCGTCCATGATGGGCATATTGATGTCGAGCAAGATCAGATCGGGCAAATCTAACCCGTGGGTAATTTTTTCTTGGATTTCTTCGATTGCTTCGAGTCCGTTGAGATAAAATGACGGATTGACCTCAATATTATTTTTTGCAAATAACTTTCTGATAATGAAATGGAATATCTGATCGTCATCAATTACAAATACATCCTTAAATTTAGTCATTGAAATAGATTTTAAACGTGGTACCTACGCCAACCTGGCTATTCACCTGAACGCTTCCGCCCATAGCTTCGATCTGGTTTTTGGTAATAAACAAACCAATGCCACGAGAATCCTGATGTTTATGAAATGTTTTGTACATCCCAAACAATTTTTTGCCGTGTCGCTCAAGATTGATTCCAAGACCGTTATCCTTAATTTCGAGAATCTTCTGTGTCTGGCTAGCCGAAAGTGAATAAGAAATGACTGGCGTGCGATCGGGATGCGAATAACGGATTGCGTTGGAGGTAAAATTGAGCAACACGCTTTCGAGATACGCGGGATTAAAAGTAATGGTTTCCTCTTTTGGTATTAAATTTTTGATTACCACTTTATTTTTACTGATTTCTTCAGCCAGGATATTGAGTGTCTTATTAAGATAGGTATTCAGATGCAGGTTTTCCTTTTTGTGAATCAGTTCGGTCTGGATTTCCACGAGCTCTTTGAGGTGATCGATTGTCTGGCTGAGCGCGTTTGACGAGGAACGCAAATGGGCAAAACTTTCTTCAATAAAAGCGGCATCGTTCTCATCGGCAATCATGTTGAGCAGCATCCCGATGTTTCCCGAATGCGAACGCAGATTGTGCGATACAATGTGTGCAAAGTTGAGCAGCCTGCTGTTTTGGGCGCCAATAATTTCAACCGTTTTGATCAATTCCTGTTCTTTTTCCTTTTGGGCTGAAATATCAGTATGCGTTCCGATTATACGCAACGGATTCCCATTTGTATCACGTTCTATAATTTTCCCACGACTTAAAATCCATTTGTATTCGCCCGACTTGGTAAGCACGCGCTGGGCATTTTCATAATACGGCGTCGTGTTGTCGATATGACGCCGGATGTCGGTAAGGTAGCGTTCCTTGTCTTCAGAATGCACACGGTCGTCCCATTTGTCGATTGAATCGATTGTATCTTCTTCTTCAAATTCGAGCATTTTCATCGATTGCGAGGAGTAAAATACTTTTTGCGACTTCACATCATAATCCCAAATCCCTTCAGAAGAAGCCTCAAGGGCAAACTGGAAACGCTCTTCCGATAATTTAAGCCGGAGCTCCTGTTCTTTGTATTGCGTGATATCGGTAATTTTTCCGTAAAAATCCACGTCGCCATCTTCGGTACTTTCCACAGTGGCAATGCCTTTATACCATCGGAGTCCCTTTCCCGGAAGCATGGCACGAAATTCATGTGTCCATGGTGTCAGTAGATTTTTGCAATGGTGTATTGATAACAGAAAAGCATTGAAATCGTCAGGTATGATTTTGCGCTTGAGGACAAAAAAGGCATCCTCGTTTTTTTCTTCCGAAGTAAGATTGAAATGTGTAACAACAGATTTACTTAAAAATGAGAAGCTTAGTTTTCCGCTATTTGAAATCGTGAACTGAAAAATCAGGTCTGGCGATTGGAAAAGGAGTTTTTTGTAGAACCGATTTTTCTCTTCTAATGACTTGAGATCCGGGTAATATGTCTCCATAGTATTACAAATTGGTTTGGCAAATTTGATATTAACTAAATGCTATTTTACTGAATAACGATGCCAAACATAAATAAAAAAAATCGATTAAATGCATATTTTTGCGGATAAAATGCACCAAAATAAAAATTTTAACAAAATTTGTAAGTTTTATATTTCAAAAGTAGAAGTGCGTGAAATCGTACAGAACGTGCATGTATGTAAAGCGCCTACGCATTTTTTCGCGGATGGAAATTATTCATAATCTGAGTCAAGTGCCTGCGGTCCAGATGCACGTAGACTTCAGTTGTTGTGATCGACTCATGACCGAGCATTAATTGTATCGAACGCAAATCGGCACCATTTTCTAAAAGATGTGTTGCGAAAGAATGCCGCAAAGTATGTGGACTGATGTTTTTATGGAGGCCGATTTTTTGGGCGAGGTCCTTAATAATAGTGAAAATCATCGCCCTGGTTAGCTGTCTTCCCCTGCGGTTGAGGAATAAAGTATCTTCAAATCCTTTTTGGATTGGGTTGTGCTGCCGAACGGTATCTTTATAGATTTCGATAAATTTTCTCGTGAGGTTTCCAATCGGGACAAAGCGCTGCTTATTTCCCTTTCCCGTAATCTTGATAAAACCTTCATCAAAAAACAGATCAGAAATACGCAACGACACCAATTCAGAAACCCGCAATCCGCAGCCATATAGCGTTTCGAGGATGGCACGATTGCGTTCGCCTTCATTCGCAGTAAGATCGACGGCGGCTATGAGCGCATCGATTTCTGCAAGTGACAGCGTATCGGGAAGTTTCCGTCCGATGCGCGGCGCCTCAATAAGTTCGAGTGGATTGTCAGCGCGATAATCTTCAAATATAAGATAAGCGAAGAAACTCTTCAATCCCGAAATTATGCGCGCCTGTGATCTTGCGTTGACTTCTTTCGAAATCGTATATATGAATTGTTGCAGCGTTTCCTCAGTAATGTTTATCGGCGAAACCGCGATTTGGTTCTGGTCAAGGAATGCGCACAGCCTGTCAATATCAAAAGTGTAATTTTCAATCGTATTCTTCGAAAGTCCGCGCTCAATCTTAAGGAAGGATTGATAACTCTTAATATAACTTTTCCAGTTCATGTGTACAAAGTAAACAAAAAAAGCATCCTTTCGGATGCTCTTTCAATACTTAAATTATGCTTATTTTGTTAGAATTTATATCCAACTGATAACGACAACACATTGTTTTTACGATCGACATCGTAAATGGTAAATGGGCTGTCCTGGATACCGGTTAAACCGAAACTGTAACGTGCTCCTGCATAGAAATTCGGCGTAAAGTCATAACCCAAACCAAAATTGAATGCGAAATCGACCGATTTGTACTGGTCTTTCACGTCATCAGTTCTTGATGTTCTTGTAATGACGCCGCCTTCAGTTTCAGTACTTTCAACTTTGGCTTTAGCCGCTACAAGAAAACCTGCCTGCGGACCACCTTCAAGGTAGAAACCTCCAACAGGGTAAAATTTCAACATTACCGGAACGTTGATGTAAGAAAGATTTCGTTTGAATTCGTCATGATAATTAACAGCGCCATCAAAACCTTCCGAAACCACTTTGGCCCCTTGCATCGAAAACAACAGCTCAGGCTGCAATGCCAACTTGTCGGTAAATTTAATCTCCACTAATCCACCCGCATGGAGTCCGGCTTTCATGCTAACATCGTCGCCAACGGCATCACCACTAAATGTTGAAAGGTTTAAACCAGCCTTTACACCAAATTTAACCTGTTGCGCTGAAGCAACTCCAAATGTGAATAATACCAAAGCGCTCATCAATACCTTTTTCATAATATGATTCTTTAAAGTTTATATGTCAAAATTACCGCTAACTTCAAAGACTCGGGTTATGCATACTCTTTATAATCTTATAAAAAAACAGGAATTATCTGATGAAAACTGGTAAAAAAAAAACATCCCCTATTGGAGATGTTTCTTAAGATACTATTTATGACTTAAAATTTGTAACCGAGAGATAAGGAAAGCACATTGTTTTTCATTTCAAAACCGCTCACACCGAAGAAACTAATAGTAGTTGGAACATCGCTTACGTCGGTTAATCCAATGCTGTATCTTACGCCAGCAAACAAGTTTTCGGTAAATTCGTACCCAGCTCCAATGTTGAAGTCAAAATCAATACTTTTGTAAAAATCTTTTACATCTTCATTTGTACTCACGTTTACAAGCTCTTCATTACCCGAAACTTCATTAAAGTCAATCTCTGTACCATCCGTTTTTTCTTTTGCGCTTACAAGGAAGCCAACTTGTGGTCCCGCTTCAACGTATAAAGATTTAATTGGATAAAACTTAACCATAACCGGCACATTTAAGTACGATAAGTTTTGTTTTACATCTTCGCTTGAATTTAGCAATCCATTCGAATCTGTACTTACGCCTTTAGCACCTTGTAGCGAATATAACAACTCAGGTTGCAGAGCAAATTTATCGTTGAATTTTATTTCGGCAAATCCACCGACATTAAATCCGACTTTCATTTTCGCGTCGATCAGGTCTGCACCAGCTCCAGTGAATGTAGCGAAGTTGACACCACCTTTAACACCAAATTTTACTTGTGCACTGGCCACTCCAAATACGAATAAAGCCACTGCAGATAATAACACTTTTTTCATTTTGTTTTGTTTTTAGTTTGTATTAAATCTCAAGCAAAATAAATTCAAATTGGATTTTGCAAACGTAGTGTCATTTTATACTTGTTAACAATCTTATCAACAATAGCAATATTGATATGTTAATAACACGCTAAAAGCAATTCTGCATTTCGCCAATTTCTCTAATTTTGAAAGACAACTTTACCGCAATAATAACTAAAACGCTAAAATTATGAAAAAGCTATTTGTCCTAACCCTATTATTAATAGGTATTTTAAGCACACAGGCGCAAATTCGTCTCGGTATTAAAGCGGGTGCGAATTTCTCAGATCTCGATGGTACTTTTGACACCTCCATGAGAACAGGTTTCCATGCCGGAGCCATTTTGGAAATCAAAGCCGGAAGCAATTTTGCAATACAACCTGAGGTTTTATACTCGATGCAAGGCGCCAAAGTAACGCTGGCCGGAGCCAAAGAGATCAATTTTAGTTATGTAACCGTTCCGGTGCTTGCGAAATATTATGTCTTGACCGATGTTTTCAGCCTCGAAGCCGGACCCCAATTCGCGTTTCTTATCGATGACAATGTCGAAAATACATTTAAAACAGAATCTTTTGACTTTGCTGTCGTCGGCGGAATTGGCCTCAACATAACCAAAAGCTTTTTTGCGCAGGCACATTATGTAGTCGGATTAACCGATGCATCCACAAACGCGTCAATTAAAAATCGCGTCATCCAGCTTTCGCTCGGATATAAATTTTAAATATTCTTCCTTAATATTATGAAGCCGGTCTTATGATCGGCTTTTTTTATGGCAATTCTGTTTGAATAGTTGTCCAATTCAATTTCTTTCCTTTATTTTAACATTTGAAGGGCCGCTGGCCAAATTAAACCAAGTAAAAAAAAGAAAATGAAAATCGCCATCATCAACGGGCCAAATCTCAATTTACTCGGAAAACGCGAACCCGATGTTTACGGCAACGAATCATTCGAAAACTATTTCGCCGTGCTGCAGCAAAAATTTCCCTCGATCGAACTTCATTATTTTCAAAGCAATATCGAAGGTGAAATCATCGGCAAAATCCAGGAATATGGGTTCAGTTTCGATGGCATTGTACTCAACGCAGCAGCTTATACACACACTTCTATCGGCATTGGCGATGCAGTCAAAGCCATTTCGGTTCCCGTGATTGAGGTGCACATTTCAAATACTTTCTCGCGCGAAGCGTTCCGACACCAGTCTTATATTTCCCCAAATGCAAAGGGGGTCATTATCGGATTTGGCCTCAAAAGCTACGACCTTGCATTACAATCCTTTTTATAACTTATTAACGCCAAACAAACAATGAAAAAAATCGCCAGTTCCCTGTTTTTCTTTTTTACAATTACCAATTTCGCACAAATCAAAGGAACCGTAACCGATGACAAAGGAAATCCGCTTCCGGCCGTTTCGGTTTTTATCGAAAGTACGTTTATTGGAACTACCACCAATGAAAATGGGCAATACCAATTGAAGCCCAAGGACAATACATCAAATATTATTGTTTTTCAATACCTCGGATTCAAAACCAAAAAGGTAAATCTGACCTCGGCATCCCAAACTATTGACGTTCAGCTTTCGGAAGAAAATATCACACTCAACGAAATCGTGATCCGAAAAAGCGACAATCCGGCAAATGCGATCATCCGCAATGCAATCGACTCCAAAAAAGACAATACCGAAAAAATGCGGAAATACGAAGCAAGTTTCTATTCGCGCGGGATTTTCAGGATTAAAAATGCGCCCAAAAAAATCATGGGGCAAAAGCTTGATATGTTTGATGAAATGCTCGACTCAACGCGTAGCGGCATTCTCTATCTTTCAGAAACGTTTTCACATATTGCCGTCGAAAAACCCGATAAGTTTAAGGAAACGATTATTGCTTCCAAAGTCAGCGGCGATGACAACGGCTTTAGTTTCAACAGCGCCGAAGCCGCAAATTTCGACTTCTATGAAAATTACACCAAGGCACAGGTCAACGTGATTTCACCAATTGCCGATAATGCATTCAACTATTACAAGTATAAATTTGAAGGCAGTTTTTTCGACGAAAATAAGCATCAAATCAATAAAATCAAGGTAACGCCGCGCCGTGAAACCGAGCCCGCCATGGAAGGTTTTATCTATATTGTTGATGACAGTTGGGCCATTTATGCAACCGATCTTTCGATCCGTGGGGAGCAATTGCAAAATCCTGCGATGACCACATTGACCGTCAAACAAAATTTCAATTTTAATACAGCGCGTAAGATTTGGGTAAAGAATTCGCAAACACTTGATTTTGGTGCTTCGTTGCTTGGAATCGTGATTTCGGGGCGCCTTACTTATGTGTATTCGGATTATGTTTTTAAGGATGCATTTTCAAAACGCAGCTTTACGCGCGAAGTGCTTTCATTTGCCGAAAACGCCAACAAAAAAGATTCGCTGTATTGGAGCGCATTGCGACCGATTCCGCTTACGGCAGAAGAAGCTACCGATTATCTTAAAAAAGACGTGCTTCAGGCAAAAAAGAAATCGAAAACATACCTGGATTCAATTGATGCAAAGGGAAATAAATTCAAAGCATTCGATGTAATTCTTGGTTATACGCATAACAATTCATTCCGAAACATCGAATTCAAATACCATGGATTATTGAAAGGAATTGGTTTCAATACCGTTCAGGGCTGGACACTCGACACATCATTGGAATGGCTCAAGGAAAACGAGGAGAACCGGACTTTTTCTGATTTTAGCGTTCATTTTAATTATGGATTTGCCGAAGAAAAATTTCGTCCCGACTTTTGTTATATCAATAAATTCAGCAATCTCAACCAAAGCGAACTTCGCGTTTGCGGCGGCAGCATGGTGGCGCAATTCAATCCGAGCAACCCCATCAGCAACATCATTAATTCAATCAGTACGCTGTTTTTCAAGGACAATTACATGAAACTGTTCGAGCGCAATTATGCCAATATTTTCTATAAAAGAGAGGTCATAAACGGATTGGTGCTCGATGGCGCGATTGATTATTCGGAGCGCAAGCCGCTTTTCAACCACACCGATTATGTTTTATTGAAACGCGATAAATTATACACTTCAAACAATCCGTTGGTTCCTTACGATTTTGTAACTCCAGCAATTACAAAACACAATCTTGCAAAAGGAAATGTAAACGCAAAGATTACTTTCGGGCAAAAATATTGGTCGCGTCCCGATGGAAAATTCAATATTCGCGACAATGATTATCCTGTCATCCATTTGGGTTTTGAAAAAGGATTCGCCGGAAGTGAAAAAAAATATGAATATGATTTGGTGAAAGCACGGCTGACTTACGATATAACGCTTGGAAACAAAGGCCGACTCGAAATGAATTTGAAAGCGGGGAAATTCTACAACGCGAATGCCATTTCATTTACTGATTTCTACCATCCCAATGGCAACCAGACGCACATTGGCGAAACGCCGAATTACCTCAACGTTTTCAACCTGCTTCCTTATTATGCAGGAAGTACGAACGATAGTTATTTTGAAGCACATGCAGAGCACAATGACAAAGGGTATATCATGAATAAATTGCCTTTGCTAAATAAGCTCAAGTCGACGTTGGTGTTGGGTTACCACAACCTTTCGATACCTGATCGCGCGCCCTATCATGAATTTTCTGTTGGTTTGGACAATCTGGGTTTTGGAAAATTCAAGTTATTCCGCGTTGATTATGTGCGGTCATACCAAAATGGGTATCAGGGCGATGGGGTGGTTTTTGGACTCAAATTTCTGAATCTGCTCAAATAATCAATGGTAATCGTTGGGTTCGATGTGGATCAGCACATGTCCCAATTCTGGGATTGCAGCCTGGAGCGCATCCTGCAGATTGTGCGCGAGCAAATGCCCTTCTTTCACTGAAATATCTCCATCGACAATCGCATGAAGGTCAACGTGGTATCTCATTCCAGCTTTGCGAATGTAGCATTTCTCGGTTCCGATAATACCATCAACCTCTAACGAAATCCGGCGAACGTCTTCAATCACGTCATCATATAAATGCTCGTCCATGATTTCACCCAATGCGGGCCGAAAAATCAGATAGCTGTTGTAAAAAATAAACCCCGACGCAAAAAGTGCGGCCCAATCGTCGGCCGATTCATATCCTTTTCCCAAAAACAGCGCAATCGAAATTCCTGTAAATGCCGCAATTGAAGTAATCGCATCGCTGCGGTGGTGCCATGCATCAGCTTTAAGCGAAGAACTGTTGGATTCCTTGCTTCTTCGCATCACGCGACGAAAAGAAAATTCTTTCCAAACAATGATAACGCCAAGGATAATCAGCGTCCACGGCTTTGGCAAATCGTGTGGCGTTTGAATGTTGCTGATGCTTTCATAAGCAATCACAGTAGCAGAAGTAATGAGAAACCCAACAACCAGAAATGTAATCAATGGCTCTGCGCGACCATGTCCATAAGGGTGGTTTTCGTCTGCAGGTTTGTTTGAGTAACGGATTCCGAAAAGCACCAGAAATGACGAAAAAATGTCGGTAGTCGATTCGATCGCATCAGCAATCAAAGCATACGAGTTTCCGAAAAATCCAGCGAGTCCTTTAACGACTGCGAGACAAGCATTGCCAATTAAACTAAAATAGACCGCTTTTATGGCAGTTTGCTCGTTGGTCATCGCAATTTATTCTCTTGTGATTTTCGCACCAATAGCTCGTAATCTTTCATCGATGTTTTCGTAACCACGGTCGATTTGCTCGATGTTCTGAATGGTGCTTGTTCCTTTTGCCGACAAAGCTGCGATCAAAAGCGAAATTCCGGCGCGGATATCAGGCGAACTCATCGTCGTCGCTTTAAGCTGTGATTTGAAGTCATGCCCCATAACAACAGCGCGGTGTGGATCGCAAAGCATAATCTTCGCGCCCATATCAATGAGTTTATCAACAAAGAACAAACGGCTTTCGAACATTTTCTGGTGAATCAGTACATCACCATTGGCCTGCGTTGCCACAACAAGCACGATACTGAGCAAGTCAGGCGTAAATCCTGGCCATGGGGCATCGGCAATTGTCAATATGGAGCCATCGATATCTGTTTTGATCTGGTAGGTTTCGTGCGTCGGAATGTAAATGTCATCGCCGCGGCGTTCCAATGTAATTCCGAGTTTGCGGAATGTATTCGGGATGACACCCAAATTGTCCCAGCTCACATTCTTAATTGTAATTTCACTTCGCGTCATCGCCGCCAAACCGATCCAGCTTCCAATTTCGATCATATCAGGAAGGATTCTGTGTTCACAGCCACCCAATTTTTCAACACCTTCAATGACGAGTAAGTTTGAACCTACTCCAGAAATTTTGGCGCCCATCGAATTGAGCATTTTACAAAGCTGCTGCAAATAAGGCTCGCACGCCGCGTTATAAACCGAAGTCGTTCCTTTTGCCAAAACCGCTGCCATTACAATATTTGCAGTTCCCGTAACTGACGCTTCATCCAAAAGCATGTCGGTTCCGGTGAGTCCGTCAGCCGCCTCAACACCATAAAAGTGGTCTTCGCGGTTGTAGCGGAATTTAGCGCCAAGGTTAATAAAACCTTCAAAATGTGTATCCAGACGGCGTCTTCCAATCTTGTCACCGCCTGGTTTCGGAATGTATCCTTTGCCATAGCGCGCCAATAAAGGTCCGACAATCATAATCGATCCGCGCAACGAACCGCCTTCTTTTTTGAAAGCTTCGGTTTCAAGGTAACCCACATTGACATCATCGGCCTGGAAAGTTACTGAACCTTTGCCGTTTCTCTCGATCTTGACACCAAGATTGCCAAGCAAAGTGATGAGTTTATTGACATCAATAATATCGGGAATGTTGTTGATTGTGACTTTTTCGGGAGTGAGCAATACTGCACACAAAATTTGTAATGCTTCATTTTTTGCACCCTGCGGTGTGATTTCTCCTTTCAGGCGAATGCCTCCTTCGATTTTAAAAACTGCCATACGTAAATGTCGAACTGTGAGGATTAAGCCCCTGGTTTATTTTGGTTGTTATTTTTCTGGAAAGGCTTCTGCTTGCCTTTTGCATTTTTGTTGTTCTGGATTTTTGGCTGGTTGCCAGTGGTGATTTTATTCGAAACGCGTTTGTTGGTTCGCATCAAATCGGTGGTGTTGAGCAGTTCTTCCGAACTTTGGGTCAAATTGATTTTTCCGCCCGACAGCTCATACAAATGTTCAAAAATCACATCGTCTTTCACGGTGTCTTTATTCCAGCTCAAATACGATTTCTTCATGTGGTTTGCAATCACTTTCACGAGCGCACTTTTCAGCTCGCCTTCCTCCCAGCCGTTCGCGACATCAATCATAAATTTGATATTGTTGCCATAGAAACGGTACTTTGGGAAATTCTGCGGATACTGCAATACATCGGGTTTGAGTTGCAAAACTTCACGCGACGGAATCGGATATGGTGAATCGACATCAAGCCGGAAATCCGACATGATAAAAATCTGGTCCCACAGCTTATGCTGGAAATCGGGCACATCACGCAAATGTGGATTCAAACTTCCCATCACCTGAATGATATATTTCGCGGCTTTGTTGCGTTCGTCGCGATCAGGAATTTCAGTCGCCTGGTCGATGAGTTTCTGCAAATGACGCCCGTATTCTGGAATGATCAAATGCTTGCGCTCCGAATTGTATTCGAGGTTGTACACGACATCATTCGCGTTTTCTTTGATATATTTTTCTGTCATATTTAAAGGGAAATAATACCATCGACAGTAGAAACTTCCTGGTATTTGTCAATTATTTCTTGCGAATCTTTCATCGTGACGTCCACAGAAATACTCGTGAACTTACCGGTTTTTGATTTCGTTGTCTTGATCACCGCGCCCATGCAGTCAAACGCATCCTCCACAAACTTGATTTTCTGAGGATCGGTCGGGACAATGAATTTAAAAAGATAAACCGCGGGCCAGGTATTGCTCATGTCGAGCTCCACTTTCAATCTTTCGTAAAATTCTGCGGTTTTTTTTTCTTTTTCGTTATCCATTATGCAATCAAAATAGACGCAAATATAAGGTATTTGTTTAGAATTCAGAATCAGCGCTGCGATTTTATGATACCTTTTAAATTTTATTTTTAAGAAGCTATTCCCGCTTTCGGCTTTATCTTTTGCGTGCTGCACACTGCAAAAGGATACCGCCTCAATGGGGGCTAGGGCACTGTTACTGCATTCAACGATAAAGTTGATAAATGGCGCTTTTTTTCAAAGTCAAACCTCCAAAATCTCGAATCTAACCGTTATATTTGCGCCTTATTTCGAAAAAGTGCAAAAAGAGATCATTGTTATTATCGGCGGACCTGGTACTGGCAAAACCACCATCATCGACGCTCTTGTGGCCAAAGGATACTGCTGCTATCCCGAAATTTCGCGCGAAGTAACTATGGAAGCCAAGAAACAAGGCATCGAACAGCTGTTCCTCGAAAATCCGCTGCTCTTTAGCGAACTGCTGCTCGAAGGCCGAAAAAAGCAGTTCAACAACGCACTTGCCGAACCGCACCAATATGTTTTTCTCGACCGCGGCATTCCCGATGTGCTCGCTTACATGCATTACATTGGCGACAGTTATCCGGCGTTTTTCGATGCTGCGTGCCGCGAACATGCGTACACCAAAATCTTCATCCTGCCGCCATGGGAGGAAATTTACGTGAGTGACGACGAACGTTACGAAAACTACGAACAGGCCAAACTGATTTTCAGCCACCTTACCGAAACCTACGAACATTATGGTTATAAGCTGATTGAAGTCCCAAAAGATGACGTCGATGGCCGCATTGCATTTATCCTCAGTCACCTTTCTTAAATAATTTTTGCCTTATCTTTGGAATATCAATTCCGGAATCTGTGCCAAAATCATGCTGAACGCCTTAGAAACCCTCCAGAAATATTGGAAGCATAACGCCTTCCGAAATCCTCAAAACGACATTATCGATTCGGTTCTCGCTGGCAACGACACATTTGCCTTAATGCCAACGGGTGGCGGCAAATCGATTTGTTTCCAGGTTCCCGCAATGATGAAAGACGGCATTTGTCTTGTGATTTCGCCTTTGGTTGCGCTCATGAAAGACCAGGTAGCCAATTTGCAGCGCCGCGACATCAAGGCGATTGCACTCACAGGCGGAATCCCGACAGATGAAATGATCGACCTGCTCGACAATTGTCAATTCGGCAATTATAAATTCCTGTACCTCTCGCCCGAAAGATTACAGAACGATTGGATTCTAGACCGCATCAAAAACCTGCCGATCAATCTGATTGCGATTGATGAAGCGCATTGTGTTTCGCAGTGGGGACATGACTTCCGCCCGGCGTATCTTAAAATTGCAAACCTCAAAACCCATTTTCCGAAAATACCTTTCCTGGCGCTTACGGCTTCGGCTACAAAAAGAGTACAGGAAGATATTGTTACGCAACTCGGGTTAGATAAACCGAAAGTTTTCCAGAAATCATTCGCACGCGAAAATATTGCTTATATGGTTTTTGAAGTCGAAGATAAATTATACCGGCTCGGGCAAATCCTTAAAAAAAATCCGGGGCCCTCTATAATATATGTACGCAACCGCAAATCGTGCCTCGATGTTTCGTCGCAATTACAGGCGTTGGGATTTACTGCGACTTATTATCATGGCGGACTTACCTCGAAAGAGAAAGATAAAAACATGCAGCTTTGGATGCAGGAACAGGTTCAGGTAATTGTGGCAACGAATGCGTTCGGAATGGGGATTGACAAATCGAATGTGAAAACGGTCATCCATATACAACTGCCTGAAAACCTAGAAAATTACTATCAGGAAGCCGGGCGTGCAGGCCGCAATGAAGAAAAAGCTTTTGCCGTTTTATTGACGAGCGCTTCAGATATTTTCCAGGCTGAAAGCCAATTTTTGCATGTGCTTCCAGATAAAAAATTCCTCAACGGGCTTTTTGTCAAGCTTTGCAATTATTTTCAGATTGCATACGGCGAAGGCATCAATGAATCGTTTACTTTCAACCTCAACGCATTTTGCTCGAAATACGGTTTTCCGCCATTAAAGGCGTATAATGCGATGCAGTTTTTAGACCGTCAGGGAATTGTGAGTTTATCTCAGGAGTTTTCGGAAAAAGTCACGATGCAGTTTTTACTCGAATCAAAGGAAATCATCCGATACATCAGCCTCAATCCGAATGACGAAGAAATTATGCTTGCCATTTTACGGACGTATCCTGGAATTTACGATATGGCTACGGTTTTCAATTTGTCGCTCATCGCCAGAAAATCAAATCATAGTGAAGAACAGGTCAATCAGGTTTTGCAGAAATTAAAGAGCCGGGATATCATTTCATACCAGGCAAAAAACAACGATGCCGTTCTTGTTTTTAATGAAATCCGCGAAGACGAGAAAACAGTCAACCGCGTTTCGAAATACCTCGAAAACCAAAACAACCTTAAGATTTCACAATTGAAATCGGTATTGCATTATGTGAGCGATAAAAAGACCTGCAAAAGTCGTTTGATTCTTGCTTATTTCGGGGAAGAAAACAGTAAAGATTGCGGGATTTGTTCATATTGTATTTCGAAAAGGAAAACTCCAATTGATACAAACGATATCTCGCGAAAAATTATCGGATTGCTTACAATGCAGGATTTAAATTCAAGGGAACTCGTAAAACTGTCTCAATCTGATTCGGATGCTGTTATCTTTGCACTTCAAACCCTAATGGAAAACGACACCATCGCTTTAAAACCAAACAACCAATACACACTCCAGAAAAAATGAATGCATTGCGAATCGTATTTATGGGAACGCCCGAATTTGCCGTTGGCATCCTTGATACCATCCTGAAAAACAATTATAAAGTTGTAGGTGTTATCACCGCGGCTGACAAACCGGCGGGACGTGGACAAAAAGTAAAATATTCTGACGTGAAGGAATATGCGCTCGAACACAACCTTAAATTACTGCAGCCTGTCAGTTTAAAAGACGAGGCATTTTTATCGGAATTGAAAGGACTCAACGCTAACCTTCAGGTGGTGGTTGCCTTCCGGATGCTTCCTGAAGCAGTTTGGAGGATGCCTGAACTGGGTACATTTAACCTTCATGCGTCGTTGCTTCCAAATTATCGTGGCGCGGCACCAATTAACTGGGCGATTATCAATGGCGAACCAAAGACTGGCGTAACAACTTTTTTTATCGATGACAAAATTGATACGGGTGCGATGATTTTATCGGCAGAGACAGCCATCGGACCCGATGAAAGCGCCGGAGAATTGCATGATCGGTTGATGGAATTGGGAAGTTCGACCGTTATTGAAACTTTGAAACTAATCGAAAAAGGAAATGTGGCGACACGTATTCAAAACGACACTGCGGAAATAAAAACTGCGTACAAACTCAATAAAGAAAATTGCAAGATCGATTGGACAAAAAGCGCTGCAAACATCCATAACCTTATCCGGGGACTTTCGCCATATCCTGCGGCATGGACATTCATAAAAGACAAGGATCAGGAATGGAATGTCAAAATATACGAAACCCGGATAGTCCTTGCCTCGCACAACGAAGATTGCGGCATGATAACCGCTACGAAGAAAGATTTGAAAATTGCAGTGCAGGATGGATATATTGAGGTTTTGGAATTGCAGTTCCCCGGAAAGAAAAAAATGCCGGTAAAAGAGTTGCTAAACGGTGTTGCATTTTCCGAGAAGGCGCGTGCTTGTTAGGATGGCGTACATAAAAAGTGATAAAAACGAATACTTTATCAACAAAACATCCTACTTATCAACAAATCGACTAAAAACCTCAGCAAAGTCTTGCGCAGTAAGGAATTCCTATTAAATTTGTTACTATTAACATAATGTTTAACCAACAATTAATAACTTATTATTATGAACAAATCAGAATTAATCGATGCTATCGCTGCTGACGCAGGAATTTCAAAAGCAGCTGCAAAACTAGCTTTAGAGTCATTTTTAGGTAATGTAGGCGGAACTTTGAAAAAAGGTGGAAGAGTATCTTTAGTAGGTTTCGGATCTTGGTCAGTATCTAACAGAGCTGCAAGAGATGGAAGAAATCCACAGACAGGAAAGACAATCAAAATTGCTGCTAAGAATGTAGTAAAGTTTAAAGCTGGTGCAGAATTAGAAGGATCAGTAAACTAATTATAAGTTTTCTTATATAATAGAAAAGTCTCCGCGAACACGGAGACTTTTTTATTTTTTAATGTTTTTTTGTTTAAGTTAAAATTATTATTGCTAAATTTAATAAAAATTGCGGATAATGATTTCAGAAAAATTAAAAAAAGGACAGTTGCTGATTGCAGAGCCTTCGATAATTGGAGACATATCTTTCAATCGCTCCGTTATTTTATTGGCAGACCACAACGATGAAGGTTCAGTAGGCTTTATCATCAACAAACCACTCAAATATACGATCAATGATTTGGTTCCTGACGTGGAAGCTTCGTTTAAAATCTATAACGGAGGGCCTGTAGAACAAGACAATCTTTATTTTATCCACAATGTACCCGACCTGATTCCGAACAGCGTTGAAATTTCGAGCGGCATTTTTTGGGGAGGCGATTTTGAACTCACCAAAAACCTCATCAATGCCGGGCAGATCAAAAAAGACAATATCCGTTTCTTCCTGGGTTACACAGGATGGGAGGCCAAACAGCTCGAAAACGAAATGCAATCCAACTCGTGGATTCTCGCCGAAAATATGTACCGCAATAAAATTATCGGAAAATCGACTACTGATTTCTGGAAAGAAAAAATCCTTGAGCTTGGCGGCGATTACATCATCTGGTCGAACGCGCCCGAAAATCCTTTGCTCAATTAACCGAGCCTGACCAATGTATTGAGTTTTGCCAATAATTCTGCGGCAAACTTCGACTCAAATTCCTTTTTCCTGTACTTCGTAATTGGTTGAATACCGATAATCACATTGGTAAGAAACAATTCCTCTGCCTTCTGGAGTTCAAAAGGTGAAATCGATTCCTCCACAACTTCTATCCCCTCCACTTTTCTTGCAATGGCCAAGATCTGCTTTCTCATTACACCGTTGAGGCAACCATCAGCAATCGGCGGCGTGATCAGGCGGTTGTCGAGCAACATAAAAATATTGCCGTTCAAAGCCTCGACCACATTTTTACTGTCATTAAGCAAAAGGCAATTCTGCAATCCGTTTTCTGAAGCAAAAATACTTCCCGTAATGTTGATCATTTTATTGGTGGTCTTAATTGATGACAGCAATTGGCCTGTAATGTAAAAATCTTTATACAAATCGACTTCGTACGACGCGTTGTCAAAATGATATAAAGGACAAGTCAACTCGACCGCATGGATTAAAAACTGCACATCATTATTTTCTGGAAGATAAAAGCCACCGCTGTTTCGATAGACCGTAAGCCTTACTCTCGCTGATTGGCCAATGTTATTTGCATCTGCCGTGCGCAAAATTTGCTCTTCGAAATATTCCATCGTAAAATACATTGGAATCTCCATCCGCACGATTCGCATGCCTGACATGAGTCGAAAATAATGGTCTTCGACGAAAAGAACTTTTTGGTCAAGAACTTTTACCGTTTCAAAAATACCGTCTCCATAAAGAAAACCGCGGTTGTTTATTAAGGTGTCGCTGTGTTCAGCAATCAGATTTCCATTAAAATTAATCATAAAAAAAGCCCTGAGAATTTCAGGGCAAATATAGGTCTTATAAAATGAAACTAAACCGAACCGATCACATGTTTAAGATCTGAAATCTGGTTCTCCCATAAAAGTTTCGCTTCATCTAATTCGTTGTCCTTAGCAAAGTCGATCACCATTAAAGAAACGTCTTTTGTAATTTCATCTTCGAGGATCCGGAGTTCAAAAAAGTAATCCGTATCTTTCTTATTGTCATCAATCCACCTGAATTTTATCTTCTCACCAGTCTTCTTCGATGACAACCTTGCGCTTTCTTCGGTGTCATCCCAGATGAAGGTAAAGTACTCTCCGCGCGAATTGACATTATCTGCAAACCACTCCGACAAACCCGAAGGTGTTGATATGTACTGATATAGCAACTGCGGTGAAGAATTAATAGGGAATTCTAACTCATATCTTGATTTTACTTCCATGTTCCAGCTATTTTTTTCGGAAATATATATATTATTAGACCAATAAAAAAGCATTTTTTAAAATAAAATTTTTTTCAACTTATATGCTTGCAACCTATGATTTAAGTTTTATATTTGCAGCCTCGTAAAGGGAAATGCTTTATGAACGCCGGCGAGGTAGCTCAGTTGGTTAGAGCGCAGGATTCATAACCCTGAGGTCGAGAGTTCAAATCTCTCTCTCGCTACAAAACTCCGAACAAATTGTTCGGAGTTTTTTTTTTGCTTTACTGAAAGGACACTGTTTGGATAAATTACCTTTTTTCTTCCTCCCAAACGCTATAATTCCGAAAAACACAATCAACTGAATATGAGGTGCATCAAAATATTCCGATACATCATCTTTCAACACAAATATCCTACACTAAAAATTGTATTTACCGTAACTTAAAACTTACAAAATACGTTGAAATATGCATTTTGTCGATGTTTTGTGCATTTTATCGATAAAATGTTTTTTTGTTTTGAAAATAAAATTTAGTTTTGGTATGTCAAAATGAATTAAACCCAAAAAACAAAAGAAATAACATTAATTAATACCAAATTAAGTTATGAAAACAAATACTCAAACAAACAAAAAAGCTGCGCTCTTAATAGGCTTTTTGTTTATGACTATTTTAGGTTACACGCAAACTACACAATCCTTCTCTACTTCATCTACCTTTAAGGTGCCTGCGGGAGTAACCACCGTACAGGTTGAGGCTTGGGGCGGCGGGGGTCGCGGTGGCTCTAGAACTAGTGGAAATAACGGTTATGGCGGTGGAGGCGGTGGTGCTTATGCAAAGAAAGCAGTCACTGTCTCAGCAACTAATCCGGCTTATACGGTAACAGTAGGAACCGGAAGTACGTCGACCGCTGCAGGCCAGGATTCGTGGTTTTCTTCGGCATCAACTGTACTTGCTAAAGGAGGTTCGAGTGTTCCTGATAATACCAGCACTGGTGCCGCAGGAGGATCACAGGCGTTGAGTATTGGAGATATAGTTCTTGCCGGAGGTAAAGGTGCAAACGGTTCATCAGGCGCTTATGGCGGCGGGGGCGGTTCATCTGCTGGCAGAATATTGGCAGGAACTTCTGCAACAAATGCCTCAGGTGCAGTTGCACCTGCAGGAGGTGGTAATGGTGGCAATGGCCAATCAGGTTCTACAGGAAATGGTTTTCCGGGTTCGGTGCCAGGAGGTGGCGGAGGCGGTGCGCTGAGAACCTCAGGTTCAGCGACAGGAGGAAACGGTGCCAGCGGAACGGTAACTATTACCTGGACTTGCGTTTCTTATAGCCTCACCTCTACTGTTGCAAATAATGTTTGCGCTGGAAATGGAACTATAGTTACTTTATCCGGAACAACAAGCGCTTTGCCTGTTGGTAAATACACTGTAACTTACAACCAGTCGGCACCCAATGCGGCTTCAGCTAGCACAGCGACCATGGACGTCACTACTGCCGGAACCGGAACTTTTACCACTGCAGCCTTGTCGAATACCGGAGCTACAACCATAACCATTACAAAATTGGAAAGCGGCGGTACTTTTCCTTACAACTGCTACAGCAATATTACTACAAACAATACAACGATAGTAACTGTAGGGACAGCCCCAATAGTGAATGCCGGAAACCCCATTGCAACTTGTGAAGCTGACGGACCTATTTATATCACCGACGGTGCAACTGCTTCCAACTACACTTCAATCGAGTGGACTTCGAGTGGAACAGGAACATTTACAGATCCCAATTCACTTACAGATTGTATATATGAACCAAGTTTTGCGGATATAACTGCAGGTAGTGTTACACTGACGCTGACCGGATCGAATGCCGCTTGTAGCAATATCACTTCTACAAAAATATTGACCATTGTCCCTTTACCAGTAGTCGATGCCGGCGCGGCCATCGCTTCGTGTACGACTGCCGGAGCCGTTAATGTCACATCAGGCGCCACTGTTTCGAATTACGATTCGGTTGAATGGAGCACAAATGGCTCAGGTACATTCTCTAACAATACTTCACTAACAACTTGTACTTACACGCCAAGTGCGGCCGATATCAGCGCCGGAAGTATTATGCTTATGCTTACAGCTTATGGGAATACACCGTGCTCAAGCGAATATTCAGTAAAATCAATGACTTTCCGCAATCCTGTATCAAATGCCGGAACAGCGGTTAATACGTGCTCTACCACGACTTCAGTAAATATTACTGCGGGTGCAAGCGCTTCTTACTATTCATCGGTGCTTTGGACGTCAAGCGGAACCGGAACTTTTACAAATGCCAATTCCCTTACAGGTTGTTCATACACCCCAAGTGCTGCTGATAAAACTGCCGGAACTGTTACATTAACCTTAACGGCCAGCACAATTGGCGGTTGCAGCAGCGACAGTTCAACAAAAATACTAACCATTTATACTACGCCAACCATTATAGGAACCACACCTGCAACGAGAACCGGCGTTGGAACTGTGAATCTTGGCGCTACCGCTTCAATAGGGACGCTTTATTGGTACGCGGCAGCAACCGGAGGTACATCACTTGGTTTCGGTACAACTTTTACCACGCCAATATTATCTGCAACAACAACGTATTACGTTGAGGCAGTAAATGGCGTATGTTCATCTGCAACAAGAACTCCCGTTACAGCGACAGTAAATTATCCTGCAATGAATGTAAAAGGAAACGCTACGGTTATTGCAAACGGAAGTGTTACGCCGGTAACGACAAACTGGACCGACTTCGGATCGACTAATATGACGAGAACCTTTACGATCTCCAATACCGGTCTGGGCGTTTTGAGCATTACATCAGTTTCGATTACAGGAGCAAATGCAAGCGACTTTAGCGTGACGACAGCTCCAGGAACTTCGGTGGCTACCTCATCAAGCACTACTTTCGTTGTAACTTTCAATCCCACTGCGGCCGGTGTCAGAAATGCAGTAATTTCGATAAGCAACAATGACACGGCTAATAACCCATATACTTTTGCAATCCGTGGCACGGGCGTAATTCAAGGAATCACAATTCAGGGAAACAGCACGGTCATTGCTAACGGAAGCGTAACACCATCAACGGCAAACTGGACAGATTTTGGATCTTCTACAGCAACCCGCACTTTCACAATCACTAATTCGGGTAATATGAACCTTACGACGGGTGCTATAACCATTACCGGAACAAACGCTGCTGACTTTTCAGTAACATCCCCACCCGCTGCAACAATTGCCGCTTACGGAACAACAACTTTTGTAGTGACTTTTGCCCCTAATGCCATCAACAGCAGAACTGCCACAATCAGTATTGCCAACAACGACAGTACTAAAAACCCATACACTTTTGCCATTCAGGGCTTTGGCGTTATCCCGGTAATCAACATTCAGGGAAATGCATCAAATATTACCAATGGTGCTACTACTACCGCAACAACAAACTGGACTGATTTCAGCACCGTGACCGTTACGCGTACGTTTACAATTTTCAATAACGGAAATTTACCCTTGACTTTGGGCGCTATTACTTTTAGTGGAACCAATCCGACTGATTTCTCTGTGACATCTGCCCCGGCGGCATCAGTAAGTGCATTTACTTCTACAACTTTCACAGTTAAATTTACGCCCGGTGCAGTGGGTGCAAGAAGCGCCATTATAAGCATCGTAAACAATGACGCAGTTAGAAATCCTTACACCTTCAAAGTTTCTGGTACCGGAGTGATCCAGGGAATTACAGTATCCGGAAATGCAGCAAACATTACAAACGGCGCGTTGACTGCAACGACCGCAAACTGGACAGATTTCAGCAATGCTACTTACACACGTACCTTCACGATTACCAACACTGGCAATATGCCATTGACTACGGGGGCGATTACTTTCACAGGAACCAATGCCAGCGACTTTACTGTTACTTCTGCTCCTGCCACATCAATCGCAGCATTTGGAACCACAACTTTAACAGTGACTTTTACACCAGGCGCAATCGGAATAAGAACGGCGAAGATCAATATCATCAATAATGACAGCACGAAAACGCCATTTAACTTCACCTTGCAAGGAACAGGCGGTACACCAAACGTAAACATCATCAGTCAATATAGCGTCAATGTGACCAACGGTTCGGCTGCAACAAAAACAAACCAAACCGATTTTGGAAGTGTTAACATTGAAGGAGGAACAGTAATCGCAAACTTCACCGTACAAAACACCGGAACAGGCGCTTTATCATTAGGTGCTATAACTTTTAGCGGTGCAAATGCCGGCGATTTCGCAATCCTTTCGGCGCCATCAACTACGATTGCGGCAGGATCGACATCAAGATTTAAAGTGTCTTTTACACCAACAGTAAAAGGAACCAAATCGGCTACTTTCTCTATGGTAACGAACGTAAGCAGTAAAAATCCATATACTTTCGGACTTGCCGGTACTGGCGTGCAAACATACCAGGATACAGACGGTGACGGAATTACTGATAACAAGGATGCTGATGATGATAATGACGGAATCATCGACGTCAAAGAACAAACTGACGGACTTAATTTCCCTTTGACGAGTCTTGTAGAATATACATTCCTCAATGAGACTTTTGGAACAGGAACAACAAAAGGGCCGATCAATATCAATACTCCTGGAGCAAGCTGCTCGTATTGTTACGAGGATGGTTATGGAAGCGTTTGTGATGCTGCGGTAACCCTTGAAGATGGTGAATATTGCGTAAATTATAAAATTACAGGATCGGTGAGTTCAGACCCCGAAAACATCCATGGCGATTTGGCGTGGTATGATGGATTGGATCACACACCAAGTGATACTGACGGCCGTATGGCGGTATTCAATGCAAGTTTCGCCGCGGGAACATTTTATGAAACACAGATCGACGGTGTGATTCCAAACGTGCCAATTTCGTATAGCTTCTGGGTACTCAATATCATGAGACAAAGCAACTTTGTGGGTAGTATTTTGCCAAACATCACCGTTGAATTCGTCGATTTGTCGAACAACCTGCTGTCTTCTTTCAACACCGGATATATCGGAAGATGTTCGACTTCTTCAACTGACAATACTTGTGCGACAAGCAATTGGTTACAGTTTTCAACTTCGGTTAATTTGGGTGACATCACTTCTTTCATAGTGCGTTTCAAAAACAATTCAACTGGTGGTGGCGGAAATGACCTTGCCATCGACGATATCAATATCAAACAAAATTACATTGACACCGACGGTGACGGAATTGCGAATATCTTTGACTTGGATGATGACAACGATGGAATTGCCGATATCGAAGAAGCCAATTTCAAAGGATACAGCAATGGCCTTTCCACAATGGATCTAAGCAGTTCTGCCACATGGCTCGATGCAAATGGAAACGGATTGCATGACAATATCGATGCTATGATTTCAGGAGGGTCTTACAATATTGCAGATACCGATGGCGATTCAGTGCCTGACTATCTCGATCTTGACAGCGACAATGATTCATTGTTTGATGTGGATGAATCCAATACACTCAATGGCGATGGCGATATTAATGGCGACGGACGCGGTGATCTTGTAGATACCGACAAAGACGGAATCCTCGACCTATACGATAACAATATAGGGTTTGGAACCACGGTAAGAGCATATGCCCAGGATACTGATGGAAACGGAATTCCGAATTACCTGCAACTCGATTCAGACAATAACGGTACTAACGACATCAAAACATACCTCTACGGAAGCCTTGACACCGATGGTGACGGCATGATTGACGGAAGCACAGATGTTGACAAAGACGGAATCTTGGATGCCTTCGACACCAATACTTCTGTAATTGGCTCGCCAAGGGATCTCAACAGGAAACTTGAACTCGAATTCGATGGCCGCAATGACTACGGGCAGGATTCAGCTCTTCTTGGCGGACTCGCAAATGCTTCGCTAATGGCATGGATTGACTTAAACAGCGGCTTTTCAACAGACGGTGTTGTGATCGGTCAGGATAAATTCCAGATTCGTATTACGAGCGGAAAATACCTCGAAGCGGTCGCTAACGGTACAACATTGACATACAGTACAACCGCGTTGGCAACATCAAGATGGTATCATGTGGGCGCCGTTTATGGCAATGGTTTCCTTAAATTATACCTTAACGGACAAATGGTGAAAAGCGTAGCGGTTTCAGGAAGCATTGCAGCTGATGCGTCTTTGCTAACGCTCGGAAGAAACCCAAGTGCGGCATCTAAATATTTCAAAGGAAAAATTGACGAAGTGCGTGTGTTCAATGTGGCGCTAACCGATTCACAATTCCAAAGAATGGTGTACCAGGAAATTGGCAATACCTCATCACAGGTACGCGGAACAATCGTTCCAAAAGACATTTCGGCTTTGCCTTATTCTAACTTGTTGCGTTATTACAGAATGGACGCTTATAAAGATGATATCGTTGATAATTATACGACAGCATCAATCGATGTAAGTACGGGAATGAAAATTTACAACAACAAATACATTTATGCGCAGCAGGCTCCGATGCCATTCATTACCAAAAGAACAGGCTCTTTTGCCACAGCGGTTGAGGATACTATAAATGATATCCGTGGATTGGATATTATGGATCAGGATTGGTCAATCGTACAGGTAAAACACAACATCACCGAGCCTTCGAATAATGTCGATTTGGGAATGTTTGTAGATTCGGGAGTGAAAATCTCGATGAACAATGACAACAAAATCCAGAATGATTGGTACCTTAAATTAGATGGGAAAATTGATCTTGTAGGGAAATCACAACTCGTACAAACGGTCAATAGTGACCTTGACAGAACCAGTGCCGGATCGATTGAAAGAGACCAGCAAGGGCAATCCAATAAATTCAATTACAATTATTGGTCATCACCAGTGGGAACAATCAACACTTCAACCAATAACTCGATTTTTACGGTAAGCGATGTATTGAAAGATGGAACAGATCCGTCGAATATTTATAACATCAACTGGACTTCAGGATACAACGGTATGCCGACAACGCCTGTTACCTTAAGCAGCTATTGGATTTTCAAATTCCAGAATGTTACGCCGGTATATGCAAACTGGGCATCTGTCGGGCCAACAGGAACATTATTGGCAGGACAAGGCTTTACCTTAAAAGGAAGCGGCAGTGCACAGGCAACACAAAATTATACGTTCGTTGGTAAGCCAAACAACGGTGTTATCACAAGTCCGATTGCTGCCAATAACGCAAACCTAAGCGGAAATCCATATGCTTCGGCACTCGACGCAGATGCATTTATCACCGCAAACTTAGGTTCAACAACAGGTACATTATACTTTTGGGAGCACTTCGCCACAAACACGTCGCACAATCTGATCGACTATCAGGGTGGTTATTCGACAAGAACTTTGGTAGGTGGAACGCCTCCGGTTGCTCCTGCTGGAATTAGCGGACTAGGAACTAGTGCTAAAACACCGGGAAGGTATATTCCTGTCGGACAAGGATTCCTCGTGTACGGTAATTCAACGGGCGGTACCATAACGTTCGACAACAGCCAGCGTGCTTTTATCAAAGAGAGTGATGTAAATTCAAATACTTTGTTCAGAAACTCGAATGCGGGTCCGGTAGCAACCTCACCATTCGACAACAGCGAAGACGCAAGAGGTGCCGAAAACACGTTTGCAAAAATACGCCTCGGCTTTAATGCCAATGGTTTCCACAGACAATTGTTATTAGGATTTATGAATCAATTGGCTACCGATGCCTTCGACAATGGTTATGATGCAAGACAAATTGATACACAGCCAAACGAAATGACATTTATAATTCCAGGAGCGAAACTCGCAATTCAGGGTGTAGGCTATTTTAACCCTGGAAATATTTATCCATTAAGTGTAAAATCGGGCGCGAATGGCATCGTCAAATTTACTTTGGACGGAACAGAAAACATGGATGAAGATCAGGAAATTTACATCTATGACAATGTTGCACAAGAGTACCACGATATCCGAAACGAAGCTTACGAGGTGAGCCTTCCTGTAGGTACATTCGACGACCGCTTCTCATTGAGATTCAGAACAGCTTCTAATCTCGCTACCGGGCATTTCGAAGCAACAGACGATATTGTATCGAACTTCACAAACAGCGATAATATGTTTACGATAAAAAATAACGAGCTCAATCTCAACGTCGAGACTGTCACAATGTTCAACATCCTGGGTCAGAGCATCCAAACATGGGATGTAAAGCATGACAACCAGGCCAAAATTCAAATTCCTGTCAAAAATGTAAGTACAGGTACCTACATCATGAAGTTACATACTACTAAAGGCGATATTTCGAAAAAAATCATCGTGAAATAACCCCTCTTTGCCCCAAGCAAAGCCAAGGCTTCCCCATAAAGGAAGCCTTTTTTATGTATTGAACCAAAGGGTTAATGGAATTGAAGCGGATCCGGATTGTCACACCGACTTTACATTATCCTTGCAATGCTTTTTTTAATGTTTCAAAATCAACAGTTACCTGTTCGCCCGAAACGAGATTTTTCAGACCGAATTGCTGCTGCGCCATTTCTGTGTCGCCTGCAAGGACAGCATACGGAATTCCGCGTTTGTCGGCATACGCAAATTGCTTTCCGATTTTTACGGCATCCGGAAATAATTCGACTTTGATTCCGGCCGAACGCAATTGCACAATCGCCTGCATTGCATAAAAAGCCTCGTCCTGTCCATAATTAATGAACAGCGCTTTTGAGGCTGACGTGACCGTTTGCGGAAATAAGTTAAGCTCTTCGATGACAAGGTAAATGCGATCGAGCCCGAAAGAAATACCAACACCGCTCATATCCCTAAGCCCGAAAATTCCGGTCAAATCATCGTATCTTCCCCCACCGCCGATTGATCCCATCGAAACCGATGCTGGCGGGGCAACTTCAAATATGGCGCCCGTATAATAGTTGAGTCCGCGTGCAAGTGTAACGTCAAGATCAAGTTTTGATCGATTCAGTCCGAGTTTCTCGACATTGTCACAAATAAATTTCAATTCTTCAATGCCTTTCACTCCTTCGGCAGAACTTGAAAGCAGTGTTGAAAGTTGGTTTATTTTTTCTGAAATATTACCTGTAAAATTAAACAGCGGCTGCACTTTCGCGATCGCATCTTCCGAAATCCCTTTTTCAAGCATTTCTTTTTTTACGCCATCCTCCCCTATTTTATCAAGCTTGTCGAGCGCGACAGTAAAATCGATGAGCTTGTCTTTGGCGCCGATGACTTCGGCGATTCCCGACAATATTTTGCGGTTGTTGATTTTAATGGTGACGCCCGAAAGTCCCAATTCACTGAAAACAGAATCGTACAATTGCACCAATTCAACTTCCTGCCACAACGACGGCGATCCTACGGCATCAGCATCGCATTGGTAAAACTCACGGAAGCGCCCTTTCTGTGGTCGGTCGGCACGCCAAACCGGTTGGATCTGGTAACGCTTGAACGGAAAAACAATATCGTTTTGGTTTTGCACGACATACCTTGCAAAAGGAACGGTAAGATCATAACGCAGCGCTTTTTCAGAAATGCTCGGTGTCAGTTTATTGCTTTCCTTGTTTTGCAAGGCGGCGGAGTCGGCTTTGGCGAGATAATCACCCGAATTCAATATCTTAAAAATCAAGCGGTCGCCTTCCTCGCCATATTTGCCCATAAGGGTTTCCGAATTTTCAAATGATGGCGTCTCGATCGGCTGGTATCCGAACTTTTCAAAATTGGCTTTCATCACTGAAATAATGTATTGCCGTTTTGCGACTTCTTCAGGTGAAAAATCCCGGGTTCCTTTTGGTATGCTGGGTTTAGATGCCATTTTTTGTGTGATTTTGGTTTCGATTCGATCCTGCTGCAAATATCTTATTTTTAAAATAAATAATCCCGGTTCACCGGCAAACTTGTAACAAAAATTGTAATTTCGTACAAACTCCGATGATGTTCAAACTATTCAAAGAAAATGTCCGTATCGCTCTGGGGTCAATCAGGACACAGCTTTTACGCACGATCCTGACGGTACTGATTATCGCAATTGGCATCATGGCACTCGTTTGCATCCTGACCGTGGTCGCGGCGCTGGAAAATACGCTTTCAACGAATTTCGCCTTTATGGGATCGAATACTTTCAACATCAACCAATATGCAAACGATATCAGAATTGACGGCGGCGAACGTAAAATCGTAAATCCGATTATTTCTTATCCCGAAGCTGTCGCCTTCAAACAAAAATACAATTACCCGACCACGCATACTTCGCTGTCGTTTACGGCGGTTAGCAATGCAGAAGTAAAATTCGAGTCGAAAAAAACAAATCCCGAAATCAGCGTTATGGGTGTTGACGATTACTTTTTGGCCAATGCCGGACTTGAGATTGCTAAAGGACGTAATTTTACAGGTTTTGATATTTCGAACAACACGTATTGCTGCATCGTCGGCTCCGATTTTGAAAAGGATCTGCTAAAAGACGTGAATCCCATTGATAAGATAATTTCGATCCGCGGCGCAAAATTTAAAGTCATTGGTGTATTAAAGGAAAAAGGTTCGACATTCGGCAACAGCCAGGATTTGCGCGTTTTGATTCCGATTCAAATAGCGCGTTCGTTGTTTACCGCGCCCAATATCAATTACACAATCAGCGTCATGGTTGACAAAAAAGAATTGCTAGACCAGGCCGTTGACAATGCAAACAGCACGATGCGGCGCGTGCGTAAATTGAGTCCGGTCAAGGAAAACAATTTCGGAATTTCGCGCAGTGACGACCTCATCAATAAGATTCTCGATATCACGCAATATCTTGGACTCTCGGCATGGGTGATTGGTATCATTACAATTTTCGGATCTTCTATTGCGCTCATGAATATCATGCTTGTTTCGGTCACTGAACGCACCAGGGAAATCGGCGTGCGCAAAGCCCTTGGCGCCAAACGCAGTACCATCGCAATCCAATTTTTTATAGAAACTTTGGTCATCGGGCAATTGGGCGGCTTGTTGGGAATTATCGTCGGAATCACCGCCGGTTACGGCATCGCATCGCTGTTGGAATTTAGTTTTGTCACGCCGTGGGGCGCCATCATTGCGGCTTTTGTAACGACTTTTTTTGTAGCAGTCGTTTCAGGTTCTTATCCTGCCTTAAAAGCTGCCAAACTCGACCCGATTGAGGCATTGCGGTACGAATAGCTATTTAATCACCTTGATCATCCGGTCGTTTTCATAAATATCTTTGCGCAATTCAATCGCCGAAAATGGCATTTTTGCGAGCAAATCAACCGTTTCATTCCCGAGATATTGGTTGATCTCGAAATAGAGCAGTCCATTTTTTGATAAATTTTTCTGCGCGAGATCAGCAATTTTCCGATAAAAAATCAGCGCATCATCATCTTCAACAAACAACGCCATATGCGGTTCATAATCGAGGACATTTTGTTTTATTTCCTCTTTTTCGAGATGGCGCACATATGGCGGATTCGAAACGATAATGTCGAATTCCTGCTTTAAGTCCGTTGTTTCGAGTATGTCTTGATGGATAAAGGAAATGTGAACCTGATTGGCGTTAGCATTTCTTTTCGCAACTTCAAGCGCTTTTGTCGAAACATCGATTGCGGAAACCGAAGCATTGGGAAGTTTTTTAGCAAGCGCAATCGCGATACAGCCACTGCCCGTTCCGATGTCGAGGATTTTGAGTTTGGCAGCTTTATTTTGACCTGATAGAATCCAATCGACGAGTTCTTCGGTTTCGGGGCGCGGAATCAGCGTATCTTCATTCACTTCGAATTCGAGTCCGAAAAAATTGGTTTTGCCCAATATGTACTGAACCGGGATGAGTTGCTTTAATTGGTTTCGGATGTCATTCCACAATGCAATTTCATCCTCAGAAAAAACCAAATCAGGATTTAACGCAAGGTCAATTTTCCGCATTTGCTTTTTTGTATCGAGAATCATATAAAAAAAACTCTCGGCTTCCATCGCGTCGTAAAGTGGTGTCAGCTCTTCAATAAATTCGGTTCTGTAATCTTTGATCTTCATGGTAAATATTTACAAATCCCTTATCATCCAAACCGGGCACGATGTATGTCCCGTGCTTCCCAACGACGCGCAAAGATAATCGAATCCCGATTTTTTGTAGAGTTTCTGTGCGTCTTCCATATACGGCATCGTTTCAAGGTAACACTTTTGATAACCCAAATCTTTAGCGGCCTGCAGGCAAACATCCATCATTCGCGAGCCAAGCCCTTTTCCGCGCGCCTCGGGGAGGAAGTACATTTTTTGCAATTCGCAAATGGTTTCAGCTTCGTTTTCAAGCCTGTTTATGCCAGCCCCGCCAATGAGCCTGCCGTTGCTTTCAATCACAAAATATTTTGATTTGGGAAGATTATAAGTTTCAAACATACAGTCGAGTTGCGGGTCGGCATATGCAGTTCCAACTTTCGGCACGTTGTATTCTACCAGAACCGAACGGATAAGCGCGGCAATTTCGGGATTGTCGTTGTGTTGAATTTCTCTGATTACAGGGCTGTTCATTCTAAAAGTAATTGTCTTATTTTTGTGTTGTGAAGATACACGAAAAATACATGAAACGCTGCATTGAACTCGCCAAAAATGGATTGGGAACCACATATCCGAATCCGCTCGTAGGCAGCGTAATTGTTCACAACGACAAAATTATCGGTGAAGGGTGGCATAGAAAATCGGGTGAGGCACATGCCGAAGTCAATGCAATAAATGCTGTCAAAGATAAATCATTGCTCCGCGAAGCGACCATTTACGTAAGCCTCGAACCTTGCAGCCATTATGGAAAAACCCCACCATGCTGCGACTTAATTATTGCGAACGCAATTCCGAATATTGTTATCGGCACTATCGATTCATACAGCAAAGTTGCGGGAACCGGAATCGAAAGGTTGAAAAAGGCAGGAAAGAATGTCATCACCGGCGTGCTTGAAAACGAATGCCGTGGCCTCAACAAACGTTTCTTCACATTCCACGAAAAAAAACGCCCGTATATTATCCTCAAATGGGCCGAAAGCGCCGACGGTTTTATAGCGCCAACGTCAAAAGACGAACAAAAACCAGTGTGGATCACGAATGAATTTTCGCGACAACTCGTACATAAATGGCGCAGTGAGGAACAGGCAATTTTGGTGGGCTCTCAAACGGTTATCGACGACAATCCGCGGCTGGATGTAAGGGATTGGAGTGGCAATAACCCGATCAGAATTGTTTTAAACCAAAAGAATCGAATTCCAAAAGAAAGTCATATCTTTGATAATCGATCCAAAACCATCGTGTACACCGCTGAAACACTGGGTTCTGAACCGACCGCTGCAAAGATTGCGTCGCAGTTGTATAAAAATGACATTCAATCTGTAATTATAGAAGGTGGAAGGCAGACCCTTCAAACCTTCATCGATGAAAAACTCTGGGATGAAGTGCGCCAATTTAAAGGCACGATATCGTTAAAGGACGGAAGAAAAGCGCCCGATTTCACAGGCCTGTTGCTTTATAAGGAAGCCATTTTAAATGACGAACTCTTAATTTTTGAAAACCATGATTAACGCTATAATTTTTGATTTCGGTGATATTTTTATCAATCTTGAAAAAGAAACTTCGATTGCGGAATTTAAAAAATTAGGCTTGGATGGTCCGAATGAAGAATTGTTAGAAATGAATGAACTGTTCGAGAAAGGCAAAATTTCTGAATTGCAATTTATTGAAACTTTCCTTAAATACCTGCCGGACGCTGATATTCATTCGATCAGAAAAGCGTGGAATTCCGTTATCGGTGAATTTCCATTATACCGTTTGGAGTTCCTTCAAATGCTTTCACAAAAGTACCGCTTGTTTTTACTGACCAATACCGATTCGATACACATCAGTCATTTTGAACATAAAGTGGGCGTTTCTTTCTTTAGTGATTTTTACCAATGCTTTGAAAAAGTCTATTATTCGTTTGAAATGGGCATGCGAAAACCCAGCGCCGAAATCTTCAACTTCATTATGAACAAACACGACCTTTCACCCAAACGGACGCTATTTGTCGATGATAAAAAAGAAAATACCGATGCCGCAGAAGCATTGGGCATCCAGGTTTGGAACCTTAAAGTTGGCGAGGAAGATGTCGTAGACCTGTTTGAAAGAAAAATCATCTGATCGCATTTGGAATCCGCAGACAGTTACAAAACAATCGCCTTTCCTTCGGAAGAAATCCTATATAAGGAGAAGAACAGCAAGTTTTTTGGTTACGTGTTTCCGCTGACATCAGAATCAGAAATCAAAACATTTATTGAGCCGCTGCGCAAAAAGCATTACAATGCCGTTCACTTTTGCTATGCTTTCCAGATCGGCACAGATACCATTTCTTTTCGCGCCAATGATGACGGCGAACCTTCAAACAGTGCCGGAATGCCGATTTACGGCCAAATCCAATCACACGGAATAACAAATGTGCTGGTAGTGGTCGTACGTTTTTTCGGCGGAACGAAACTTGGCGTCGGCGGATTGATCAGCGCTTATAAAACGGCTGCACAGATGGCCATTGAAGCTTCGGAAATCATAGAAAAAACAATCAACGTTCATTTCTTCGTTTCATTTGATTATAAAGACATAAACAAGGTAATGCGCGTAATCAAGGAAAAGAACCTCGAAATAATCAGCCAGCAAATGGAATCGGCTTGTGTCATTGAACTCGCAACGCGAAAAAAAAATGCACAAATGGTTTATGATATATTCGACTCGATGTTCGGGATCAGCATTAAAAAAAAGGAATAAATCAGTCATTCAATGCGTCAAGCAATACCTTGATATGGTCGGGCGGAACAACAGGTCTTCCGGTTTTCATATCAACAAACACCAAAATGAAATGCGCAGTTGTTAACAACTCGTTTTCTTCGCTCCGGATTTCACAGTCAAATTCGATTTTAACCGAGCTGTGTTTTTTGAGTTTTGTGGTTACGAATAATCTATCGTCATAACGCGCCGGCTTTTTATAATTGAGCGTCATCGATACAATCGGAAGCGCAATTCCGCTGTCTTCTAAACTTTTGTAGGAAACACCTTTGCTCCGAAGCCATTCAACCCTGCCTATCTCGAAATACGGGATATAACTGCCGTGGTACACAACGCCCATTTGGTCTGTTTCGGAGTACCGCACGCGGACTTCAATTTGGTGTTCTTTCATAGTGTTTTTAATAAATTTATGCTATCTTTATGAGCCATCGAAAACGCGGGTCTTACAACAATATTTTTAAAAAATCAATCTGAATTTAATTTTTTTTTAACGATTTTTGTTCACATATTTGTTACCCCAAAACGCAGAGAAATATACACTATTTTTCTTTGTAAGAGAACCTTTAATAAAAACACAAATTTAGTAATTATATGAGCAAAACTGCGCAATCAGTCTGGGAAAATTGTCTGTCGTTTATAAAGGACAATATCCAGGATCAGGCTTACAAAACCTGGTTCGAACCGATTAAGTCTGTTGAGCTGACCGATAATGCTTTGTACATTCAGGTACCCAGTAAATTTTTCTACGAATGGCTGGAAGAGCATTACGTGAAATTACTAAAAGTGGCACTTACAAAAGAGCTTGGGAAAAATGCCAAATTGCTGTATAAAATTAAGATGGAAAATACGTACGGCAACAAGCAACCTTTTACCGAACAATTGCCAAGCGCACACCGAAGCCCGATGAAAGCGCAGGAAGTTGATGCACCTTTTAAAAACCTGAGTCCCGAATTAAAAAATCCGTTTGTTATTCCGGGAATCCGAAATCTTAAAATTGAGTCGCAGCTTAATGCCAATTACAGTTTTGACAATTTCCTTGAAGGGGATTCAAACCGTTTGGCGCGTTCTGCGGGTATGGCTGTTGCCAACAAACCTGGTGGCACTTCGTTCAATCCGCTGCTGATCTTTGGTGGCGTTGGTTTGGGAAAAACGCATTTGGCGCACGCTATCGGTGTTGAAATAAAAGACAAATATCCGGAGAAGACCGTTTTGTATATCTCTGCCGAAATTTTCACGCAGCAATATATCGACTCGGTTAAGAAAAACAACCGCAATGATTTTATTCACTTCTATCAATTGATTGATGTGCTCATTATTGACGACGTTCAGTTTTTATCAGGAAAATCAGGTACTCAGGATGTGTTTTTCCACATCTTCAATTACCTGCACCAAAACGGCAAACAGGTAATCCTTACTTCCGATAAAGCGCCAGTTGACATGCAGGATATCGAACAGCGTTTGTTGTCGCGTTTCAAATGGGGACTTTCTGCCGAATTGCACCAGCCCGATTATGAAACGAGGATTTCCATCCTTAAAAACATTCTCTACCGCGATGGTGTGGAGATGCCCGAGGAAATCATCGAATATGTAGCACGCAACATCAAGTCGAATGTGCGCGAACTCGAAGGCGCGATTATTTCGTTGATTGCACAATCCTCATTCAATAAAAAGGAAGTTACTTTAGACCTTGCCAAACACGTCGTTGAGAAGTTCGTTAAAAATGTAAAACGCGAAATCTCGATCGATTATATCCAGAAAATTGTTTCCGATTACTTTCAGCTCGACCTTGAGACTTTACAGTCCAAAACCAGAAAGCGCCATGTCGTTCAGGCCAGACAACTTGCCATGTTTTTCGCCAAAAAATTCACCAAGGCTTCTTTGGCCAATATCGGTTCGCAAATTGGTGACCGCGACCACGCCACTGTTTTACATGCCTGCAAAACAGTCGACAATTTAGTGGCTACGGACAAACAATTCAAAAAATTCGTCGAAGACATCCACAAGAAATTATCGCTTTAAAATGCCTGTCAAAATTTTAATGGTATGCCTGGGTAATATTTGCCGTTCCCCTTTGGCAGAAGGGTTGCTTGCATCCAAACTTCCAAAAGACAAATTCAGTGTCGATTCGGCAGGAACCGGAAACTGGCATATTGGCAAACAACCTGATGAACGATCGATTGCTGTCGCGAAAAAAAACGGACTCGATATTTCTTCGCAAAAAGGCAGACAATTCACGGCCGCTGATTTCGACAAATACGATTACATTTACGTGATGGATAGCACCAATTATGCGGATGTGATGGCGCTCGCAAAAGATGACAACCAACGCTCAAAGGTCAAACTAATTCTCGACGAACTCTTTCCCGGCGAAAATGTCGATGTGCCCGATCCGTATTTCGGAATGCGCAACGGATTCGATATTGTTTACGGAATGCTTAATGAGGCGTGCGATATTGTCGCACAAAAATTGATTACAAAACACCAGCAATAAAATGACACCGGGAAAATTATATCTGATTCCGGTTCCGCTGGGTGAGCATGATCCGATGGATGTGCTTCCACAAAAGATCAAACGAACGATTGATTTCATCGACGACTACATTGTAGAAAACGAAAAAACAGCACGGAAATTTATCAAAAGTATCCATCCAGAAAAAGTGCAGGCCACACTTCGACTCAGTGCGCTCAACAAACACACTGAAATTTCGGAACACAATAAAATGATCCAACCTTGCCGTGAAGGAAAAAATGTGGGTTTGATGAGTGAAGCAGGGTGTCCCGGAGTTGCCGATCCCGGTGCGGCGATCGTAAAGCTAGCGCACGAAAATGGAATCCAGGTCGTACCGCTTGTCGGTCCTTCTTCTATTCTGCTTGCCATGATGGGTTCGGGCATGAACGGACAAAGTTTTGCATTCAATGGTTATCTTCCTATTGACAAAGGTGAAAAGAAAACAGCGCTCAAAAACTTTGAAAAATTGTCTCTTGACAAAAACCAATCGCAATTGTTTATCGAGACGCCTTATCGCAACAACAAACTGTTTGAAGACATCCTTCAGGCTTTGCAGCCAAACACCCATCTGTGCATCGCTGCCGATCTGACGCTGCCAACAGAATACATCAAAACATTGCGCGTACAGGAATGGAAAAAAACCAAAATCGATCTTCACAACCGGCCCGCGATTTTTATCATCCATAAAATGCAGGCATAAAAAAACCTGCCGGACGACAGGTTTAGGTATTGTTATCTGTTATTTTTATTTGGCTTTAGCATCACCATCGGCGATAATTCCAGCCGTTTCATAACCGCCAAAATCGCGCATATAAGATTTTACTGAAGTTCCGTAATCATCTTTGCATTTACGCGCACCATTGCTGTGGAGGAAACGTTTTACCGAACCCGCGCCGCCAAGGTGTGCCGCAGCAAGAATTCCCGATTCGGTAATCCGGACGCCGCTTACTACTTTTCCTGAAAATTTTTCGATTTCGTCGCGAAGTTCCCATTTGTTTTTAGAAAGCAGCGCTACAAATGCTTTCTCCTGTAATTTCGGACTGTTTAAGAAGTGAAGGCTGTCGTTGATCCCGATTGATTTTAATGTTTCAGAACCAAACTGGTATTTTCCCATATAGCCCAACGAATTGATTTTTCGGTATTTTCCTTGTGATTCCTTGAAAGCGATTGCTTCTTTGAAACCGATAAAAAACTTCCCGGTGAAAGGAATATTAAGGCTTGCGTAATCGGTTTGTTCCTTTGATGGGAATTGATAAGCAAATGACTTATCCGTTTGGAACCAGTTGTGATTTTGCAATTCAAAACGCTTAAAACCGGAGCTTAAATAACCAATAATTAATGTGAGGCTGACGTAAAATATCCATTTTTTAATCATACAATGTTTTTCTTCCCGAACTGTCACTTCTGGAAATTTCTGCGGGGCAAATATACGACCAATAAATAGAAATCTGACTATCAGCCAGTTAAAGTTTTCTAAAAGTACAGAATGCGGAATTTCGTTTGCCCTAACCCATTGATTTCAAAGGTCGGAGCCGGAATTTTTACGGTGTTGAAAATTGAAAATACCGTCTTCAAAACGTGCGATTTCGTTTCAATCTTTGTTAGATCGGCATCGAAACTGAAGTAAAATTGTCTGAAACGTTCCGATTCAGGAAGAAAAATAGTGTTAATAAATTCATCGTTTCCAGTAACCATTCCTTCGGCTCCATACCCAAACGCTACATTAAGCCATTTTGGGATTCTCGACTCCTTAAAAAAGGAATGCACATTAACCGAAAGCCAATAGGTTTGACCGTTATAATCTTTTAAGATTTGCTCGCCCAACGAACTTCCCAAGACATTTGGTCTGGCAGAAGCGTAAGGTGTCGAATGGAAAGAGAATTTTGGAACGATCCGCTGTTCTTTCCAAAGCAATTCCTGTGAAACAAACAAAGCCGTTCCCGCAGCGTTCGCCGTAATATCCCCAACAGAAGCGCCCCAGTTTGATGAAAATCCGTCCATAACCTCAACGGCAGACAGCAATACAAATCCGGCTGTCGCGCCGTAAATCAGCTGGTTTTTGCGGCCAACCCCACTCCATTGCAATGTATTTTTTCCAAAGTTGCCCAAATGATACGCAGAAAAAACGTGTCCGGCTTTGTCCATCTGCAGCCATTCTGCATTGTCGTTAACGAAATGAAAATCTGACCGCGGATAATCGGCATACCAAAGTTCGTTGAGTCCGACCAATGCCGCACCGGCAAGTACTGTTTCAGAAATGATCACCCCGTTCCTGCGTTGAATATTTAAAGAATCTGAAGGCTTAAGGAAATTATCCAGTCCGTTTTGGGCCGAAGCAGAAATTGCAACGAGTAAAATGGCGAGCTTATATGGAAATGATGCGCTCATCGTTTTATTCCCTGGCTGCTGACCCAAGCCACATATTTTTTGCGGTTGACTTCATGCTGCGCCGGCGTCACGGCAAATTCATGATAGCCGAAATTGGTTACGCTCGCGCAAAAGTAAAGATAGTTGTGCTTTTCGGGATTTAAGACCGCATCGAGTGCAGAAATATCGGGCATTGCGATTGGCCCGGGCGGCAATCCTTCGTATTTATAGGTGTTGTATTTTGAATCGGTTTCGAGGTCTTTATAGAGAACCCGCTTAATCACTTGGTTGAAATCACCCGAGTTTAATTTTACGGCGTAAATTACTGTCGGATCTGCTTCGAGTTTCATGCCTTTCGCAAGGCGATTGAGATAGACACCTGCCACCTTTGGGCGCTCATCTTCTTTTACCGTTTCTTTATGTACAATCGATGCGAGTATTGAAACCTGAATGGGCGTCAGGTTGAGGGCCTTTGCTTTCGCAATACGTTCGTCTGTCCAAAACTTTCGAAATTCTTTTGCCATCCTGTCGCGGAATTTGTTTGCGCTTGTGTTCCAGAAAAACTCATAGGAATTGGGCACAAAAATACTTAGCACGTTTTCTTCTGTAAAGCCATTTTCGTCGAGGAATTTTTTGTCTTTGAATGCCGTCAGCAAACTCAAACTGTCAGCTTCAATTTGCGAGCCTATGCGCCCCGCAAGATTTTCAAGGCGTTCCTGATTGTTGAATGCAAGCTTCACTGGAATATTCTGCCGCAGCGAGTTGATGATATCATTCGTGTTCATTCCTTTTTTCAAAAGAAATTGTCCTGCTTTGTCTGTTTTTTGCGGATAGGATTTCTTTTCGGCGACAGTTTCAAATCGGTCCATATCCTTTACATAATGAGCCATGATCTGTTTGACTTCGTTATAATCGGCATTGCTCGGAATGTGCACATAAACTTCTTTTTCGTCGAATTTGGTATTGCCCGAAAAAATGGCGCGGTACAAAATATAGCCATAAATAATTAGTCCGGTGACAACAATTACCGAAACAATACCTGCAGTTTTTTTAATAGTCAAAGTGTAAAAATTTAAAATTGGTTGATGAGTTGGAACAGCGCTTCGTCTTTATAAACGCCACTGACAAGGTTCCATTGTTTTTTAATTCCGATTTTCTGAAAGCCAAATTTAGCAAAAAGCGTCAGACTGGCTTCATTTTCTGTATCGATATTGGCAAAAAGCTGGTGCAGGTTCAAATGCGAAAATGCATATCGGATCAACAAGTCTAACGCTTCTGTTCCGACGCCAATATGGCGATGGTTTGGTTCTTTTATTAAAATGCCTACTCCCGCACGATTGTTTTTCGGGTCGAATTCGAATAAATCGATAAGACCGATTGCTGGAAAATCGACGCCTTTACAAATCGCCAATCGCAATTGCTTTGCCTCATAAATATCCTGGTGTGCGTTTTCGAGGTATTGCCGGATCAAAAACCGACTGTAAGGCGTTTGCGTGTTGCTCACATTCCATATTTTTTCGTCATTTTCAACGGCATACACAAACTCGAGGTCATTGGGCTCAAGCGCCCGCAGATAAACCGTTTCTCCTTTTAATGTCAGCATAACGCGGTTCCTTTAAACACAAATGTTGCCGGACCTTTCAGTATGACATTGGTATAACGCTCGGACTGTTTCTCGAAGGAAACTTCAAGTTTTCCGCCTTCTACATTGATGCCTATTTGGTTCGCTGTGGTTTTCCCTGTCGCATGCATTGCAATCGCAACGGCTGTAGCGCCCGTTCCGCATGATAATGTTTCGTCTTCCACACCCCGCTCGAATGTGCGTATTGCAAAGATATTTTCTGAAACCTGTTTTACGAAGTTGATGTTACTTCCGGATTTTCCATACAAATCGCTATTGCGGATAGAACTGCCGATGGTTTTCACGTCGAGATGAAACAAATCGACTTCCATTTGCACATGGTGCGGCGAACCTGTATCCAAAAACACATATTCGGGATAAACCCTGATGTCATTTACATCATTCATTTCAAGCGAAACACTTCCATCGTCATTGATAGTAGCATGATGCATTCCGTCGATTGCAAGGAAAGACGCTTTGGTTTGAATCATGCCGAGCGTTTTTGCAAAAGCCACGATGCAACGTCCGCCATTGCCACACATCGAGCTCGGATTCCCATCAGAATTGTAATAAACCATTTTAAAGTCGGCATCCGAAACATTTTCTAGAAGAATCAATCCATCACCGCCAATACCAAAACGACGGTCGCACAAATGCTTGACGAGATTGATATCGTCTTTCGGAAAAAAATCTTCACGGTTGTCGATCATGACAAAGTCATTGCCTGTTCCTTCGTATTTGTAAAATGTAAGTTGCATGTGATTTATGATTGAAACAAATGTAACGAATATTATAGATATTTCGGGCAGCGTTTAGGCATCTGGAATTAGGTTCTTATCGTCTTGAAAATGCAGTTATTAAGGAAAGATTAACGTGTTAAACGAGCGTTAAACTCTTTTACAAAAAACAATACTTTTCTAATTTTACGTTCCTATTTAACAAACAAAAACGTTCAACCTAAATCAAAATTTACAATGAAAAAAATTTCGAGTTTATTACTGGTGTCATTGTTCAGCGGTGCAGCTACACTTGGAGGATACAAGCTGTTTATAGACGATGACGGACTTTTTTCAAAACACAAAGATATCATTACGATGGCGCCCGAGCATTATACAAAAACGGTTGGGCTTGGCGCTGAAGGAATCGACTTCACTGATGCTGCCGATAAAACGGTTCACTCCGTTGTTCACGTAAAGAATGTTTCTTACAGAACGGTTTCAAATCCAATGCTTGAATTTTTCTATGGTTATAAAGGCGGACAACAGCAAGAGCAGGTCGGAACCGGATCAGGTGTTATCATTTCTGAAGACGGTTACATTGTTACAAACAACCACGTGGTCCAGGATGCCTCTGATATCGAAATCACACTCAACAACAAAAGTACTTATAAAGCAAAATTGGTCGGAACCGATTCAAAAATGGATATTGCATTGCTCAAAATCGATGCGCCCGGAAAATTACCTTACACCGTGTTTGCCGATTCTGATAATGTGAAAGTCGGCGAATGGGTTTTGGCAGTCGGAAATCCTTACAACCTCACCTCAACGGTCACCGCTGGGATTGTTTCTGCAAAGGCCAGAAACCTCGACACAAACGGAATCCAGTCGTTTATCCAGACCGATGCGGCGGTAAATCCGGGAAACAGTGGTGGTGCGTTGGTTAATACACATGGCGAACTCATCGGGATCAACACCATGATTTCTTCAATGACCGGTTCCTATGTAGGATATTCTTTCGCAGTTCCTTCGAACATTGCGCGCAAAATCATCCAGGACATTATGGAATTTGGGAATGTGCAAAGAGGAATCCTTGGCGTTGAAGGCGGCGAACTCAACAGCTCCGCGTCAAAAGAATTGGGGATTTCAGAAACGCAAGGATTTTACGTGAATCGTGTCACCAAAAATTCTGGTGCCGAAAAAGCGGGACTATCAAAAGGCGATATCATCGTTAAACTCGATAACCAAAATATTTCTTCATACGCTGAATTGTCAGGCTACATCAACACCAAACGCCCGAACGACAAAGTGCAGGTGACATTCCTCAGAGGCGGAAAAACGATGAGTGTTCCTGTGGCATTGACCAAAAACGAATTTGTCAGCACGGAATTCAAAGGAATAGAATTGGAGAATATCGATGCTTCGGATAAGAAAAAATTCCATATCGATTCCGGTGTCCGAATCAAAGAAATTACAAACGAAAACCTGCGTCCGTATTATGATGAGCTCAAAGGAAATATCATTTTGAGTATTGACAATGTAAAAGCTGCCGATGTTGAAACCGTTTCAAGGGTACTCGGCAAAAAAGACGAAAACCAAAGTGTCAGCATTGAAATGATTAACAAAATGGGACAGCGGATTCGGATTATAATATAAAAGGTTAATTCAATTTGTTGGAAGCCATCTCAAGTTCGGGATGGCTTTTTTTATGGAAAAATTCTGAGAAAATATTTTACGAAAACGTTTGAAATCGATACTTTTGCACCACAATTGAACAAAAAACAGCAACAACTAATTTATTATTCAAAGAAATGACCAACACAATTTTGTACGAAAAAGAAGTTTCCTATCAAGCCGACAGAAGAAGGGCCGGCGTCGAATTTATCAAAGTCATCAGCGACCTTTGGTATGACAAATCAATCGAAATGGTGCTTTTCAGAAACCAGCTTATCGATAAAAACGTGAGTGAAATCATAAACCTTCACGAATATGCGGGTGAATTTGTCGGAAAGCCGATTTCGATTTTCGATTCGGTTGAAATTGCCAAAGCGATTCTTTCACTCGACCTTCCGCCATCAAAACTCGACATCGGAAAACTTACGTACGAATACCATTTGGATGACCAATACGCAAGCAACGCCAAAGCTTTCGTAATCGACAAATTGCGCAACGCCAAAGATTTCAAAAACAACAAACCAAAAGATGTGGTGCTTTACGGATTTGGTCGAATCGGCCGTCTCCTTGCGCGCGAACTCATGTCGAAAACCGGCAAAGGAACGCAATTGCGCCTTCGCGCCATCGTAACACGTGATAAAAATGACGCGGTTTCTTTAGAGAAAAGAGCATCATTGTTGCGTTACGATTCCATCCATGGTGATTTCCAGGGCTCCGTAGTTGCCGATCCCGAAAACAATGCGCTCATCATCAACGGCACAACCGTTCACATGATTACCGCAAATGCTCCTGAAGAGATCGATTACACGCCGTACGGAATCATTGATGCACTCGTCATCGATAACACCGGTGCGTTCACGACTCAGGAAGCACTCGCGAGACATTTGACTTCTGTTGGTGTTGATAAAGTATTGTTAACCGCGCCCGGAAAAGGAGTTCCAAACATTGTCCACGGCGTAAACCATACTGAATATTCGCCTGACGAAGTCAATATTTTTTCGGCTGCATCGTGCACAACCAATGCAATCACACCAATTTTAAAAGCGGTCGAAGACACACTTGGCGTTGTCAAAGGACACCTTGAAACCATCCACGCATACACAAACGACCAAAACCTCGTTGACAACATGCACAAAAAATACCGTCGTGGCAGGGCCGCAGCGCTAAATATGGTCATCACCGAAACCGGTGCAGGCTCAGCAGTTGCGAAAGCGATTCCGTCATTGGCAGGAAAATTGACATCAAACGCAATCCGGGTTCCGGTTCCCAATGGCTCGCTTGTGGTATTGAATCTCGAAGTCGGAAAAGAAACGACAATCACCGAAGTCAATGCGATCATGAAGAAATATGCACTCGAAGGCGAACTCGTCGAGCAGATCAAATATTCGCTCAACAACGAACTTGTGTCTTCGGATATTATCGGAACCTCGGCGCCATCGATTTACGATTCAAACGCTACGATTGTTTCGCATGACGGAAAGAATATTGTGTTGTATATCTGGTATGACAACGAATTCGGTTACAGCCACCAGGTGATCCGACTCGCAAAATACATTTCCAAAGTAAGACGCTACACATATTACTAGCAGATAGTAAACCCAAAAGAAATCCGCTCCATTTATTGAAGCGGATTTTTTATTTGAAGCATATTCCTGCTGTACGTTGCACCCGAGCGAAGCGAACTGACCGAACACAAAAATCAAAGTATTGTTTTGTGGGGTAATCTTTTTTGGCTTGCTTCGAAAACGCGCAAATCAAAGAGGATTTCACTGCCATCAAGGACTAGGCGTTGTGCTAAGCTTTCGGCTTTGTCATATAATAAACCGGAATCCCGATCAACATAATCAATACGCCCCAACCACAAGTGTCTGTTTTCGTTACCAATAATGCAATCGATAACGCGCTTGCCGCGACGATATAGAAAAACGGCAGTATCGGATAACCAAAAGCTTTGTATGGCCGCTCTGCATCAGGCATTGTTCGACGCAGGATGAATATTCCGTAAATCGTAAGAATGTAAAATATGAGAACAATGATGATTACAAAATCGAGCAAATCACCATACTTTCCGGTCAGGCACAACGCCGAAGCCCAAACACATTGTGCCCAAAGTGCCCATGCAGGCACACTTGCATCGTTCAGAACGGCCGCCTTTTTAAAGAACAATCCGTCTTTGGCCATCGTATAATAAACGCGCGCGCCAGCCATAATCAATCCGTTGTTGCACGCAAATGTCGAAATCATAATCATAACCGCGATAATCAGCGTTCCTATATTTCCAAAAATATAGTGTGAAGCCACAACCGCAACGCGATCCGATTTCGCAGTAGCGATTTCATCCAACGGTATAACGGCGAGGTACATCAGGTTTGCCAGTACGTAAATTACACTTACGATCATGGTTCCGAGAAACAAACTCCAACCAACATTGCGTTTCGGGTTTTTGATTTCACCTGCAATAAAAGTAACGCCGTTCCATGCATCGCTTGAAAATAACGAACCCACCATTGCTGCGGCTATTCCGGTAATCAAGGCCATTCCGCTAATCGGCAGCCACGAACCCGAATCTTTTACATAGGATTTTGGCGTCCATGCGTCGGTCCAGTTGGCATTCCAGATATCGGCTTTCGCTGCGAGCAACAATCCAAAAACAATCAATCCGACGAGCGATAATATTTTGATGATTGTCAAAACGGTTTGTAACACTTTACTGTTTTTTACGCCGCGACTGTTCAGGTACGTCAGGAAAATAATGGTAATGATTGAAACGATTTGTGCGGCATTGAGCTTAAAGAAACCTATCTGGTATAAAACATTCTCATCACTTAAAGGCTCATATAAATACGCGGCAAATTTCGAAAAAGCAACGCCCACCGCCGCAATAGTCCCGGTTTGGATGACGGTGAAGAAACTCCATCCATATAAAAAAGCGATAAGTTTTCCGTAGGCTTCCTTAAGATAAACGTATTGTCCACCCGCTTTCGGAAACATGGCACTGAGCTCGCCATAACTAACCGCGGCAATAACAGTAATCAATCCTGAAAGAATCCAGATGAGCGTGAGCCAGCCTGCAGAGCCCACCTGACGCGCAATATCGGAACTCACGATAAATATTCCTGAGCCGATCATCGACCCGACAACTAGCATTGTTCCGTCAAGTAATCCGAGTTCGCGTTTAAAATCTTCGGGGTGGTTTTCCATGGTTTTGTTTGGTTATTGGTTGTTGGTGGCTAAAGATATAAAAAAGTTCATACGGGTTTCGGCGGCGTGTTGAAATTTCAATTTAATGCATAAAAAAACGCCTCCGTGGTGGAAGCGTTTCATTTGTATAAGTTCGGGAATTATCCCATGTTCTTTTTATATATTTCGGTCAGTCCCGAATTCCAGCATACTTTCTCGTAATAAAAGTTGACCGTTGTCAGGGTGTCTTTTTTCTTGATCACACACTTACCTATAACATTTGCATCAGCGCCTTCAATGGTAATCGATGTATTGCTCTTGATTTTATTGTTAAGGTATAAATCGTAAACTTTTTGGGCAATCTCTGCGCGGATCTGTGTTTTTGAATTGAAAGTACTTACGACGACAGTTCCTTTTTTTGATTGGGCAATGAGTTCCATCCCATTGTAACCGTACTTATAATTTTGGGTTTTGGCTTGTTGGGCCATCCCCATTTGAGCTATCAGCAGCAGGCAAAAAAGCGTTTTTTTCATGTGTAGATTTGGGTTCGTTATGAAAAACTGTAAACAAATATAAAAAGATTTTGTTAATAACTTGATCTTTTATAAGAATTTGGTTATTTTTTGCCTGCCACTTTAGCTATTGCACTACGCTTTAGATATTTTCTGAGAGTAAACTACTCCGTTGCAGGTTATCTTGACAATATAAATTCCTCTTTTCAAATCAGAAATATCGAGCGATGTTGATTTCAATCTTCCATTTGTCGCATAAACACCAACTGTGTAAACCGTAGAAGGCAAATTGCTAACTGTAATCAGATAATTGTTTACCAATATAATCTGAACTGCTGCGGTTGTAGTTGTTGTTGGAGTTGTTCCGCCAGTTGTCGGAGTCGTTCCGCCGGTTGAAGTCGTAGGATCTGTCGGAGTCGGACCCGTTGTCGTTGTCGGAGCACCTGCCGTGTAGGTAAGGTTCAGGTTGTTGTAACCTTTAACCGAATCCCACGTCCCGCTATTGGCACACTGGATAGAATAGTTTGCACTCGTATTGTTTGGATCAGGCAGGTTTAAAAACAATTGATAATTTCCTGCAGGTACATTTTGCGCAAGATTAAGGCTCAGTGTGGTTTGAACACCCGTACGCCATTCGCGCATATCCGATGCAATTTCAAAAGAGTATTCGGTATTTGTTGAAGTGTTGCGCATTACGATGTAAGCTTTTCTTGCTTTGAAAAGATTGGCGTAACCACTGTTTTGGAGTTTCAACGTCAATACATTATTTGAAATCGCGCCATTCAATAATTCAAAACGGTAACCAAGTTTTCTTTCAATTTCAGAAAAACAACCCTGTGATTGCCAATTGGTGATATTTGCTGACAGGTAATCTTTATTGAGCATGCTCCAATTGTAACGGTCCATCTCAGCCATTGCGTTTGTACAGTCGGTTCTCGGTGCATTGATTCCATCAGTTTCACCAGCCATCGGCAAGTTTAAAGTTTGCGTCTGAAGGTAAGAGCTGTCAGTGCTTGAAGGTGCTCCTGTAGCGCCATTCACGATGAATGTTCCGGAATCTCCCCAAGCGTTAAGGAACGCATCATTGTAGAAACCAATTCTGTTGTTTCCATTTGGATACATTTTTTGTTTGTCATAGATATAACGCACTTGCACAGGGATTTCGGCAGGAGTTGAATTCAACATTGCATCAAGTACTTGTTTTCTGTTGGCCCATTGCGCATCGGTGATCGCAAGCGTATTTCCTGTTCCGAATTCGGCAACCTGGCTTGAGTAGTAAGTTTCACCCCAGCAACCGATCCATCCGTATTGGTAAATTGAAATAACATCTTTATTAGCCTGGATAATCGGTGCAACTTGCTGGATGTGTGCAAGGATTTGTGCTTTAGAAGCATCCATAGCTGGAACGCTTTCGCTTTTTGAATATGCGAAACGGATAATCACTTTCAATCCGGCATTTCTAATGGCGGCGAAATCAGCCTGAAGACCTGCAAGATATGTCGAAGATATCGGAGATGTGATAAATTGGTTCAAATAAAAAGTCCTGTGAATCACAGTGATATTTTCACTTTTGTAACCGTTGAGTGTACTTTGGCTCATCGTAGGATAGCCCGAAGTTACAAGTCCTGTAGAACTGTAGTGGTAAAAGCCTCTTTCCGGATTTGGAAAACTAGCTGTATTGGCTGTGTAGGTTTGAGTTTGGCCATGCATTGCGCATGCAAAAAGCAGCATTGCGATAACTGTTTTCATAAATAGTAGGTTAAGATTTAATAATAAAAAATTGGGTTTGTAAAATTGAATGGGGGTTCAGAATTACATTTGCAAATTAATGCGATTAAAAGCATATAACATCGACGAATGGCTAAAATTTAACTTTATAATCGACGAACTACGTTAAAACAGGGTGTTTTATAAGAATAGTTTTATAGGTAAAAATAAGACCAAAAAAAATCCCCGATTGTCTAAAATCGGGGATTGTAATACTTTAATTACTAATAAATTATGAATTTCCTGCGGCGGCAATTAAATTTAAAGCCGAACCCGCAGCAAACCATCCAATTTGGCCTTCGTTATAGGTGTGATTAGCCAAAATAAAATCCTTTGTACCGTCAGAATGGACGAATTCAAGTGTCAATGGTTTGCCAGGCGCAAAGTTCACAAGGTCCACAAAATTAATGGTATCATTTTCCTGAATTTTGTCGTAATCCGCTTCATTCGCAAAAGTTAATCCCAACAATCCTTGCTTTTTAAGGTTCGTTTCATGGATGCGCGCAAACGATTTTACGAGAACTGCTTTAACGCCCAAAAATCTTGGCTCCATAGCAGCGTGCTCGCGCGAAGAACCTTCTCCATAATTATGGTCGCCCACGACAATCGAAGGAATTCCGGCGGCTTTATAAGCTCTCGCAACAGCAGGAACTGCATCATATTCACCTGTCAACTGGTTTTTAACCGAGTTGGCTTTCTGATTGAAGGCATTTATAGCGCCTATGAGCATATTATTTGAAATATTATCAAGGTGTCCTCGGAAACGCAGCCACGGACCTGCCATAGAGATGTGATCGGTTGTACATTTTCCGAAAGCCTTGATTAATAATTTAGCGCCTGTAATATTTTTTCCATCCCATGGTTCGAAAGGCGCAAGCAATTGTAACCGCTCAGAGGTTGGACTTACAACAACCTGCACGTGCGACCCGTCTTCTGAAGGCGCCTGAAAACCAGCATCCTCCACGGCAAAACCATTTGGCGGCAATTCATTACCTGTTGGTTCATCAAGTTTAACCTCTTCGCCATTTTCGTTGATTAATGTGTCTGTCAACGGATTAAAAGATAAATCTCCGGCGATAGCGAGCGCAGTTACCAATTCGGGCGAACCAACAAACGCGAGTGTATTTGGATTCCCATCGGCACGTTTGGAGAAATTTCGGTTGAAAGAGTGCACAATTGTATTTCTCTCTTCTTTTTCAGCGCCTTCCCTATCCCACATTCCGATACAGGGTCCGCAGGCATTAGCAAAAACCGTAGCGCCAATTTTCTCGAAAGTATCAATAAAGCCGTCGCGTTCGATGGTATAACGCACCAACTCTGAGCCCGGTGTTATCGTAAAATTAGATTTAGTCTTCAAATTCTTATCTGCTACCTGCTTGGCAAGTGATGCAGCGCGTGAGATGTCTTCGTACGACGAATTGGTACACGAACCGATAAGGCCGTATTGGATTTTCAAAGGCCAGTTATTTTTGATGGCTTCTTCTTTGAGTTTCGAAATTGGCGTTGCGAGATCTGGTGTAAACGGTCCATTGAGGTAAGGCTCCAGTTCTGATAAGTTTATCTCTATCACTTCGTCAAAATAAGCTTGCGGATTTTCGTAAACTTCCGGATCTCCCGTTAAATATGCTGCTATCTTGTTGGCTTCGTCTGCAATTTCAGCGCGATTCGTAGTACGTAAATATCGGTCCATCGACGCATCATAACCAAATGTTGAAGTTGTCGCACCAATTTCGGCGCCCATATTACAAATGGTTCCTTTTCCCGTGCAGGACATCGAGGTTGCTCCTTCTCCAAAATATTCAACAATTGCACCGGTTCCTCCTTTTACGGTAAGAATGCCGGCAACTTTGAGGATTACATCTTTTGGTGCTGTCCAACCCGAAAGTTTTCCGGTCAATTTTACGCCGATCAATTTCGGAAACTTAAGTTCCCATGCCATTCCCGACATAACATCGACGGCATCGGCGCCACCTACTCCAATAGCAAGCATTCCCAGACCACCGGCGTTTACAGTATGCGAATCGGTTCCAATCATCATTCCGCCCGGAAAAGCATAATTTTCCAAAACGACCTGATGGATAATTCCTGCACCTGGCTTCCAAAAGCCGATACCATATTTATCTGATACCGATGAAAGAAATTCGAATACTTCGTTGCTTTGTGTTTTCGCACGCGCCAAATCGGTCGCTGCATCTACTTTTGCCTGTATAAGGTGATCGCAATGAACAGTCGTTGGCACTGCTACTTTGGCTTTTCCGGCATGCATAAACTGCAGCAATGCCATTTGCGCCGTAGCGTCCTGACATGCTACTCGGTCGGGAGCGAAATCAACGTAATCCTTTCCACGTGTGAAAGGCTGCGCAGGGAGACTGTCCCATAAATGATTGTATAATATTTTTTCAGTCAAGGTAAGCGGCCGGCCAACAATTTCACGTGCTTTATCAACGCGCGAGGGCATGTTACCGTACACTTTTTTAATCATGTCAATGTCAAAAGCCATAAGAAAAAAGGTTAATTGGTTTTACGCTGCAAATTTAAGCAATTACCATCATAATTAGCGCATTTTGAACGAAAGAGGAGTGTCAAAACACCATTATTATCAATATCGAAATAAGCAACGGAATTTTTGAGTTAAAAAAAGGAATGGATTAAAATTTTGTATAATTGGCATTTTAAAGTCCATTTTTTGACATAATCGAAATGCAGCGTTTTGGAAACACACGAGGCATCAAAATGTAGTTTTAAATTAAAGAAAACCCACTTTCCTTATTCAAAACGCCTGAACAAATAGCCGATGATAACTTTTTGGATTACAAACCACGAAAAAAAAGCAGCTCCCGAAGCAATTAACATGTAAAGTATAAACATTGCTACGCCCGAAAATGGAAGGTTACGTATCAGTTCGAGGATCACGCCAAAATGAAGCAGATACGCAGCATAAGCAATGCCGCTTGTTCCAGTTATCGTTTTGCTTTTGTTCTGAATAAAAATCGGGAACAATAATGTAACAGCAACCGACAGCAACGGCAAATAAAGAACATTCCAGAAAAACTGATGGCTTTCAATTGTCAGATGAAAAAAACCAACGCCGGCAAAAAAGAAAGACAGCCCCGCCATCCCCAAGCATGCAAATAACCCTTTGAATTTCGATAACGCCTGACTTTCATACACAACCCACGAGCATAAAGCGCCAATAAAAAAGGAGTCAAAGCGATAAACAACAACGCTTCTTATTGCTTTGTGCCAGAAATTGAGGTTGGTATTCTCTAACGATTCGCTAAATATCCATCTTATACCAAAAGCCAGTAAAATCAATGCCATGACAACTGTAACAAACTGTTTCGATTTGTTTAGCGGTCGCCCGATTCTATGCAATAGCGCCATGAGAACACTTAACACGGCAGCCGCGAAGAGGATTACCGGAACAATCCACGATTCAGGAAAGAAATCTGGCATCGGTGTCGCAAAATTCTGCAACAGCGCAAAGAATTTCCAGCGGTCCTCAAATTCCGGTCCCAATAAGCCTGTAATAATACAATTGAGAAATAGCGTAAAAAAATATAGTGGCAGCATAATCGCCATCCAGTGCAATATAAATGTTGCAGCCGATTTCAGGTTGAAATCGTTTTTTAAAAACAAATCCAAAAACTGCCTCCCAAATACGAAACCAAACCACACAATCAAAATTTCAGGTCCGAGAAAATTCAGGAACGCAGCAATCTGAAGCACCGGTGAATTTTTTGTAATAAGAGAAATACCCTGCGCCACCAGAATTATTCCTACCGCAAATACGGTCGCAGCATCAAGTCCGGAAATCTTGTTTTTATTTTCCATGCCTAAAATTTTAAGTTGCGCAATTTCATCATCGGTTTTTCATAATAGGTGTACATCAGCGCACTCAGTAAAAAAGTTATCGCAAGGTATGCTATCGTAAAAATGTGCAATTGCAGCATCGTAAATTGCGAAATATCGATGAAATGCTTCATTAGAAAAAGCGCAATGCTGTAATGCAGCAAATAAACGGCATACGATATTTCACTGGTGAATTCTACCACGCGCGTTACAGAATATGAAGCCGATTTCCAATGCGAAAATAAAGGCAGGAAACACACCAGGCCCAATGCGTTAAGCGGCAGGCACAACACGTTCCAGAATAACGGAAAATCATTGATTTTAAGTCGAAGGAAACCAATACAAAACAACAACAATGCGGTTAATATAACTCCGGCAAAGGCAAAATGAAATTTCCGTGATTCACAAAACTTAGGGTATTCTACAGCTACGAACCCCATCAATACGCCCAATAAAACGGTATCAATCCTGTAAATTACAACCGATCGCAACGAAACATCCCATTGCAGCATCGTCGTATTTCGGGTGTGGAAGTTATAATACAATTTACACGAAAAAAAGAACGCGATCATTCCGATAATAATGATGAGGAAAAGCACTTTGCGCGAAACTTTTGAAAAAATTACCGCGCCGACATACATCAGCAAAACCGCAATCAGATAACCGTATTCCTTGATCGGCAAACTCCACGACTCAGGAAAAAAAGGCAGCAATGGCGTCGCGAAATTCTGGAAAAAGAAAAAGTACTTCCACGCCTCTGCAACAGAGAAACCCAACAACATCCAAATTGCGATATTGACCAGAATAATCAGATAATAGTTTGGCAGAATCCGCATCAAACGACGGTACAGGAAAGTCGCTATGGTTTTAAAACTATAATCAGGCCGGAGAAATTGTTTGTAAATGATTCCGCCAATCAGAAAACCACTCAATACAAAAAAGATTTCGACACCAAAGAAGCCACACATGTCAACGATTTTTGAGAGTAAACCAGGACTCGGCGGATAAATCCATGACGTGTGCGAAGTTAGTACAAGCGCAATCGAAATCACGCGCAGCAGATCAAGACCGAAAATCCGTTTTGACGGTGTGCGTGCCGCTGCAATCATTTTATATTGTATTTTTGGATTCCGGTTTTTAACGCCATGACGAAATCAAAGATATATAAATTTTCAGGTGTTTTCCTTTTGTGCTGCATTATTGCGGGCGCAGTGATTTATTGGCGGCTCCCCACCCGGCACAAGGCAATTATCAAAACGATGTTTCTGCAAAAAACCGGGCTCGTTGACAACCAATGGGCGATCGACAATGCGCAGCAGCAATACCATATGATTTCGCCAACTTTTTATATCGATGGCATTTACAAATCGATGGAAGGGCCAAAATCTTCGGGCATGGTACAGCTCTCGCAAGATTCGGCGGTGGTTTGGATCAACGGTTTTCATGTGAAGGCGCTCGACTCCAAAACACGGAAACAAATTTCGAATGATTTTATTTGCCATACGAATGTCGATTTTAACGATGTAAAATATTACAGCAATTTTCATTTGGAAAAAAGAATTGGTGAGCAATTCCCGCGTATGACTTCGCTTTCGCACGGACTCGAGAATTTTAGTTTCCCGAAAGGTTATGGGATTCCGATGAGAGGCAATGATTTGCTGTATGTCACCACCGAATCGCTCAACCATAATATTCCCGATGCGAATTACTTCATCAAGCATGAGGTGACTATCGATTATTCGAAAGGCAGCACGGCAATGAAACCTTTGATGTGCCGAACGGTTTTTGTGATGCTGCCGTATGACAAAGCCGACCCGTATAAGAGTCCGACCGATCCCGGAAAAGATTACTGCATTCCCGTTGAGACCAAAAACCACAGCTATGACATGGGCGACGGAACGGTCATGTCGGGCCATTGGGTAATCCCGCCCGGCAAACATATTTACAGAAGTTCAATTGATGAGCAGTTGCAAATTGCCGATAGCCTTCGTTTGCATGCTGCTGCCGCACACGTACATCCTTTTGCGACGTCATTGACGGTTTTTGACAAGACGGCAAACCAAGCGATCTTCACCTGCAAAATCAAAAACCACGAAAAGACAATCGGGATTTCAAAAATCGATGCGTTGTCATCGGAGGCCGGAATCTGGATGTATAAAAACCACGAATACGAATTGGTCGAAGAAGTCGATAATACTACAGCAGTTAACCAGGATATGATGGGCAGCATGTTTTTGTTCTTTTATGACAAAGAACTCGATGCGATTTTGAAGAAAGGGATTTGAGCAATACATTTAAATTTACCGCAAAGGACGCAAGGGAGGAGCGCTGAGTTCGCAAATAAAAATCAGGAAGCAAATAAGCGTTTGAAGCCCTAGCCCTGATGGCAGTGGCATCGCCCGGTTTACAAAACAAGGCGCGAGCCGTAGTTTTGTTAGCGGGCATATAGCGGACAGCAGGAAAAGCTTCAAAAAAATTCCCGAAAATTATCGGGAATTTATATTTAGAATAATGAGGTAATAATTTTTTCGATGGTAATGCCTTCTGCATCGGCCTTATAATTTTTGACGACGCGGTGGCGCAAGATTCCTGTAGCAACTGCTTTGACATCTTCGATATCGGGTGAAAATTTGCCATTGAAAGCGGCGTGCGCCTTAGCGGCCAGAATCAGGTTTTGCGAAGCACGCGGACCAGCACCCCAATCGATATAATTTTTGATAAAATCGTTTGACAAGGTGTTGTCGGGACGCGTTTTGCTCACGAGTGTCACGGCATATTCGATAACATTATCAGCAACGGGAACGCGGCGGATCAGGTGTTGGTAATCGATAATTTCCTGCGCGGAAAATAACGGGTTTATGGTGTTGGCCATATCGGAAGTCGTACTTTTTACAACTTGCACTTCTTCGGCAAACGACGGGTAATCGAGTTTTATCGAGAACATGAAACGGTCGAGCTGTGCTTCGGGGAGCGGATACGTCCCTTCCTGCTCAATCGGGTTTTGTGTGGCTAGGACGAAGTATGGCAACGACAATTTATAGTTGTGTCCTGCAATCGTAACGGCGCGCTCCTGCATCGCTTCGAGTAGTGCGGCCTGTGTTTTTGGCGGTGTACGGTTGATCTCGTCGGCAAGGATAATATTTGAAAAGATTGGGCCTTTGATAAATTTGAATTGGCGGTTCTCGTCGAGTATTTCGCTTCCGAGGATATCCGACGGCATGAGGTCGGGCGTAAACTGGATGCGTTTGAAATCGAGTCCCAAAGCCTGTGCGATCGTATTGACCATCAAAGTTTTCGCAAGTCCAGGAACGCCAACGAGCAGCGCATGTCCGCCAGAGAAAATACTAAGCAGGATCTGGTCGACGACTTCCTCCTGGCCAACGATAATTTTAGCGATTTCCTTTTTGAGTTCGGTTCGTCTTTGAACTAAATTGTTTATTGCGGTTACGTCTGACATTTTATTTGGTATTGAAAATTAAGGTGAGAGATTATCATGCACCTTAATCTGACATTATTATTTCTTAAGCCAATTGTTGGTGAACGCACAATTGCGGTATTCGCCATTGATTTTGATATACGTTTCCTTGATTTTCTCTTCCGACCATTTGGCGATGGCATTGATTTGTTTTTCCTTTAAAGCCAACGCTTTGATTTTGATATAATCTTTTGCGTAATCGGCGGTATGTTCCTCGATGCGGTTGGTCACCATAACAAGTTTGTATTTTTTCTTCCCGCTCTGGTCGGTGTCGATCAACGGAAGCGAAACTTCGCCTTCTTTGAGATTGGAAACCTGCGAGTACAACGACGGGTCCATTTTTGTCAACTCAAAATGCGTATCCTGTGTCTTTGGATTGACCAGGAGTCCGCCGTTAGCACGTGTTTCTTTTTCATCCGACTCGGCACGGGCGGCTTCGGCAAAAGTAATTTCCTTATTTTCAATTTTCTTTTTGATCGCTGTGATGCGGTCTTTGGCCTCTTTTAAGGCGTCGTTGCTGACTTCAGGAATTAAGAGGATGTGTCGGAGATCGACTTCCTGTCCGCGGATTTTCTCGATATAAATGATGTGGAAACCAAAGTCGGTTTCAAAAGGCTCCGAAATCTCACCTTCGCCAAGGCTGAACGCTACATCTTTGAACTCCTTAACGAAAGGCGTCTTTTTGTTCATTTTGTAATAACCACCATTCGAGCTTGAGCCCGGATCCTGTGAATATAACACCGCTTTGGTGGCAAAACTCGAACCTTCCTGCACTTCTTTCTTAAATTGTTTGAGCCTGTCGATGACTTTTTGTTTTTCTTCGGTTGATACTTTCGGATTCACGACAATCTGAGCCACTTCCATCTCGGCTCCAAAAACGGGGAGTTCGGCAGTAGGTATTTTTTTGAAGAACGTGCGAACTTCTTCCGGCGTGATTTCTACTTCATCAATAATTTTTTTCTGCATCTCGGCCGTGAGCTTGTTCATTTTGATGATCTCAAAAAGGTCGGTACGGAAATCCTCTTCGTTGGCTTTCTTGAAATACTTCACCACTTTGTCCATTGACCCGAGCTGTTCGACCATGTAATTGACCTGCTCGTCTAATTTCGACTTGACTTCAGAATCGGTAACGACAATACTGTCCTGAATGGCTTGGTGCGCGTATAATTTGTCTTCAAGAAGTTTTCCGAGCATCTGGCATCGGGTAATGTCTTTTACCGAATTGCCCTGGCTTGTCATTTCGAGAAATGATTTGTCGATATCGGAGTCGAGGATGTTGTAATCGCCGACGGTCGCAATAACGCCGTCAATTTTCTGGCGGATATTTTTAACCGATTTTGGCTTGACAGTATCTTTAACAATTTCCTGCGCGGTGGCGGTGGCAAAGGCAAACAGGCAAAGGCAAATTTTGAATACCATTTTCTTATTTATAAATCTCATACTTTTGGTCTTTAATGGCATCATTGGTGATTTCCTTTTCAAATTTTTTAATTAGTTCGAGCTTTCTTTTGTTTAATATAACTTCCCTGAGTGTTGGTTTGAGAAACTCAAAGGGGGCAATTTGATTTTTATCGATAACATCCCTGATTTTCACCAGATACATGTCAAGTGAATCCTGTTTTTGTATTGTTTTTCCAGGCGCAATATAATCATCGCGGTTGTCAGGATTTATAAACGGCAGCTTGTTGTAAATCTGGCTCATCTGCACCCAGACTGAATCGTTTAGGGCAAAACTTTTGAGCTGTAGCGCATAAGTGTCCCAGAATTTCTTGTCCGATTTCCTGAAATCAAAAAATTTGCTTTTTATCGTTTCATACCGCGGATTGTCTTTTGGCAGGTTGATGTACCGCAGGCGCACCAATGTTCCGTTTGTCCTGAAATTATCTTTGTTGGCATCATAATACGACTTCAATTCCTCGTTTGTTATGACCGTGTCAACCGTACGCTTCACAACTTCCTCGAGATAAGCTTTGGTGTACAAATCTACCTTATATTGCCCGATTAGCGCATCAAACTCGGATTTCTTTTGTTCAGTGAGATTGACTTCGGCGGCATTTATCAACAGTTTTTGCGAGGCCCAACGGTCGATAAAATTCCTGACAATCGCCGTACTGTCTTCTTTTGAAGCGCCTTCAGGAACAAGATTTTTTATATCCTCTTTGTACAAATAACTGTCGTTGACCCTTGCGATTGCCTGCGGTTTGGCTTCGGGTTTAAAGAAGTTGCAGGATGCCAATTCCAATGACAATAAAATGACACAAAGAAATCTGATCATTATTTGGCCAATTCTTTTTTCACGTGTTCAAAAACATCCGGAAATGTTTTAACCGTAAATTCCTTTCTCAAATCAGCCACCCAATTTTGCTCGAGATATTGCTGATAGTCATTTACCACTTTTCCTTTGGCCTCTTCGAGCGACTTTGGTCCGGCAGGCAAAACCTTATTGACTTTGGTCACAAAATAATATTCGCCTTCTTTGGTGATTTCAGAAACGCCGGGCTGCATTGGCATATTTTTAGGAAGCGCTTCATTTCCTTCTTCAAAAGTTCCGGCATTGGTCATGACCATCACTTTGTCTTTGGTATTCAGCTTTTCTTTGATTTGTTCCGATGTGCTGTTTTGTTTGAGCATTTTCTGTGCTTTGCCCACGACGTCTTTATTGGTTGAGGAAACGATCACAACATCAAAACGATTTTTCCAGTTGTAATTGCTTTTGTGCGCTTCATAGAAATTTTTCAAACCAATTGTGTCTGTTTTCGAACGCTCCCAAATTTCTTTTTCCATTAAGTCGAAAAGCAAAAGACCATCGCGATATTCTTCCATCACAGCGGCGAAATCAGGAAATTCAGTTTCGAGGTGATCGGTATAATAGGCGTTCATTTGCTCATCGGCAAACTTTTGATAAAGGTTGTCCGTCATTTTGTTAATCGGTTTGATTCCGCCATTGCCTTTTTCCTGTGTTTTTACATAGTTAAGGAAATCGGTACCGGTAACGATCTTTTTATCAACGGCAAATAATTTTTTATTGAACGGCTTGGTATTGGCAGGCACTTCCCATTTATTTTCGTAATAATCGTTGGTGATCACTTTTGAAATTGAATTGTATAATTTCTCGTCGCGTTTGATTGCGTATTTTTTCCTGAGTTTTTCATTCAAAGAATTGGTGATCAATCTTGAGCGGTCATCCTTTCCGACCTTACTTTCAAGTTCACCTTTCATTTCGTCGAATGTCTTCATCGGATGTTTTTCGATAAGCTTTACGATATGCCAGCCAAATTTACTTTGGAAAGGTTCTGAAATCGGATGGTCTTTTGTAAGTGAAAAAGCAGCGTTCTCAAATTCTTCCGAACTGAGCTGCCCTGAACCGAAACGCGACAAAACGCCACCTTTTGACGAAGAAGACTTATCATCAGAAAATTGTTTGGCCAAGCTTTCGAAATTTTCGCCCTGTTGTATTTTTTTGTAAATATCGTTAATGGTATTTTTAGCTTTCTCCCTTTCCTGCGGCGTATCTTCCTTAGGATTGAGAATCATAATGTGCGCGACAGTAACCTCTCCGCGATTGTCACGGACGTCTTCGACCTTAATAATATGATAGCCAAAGCGCGTGCGGATCGGATTGGAGATTTTTCCTTTTGGCGTTTTATAAGCAGCCGATTCAAAAGCATAGACCATTCTGAATGCCGAAAAATAACCGAGGTCGCCGTGATTTTCTTTTGCCGACGGATCTTGTGAAAATTCAACAGCCAATTTGCCGAAATCCTCTCCGGCGACGGCACGTTTTCGAATGCTTTCAATCTTGTTGTATGCGGCAAGCGTATCTTCGGGAGAAGCATTTTCGTCAACCGTAATCAGGATGTGCGAAGCGCGGATTTCCTTCAGTGAACGCTGATAGCCTTCTTCGACAAGTTCTTTGGTGACTTTTGAATCGGTCAGATAATTTTTGGAAAGCTGCGTGCGGTAAGAGGCAAGTTCATTCTTGTAAGCTTCCCCATTTTGAAGTCCGAGTTTGTTAGCCTTATTTATTTTAAGCTTATAACCAATAAACAGTTCGAGGTATTGGGTAAGGTCTTTTTGCGATTCGTCTTTGACAAGATCTAAATTCTTGTTGTAAACTCTTGAAAATTCGTCAGTGTAGTAAGGTTTGTCATCGATGGTAAATAAAACTTCCTTTTTGCTGTTTTGTGCGTAAGTTGCTATATTCAAGGACAGTAATAATCCGAATAACAATTGCTTCATTTTCATATTAAGTTTTTGCTGTTTAGTTCTTTTGAGGTTTAAAATCTCTTGAAATTCCTTCTATTTCAATCAACAAAAATAACAATTCGATTGCATTAAACAAGTATAGCCAAAACTATTAACAAAAAATTATTAACGCCCATTTTACAAGATTCCGCATATAAAATCGCACAAAAAAATGAGTTAGTTTCAAAGCATAATTTATTTGCGCAATAAATACTTATTTTTGCAGTCGATTATAAAAATGCTATGAGTTTTTTAAAAGAAATACAACGACGCCGAACGTTCGGAATCATCTCCCACCCCGATGCCGGAAAAACGACATTAACCGAAAAACTATTGTTGTTTGGAGGTGCGATCCAGGAAGCCGGTGCGGTGAAAAATAACAAAATCAAGAAGGGCGCGACATCCGATTTTATGGAGATTGAGCGACAAAGGGGAATTTCGGTTTCTACCTCGGTGCTCGCATTCAACTACAAAGACAAAAAAATCAATATCCTCGACACCCCGGGTCACAAGGATTTCGCTGAAGACACATTCAGGACGTTAACCGCTGTTGACAGTGTAATTGTGGTGATCGACGTGGCTAAAGGTGTCGAAGAACAGACTGAAAAGCTCGTTTCGGTTTGCCGCATGAGGAATATCCCCATTATTGTTTTCATCAACAAACTTGACCGCGAAGGAAAAGATGCTTTTGATTTGATGGATGAAGTTGAACAAAAACTCGGATTGCACGTTACGCCTTTGAGTTTTCCTATCGGAATGGGCTATGATTTTCAAGGCATATACAACCTTTGGGAAAAAAATATCAATCTTTTTAGCGGCGACAGTCGAAAAAATATTGAGGAAACGATTGCTTTCTCAGATGTTCTAAACCCTGAGCTTGAGAAAGTAATCGGCCAGAAACCCGCTGAAAAATTGCGTGAAGAACTTGAATTGATTGACGAAGTATATCCTAAATTCGATCGTGAGCTTTATCTTGAGGGAAAATTGCAGCCTGTATTTTTTGGTTCTGCCTTAAACAATTTTGGTGTGAGGGAATTGTTGGATTGCTTTGTTGAAATCGCACCTTCTCCAAGACCGAAGGATTCGGAAACCCGTCAGGTAAAGCCTGAAGAAGAAAAGATGACCGGTTTCGTCTTTAAAATCCACGCGAATATGGATCCAAAGCACCGCGATCGTCTGGCATTTATAAAAATAGTTTCGGGCACCTTTGAAAGAAACAAACCTTACTTGCATGTGCGCCAAAATAAAAATTTAAAATTTTCAAGTCCGAATGCGTTTTTTGCAGAGAAAAAAGAGATTGTAGATATTTCCTATCCCGGCGATATTGTTGGACTCCATGATACCGGAAACTTTAAAATCGGTGATACTTTAACCGAAGGGGAAATTATGAGTTTTAAAGGAATCCCTAGTTTTTCACCTGAGCATTTTCGTTACATCAATAATGCCGATCCGATGAAAGCCAAACAGCTTGACAAAGGCATAGACCAGTTGATGGATGAAGGAGTAGCACAATTATTCACGTTGGAAATGAACAACCGTAAGGTCATCGGAACTGTTGGTGCGCTGCAATATGAAGTCATACAATATCGTCTCGAGCATGAATATGGTGCCAAATGTACTTATGAAAATTTTCCCGTGCACAAAGCTTGTTGGGTAAAACCGGTCGATGCAAAAAGCGACGAGTTCAAGGAATTCAAAAGGATCAAACAAAAATTTTTGGCGCACGACAAATATGGCCAGTTGGTATTTCTTGCCGACTCTGACTTCACGATCCAGATGACCCAAAGCAAATATCCAAATGTAAAATTGTATTTTACTTCGGAGTTTGAGTAATAAAAATAAAGCCTGCAATTCAGCGTCGAAGAGACACTTGAAAGCGCAATCAAAACCTTAATTTTTCTAAACTGATTAGTTTTTTAGATAATCAGTTCATATATTTGCATCTTAATCTACATCGGAATGAAAAGAAATTTATTTAAAATTTATATTCTTAGCTTCTTTTTGCTAATCGATTTTTTCGCGTTTGCCCAGCCTGGAGATGATGATGGCACGGGAGGAGGCCTGGAAGGAAATGATCCATTACCAGCGCCTATAAACGGAAAGTTGATATGGCTTGGAGTTGCCGCAGTTCTTTTTGCATTTTATAGTTATAAAAGAAAAAGCCAGAAGGTATAAATCAGAAAATATAAAATAATTACCATATAAGAAAAAGACCAATATTAATCATATTGGTCTTTTTTTTATAGTCTAACTTATGCGGAGAATGACCCGGAAATAACAGCCACGTCAAATCAAAAAATTGCACGAAAATATTTGACGTAAAAAAAAACCTCCCTTTTCAGGGAGGTTTCTAATTATAACCGATTGCTCAATTACCTCTTGATCACGCGAAGTGTCTTCACGTTCTCACCCTGTGTCACAATGATGTTGTAAACACCCGATGGGTAACGCTCTCCAACTTCAAGCGAACCGAACTCGGCAACACCAATCTGGCGCGCCTCAACAAGTTTGCCGATCATGTCATAAACCTTCAC
>Ga0308157_10000398_pt1 | contig 151725 bp, 107 predicted proteins | sample PhyBR1_FD_201035 | JGI IMG/M metagenome (GOLD analysis project Ga0308157, IMG submission 201035) | Phyllosphere microbial communities from UC Gill Tract Community Farm, Albany, California, United States - DLSLB.R1 | ecosystem: Host-associated > Plants > Phyllosphere > Unclassified | place... | reverse complement strand
AAGACCAGCTGATCTCGGAGCGTTCCCGTAAACCGCGCTGCAAGATCTGGGATGCAACCAACGCGGTGCGCTGGCTGGAATGCGTGACGATAGGCGTCGGAGTGGGGGCGGGCGGGCGGATGGGCCATGAGGCCGCTGATCCTGCACCGCCGGCGGTCCCTGAGGGAAACGGACGGCCGCTGGCAGACCGCGCTAGTCTAAGGGATTGTCCCGGTTCGCACAAAAACGCCTGTTCAGCATTCTTTTGTGATGGCTGGTGGTGGCGGACTTATTCATTACAATTGAAACTTGTTTCTTCGCAGACTGGACAGCCCCATGAAGCTTGGTTCCCTGAAGGAAGGCGGCCGCGACGGCACCCTCATCGTGGTTTCGCGTGACCTGACCCGCGCCGTGCGGGCCGCCGGCATTGCCGTCACCCTGCAGCAGGCGCTGGAGGACTGGTCCAATCTGGCGCCGCGCCTGGCCGCCCTGTCCGAGCAGCTCAATGCCGGCAGCGTGGAAGGGGAGTTCGTGCTGGAGATGGAGGCGCTGGCCGCTCCGCTGCCGCGCGCCTACGAATTCGTCGATGGCAGCGCTTACCTGCCGCACGTGGCACGTGTACGCAAGGCGCGTGGCGCCGAAGTGCCGGAGAGCTTTTACACCGATCCGTTGATGTACCAGGCCACCAGCGCCGGTTTCTCCGGTCCGCGCGACGCGGTAAAGGTGGTCAGCGAGGACTATGGCATCGATCTGGAAGCCGAAATCGTGGTCATCACCGACGACGTGCCGATGGCCGCAACCCCGGCGCAGGCCGCCGGCCATATCCAGCTGGTGGGCCTGGTCAACGACGTCAGCCTGCGCAACCTGATCCCGGGCGAACTGGCCAAGGGCTTCGGTTTCCTGCAGTCCAAGCCGCGCTCGGCGCTGAGCCCGGTGTTCGTGACCCCGGACGAACTGGGCAACGCCTGGCAAGACAGCAAACTGCATCTGCCACTGGTTACCCACATCAACGGCAAGTGGTTCGGCGCGCCGGAAGCCGGCGTCGACATGCAGTTCAACTTCGCCCAGTTGGTCGCTCATGCCGCCAAGACCCGGCCGCTGTCGGCCGGCGCCATTGTCGGTTCCGGCACCATCGCCAACGAAGACACCACCCTGGGCGCCTCCTGCTTCGCCGAGCAGCGCACGGTTGAAGCCTTGCGCGATGGCAAGCCATCCACGCCGTTCATGAGTTTTGGTGACGTGGTGCGCATCGAGATGCTGGACCGTGACGGCGTAAGCATTTTTGGAGCGATCGAACAGCGCATCGAGCAGGCCAGCCAAGGCTGATCCGATCGACGGCAGCGGCAGCAGACCGGTGGTGAAGGTGGCCTCACCGCCACCGGTTATCGTGCGGGTGTATGCAAGGGGGAATACCTGACATGGAAGCTGGTTTGAAGCTCTACAGCTATTGGCGGTCCAGCGCCGCTTATCGCGTGCGTATTGGTCTGAATCTCAAAGGCCTGGCGTATGCGATCGAGCCAGTGCACCTGGTGCGCGATGGCGGCCAGCAGCATGCCGCCGACTACGCCGCACTCAATCCGCAGCAACTGGTACCCACCCTGCGTGATGGCGAGCGGGTGCTGACGCAGTCGATGGCTATCCTCGAGTATCTGGACGAAATCTACCCGGAACCGGCATTGCTTCCGTCCGATGCGGGCGGCCGTGCGCGGGTGCGTGCGTTGGCCCAACAGGTTGCCTGTGACATCCATCCGCTGAACAACCTGCGGGTCATGCAGTTCTTCGACCACGAATGGAATGTGCCGCAGCCCGAGCGCGACGAATGGACGTTGCATTGGATGCGCACCGGCTTCGCCGCATTGGAAAGCATGTTGGTCGGTTCATTCGACACCGGCCGCTTCTGCCATGGCGCGGAACCCGGTCTGGCCGACTGCTGCCTGGTGCCGCAGATGTACAACGCGCGTCGCTTCCACCTGGACCTGACGCCGTACCCGACGCTGCGTCGGATCGAAGAGGCCTGTCTGGCCTTGCCTGCGTTCGAGGCAGCGCGTCCGGAAAACCAGCCCGACGCCATCTAGGGTCGGGGACTGGAGGGTCGGGATTGGGGATTCGATAGGGGTGCGGGCTTGGCCACAAGGTGGACCGTCAGGTCAGCGCATCCCGAATCCCCAATCTCCAATCCCGAATCCCGAATCCCCGAACTCCCCTCAGAACCCGTGCGTGATCGCCGCCGGTGCCGCTACCGCGAAATCCGCATACGGATCATGCTCGCCGCTGCCGCCTTCGGACAGGCGGAACTTCAAGGCCAGGCCATCGCGCGAGTCGGCGGCGCGCAGCGCCTCCTCCTGTTCGATGATGCCGTCCTTGGCCATGCGGAACAGGCACTGGTCGAAGCTCTGCATGCCTTCTTCCAGCGACTCTTCCATGGCCTGCTTGATCGCGTGGACTTCACCACGGCGCAGCAGGTCGCGGATCATCGGCGTGTTGAGCAACACCTCGGTGGCCGGGCGGCGGCGGCCGTCCTTGCCCTTGACCAGGCGCTGTGAAACCACCGCGCGCAGGTTCAACGAGAGGTTCATCAACACGTTCTTGTGCGCGCTCTCGGGGAAGAAGTTGAGGATGCGCTCGATGGTCTGGTCGGCGTTGTTGGAGTGCAGCGTGGCCAGGCACAGGTGACCGGTTTCGGCGAAAGCGATGGCCGCTTCCATGGTTTCGGCATCCAGGATCTCGCCGATCAGGATCACGTCCGGTGCCTCACGCATCGCGTTCTTCAGCGCGTTGTGGAAGGCATGGGTGTCCAGGCCGACTTCGCGCTGGTTGACGATGGACTGCTTGTGCTTGTGCAGGAACTCGATCGGGTCCTCGATGGTGAGGATGTGACCGGTCGAGGTGGTGTTGCGGTGGTCGATCATCGACGCCAGCGAGGTCGACTTGCCCGAGCCGGTCGAACCGACCACCAGCACCAACCCGCGCGGGGTCATGATCACGTCCTTCAGCACCTGCGGGAGGTTGAGCTCCTCGATGCTGGGGATGCGGCTCTTGATCGCACGGATGACCATGCCCACTTCACCGCGCTGTTTGAACACGTTGACGCGGAAACGCCCTGCGTCGGCCAGGGCGATGGCCATGTTCAGCTCCAGGTCGCGTTCGAACTGCGGCACCTGGCCTTCGTCCATCAGCGAATAGGCGATCTTCTTGACCATGCCCGGCGGCAGGCCGGTATTGCCCAGCGGGTACAACTTGCCTTCAATCTTGATGTAAACCGGCGCTCCGGTAGTCAAAAACATGTCCGAAGCGTTCTTTTCGGTCATCAGCTTCAAGAAATAGCCGATATCCATGCGCAATGTTTCCCCAACAAACGGCGGCGTGCCGTTGCAAGCACGCCTAAGGCTTGACGACAATGGCCGTGCACAGTCACTCGGCAACGGCTCCCCAATGAAACCTAGCTTCGCACAATTAAGACGCCTCCTGTATGTGACGGCCTGCGCAACCATGCTTTGTGGCAGCGCTTTGGCACAGGATCCTGCGGCGGCCGACCTGGCTGCGGCCCGGCTGGCGGTGGACCGCGCCGACCGCGCCGACGCCGATCAGTACGCGCCGGACACCATGGCCATGGCCCGGCAGCAGCTGGAGCAGGCCCAGCGCGCCGCCCAGGACCGCCGTGAGCGCAAGCAGGCGCCGGTGCTGGCCCAGCGTGCGGTGGCTGACGCCGACCTGGCCCGCGCGCAGAGCGAAGAGGCCGTGGCCCAGGCGCAGCTGGCCCAGCGCAAGGCAGAGGTCGAGCAGCTGCAACGTCAGCTGGCTTCAGGGGAGAACCGTTGATGCGCTTCCGTCATCTGATCGTGGCTGGGCTGCTGGCCATGCCGTTGTTGGCCGTTGCGGCCGAAGACCCTGCCGTGGCCGCGCTCAACCAGCGCCTGGTGGCACTGCAGGCCGATATGTACACCGCCGAAGTGGCCGCTTACGAGAAGCTGCAGGCCCAGCAGGCCATTGCCGGCCTGGCCAAGGCCAAGCGCAAGGAGCTGGACAACGCCCGTTATCTGGCCGAGCGCCGGGTGGCCATTGCCGAAGCGGCCAGTCGTGCCGCCGTGGCCCGTCGCCAGCTCGACGAACTGGAACGTACCCGCAGTGAACTGCTGATCGAAGCCAGCCGCCGCGAGGCCAATCGCGCCCGCCAGGAAGCCGAGCGGCTGCGCGTGCAGACCCAGATCCAGGCCGAAGAGGCCGAGCGCCTGCGCCTGGCCGCCGAGGCCGAAACCCTCGCACGGCAGGACGCAGAAACCGCACTGACCAGCGTCGCCGGCCGCCAGCAGGCGCGGCTCAGCACGGCCCAGCAGAACGCAGCCAAGCTGGCCCGGGAGGAAGCCGAGCTGGTGTCCGGGCAGAAGCTGCCGGGTTCCCGTTTCGACAACCGCGGCGAGGTCTTCACCTTCACCGGTGACGCCTTTGCCGCAGGCCAGGCCAGCTTGTCCGGTGGTGCCGGCAACCAGGCCAAGGCCTTGGCCGAGTACCTGAACATCGGCAAGAAGGGGCGGGTGACGATCGAGGCCTACGACAGCGCCAATGGGGTCGGCCAGCGCCGTGCCCAGGCCCTGAAGGACGCGTTGGTCGCAGCAGGGGTGGCGGCCAACCGCATCCAGGTCAGCGGCAAGAAGGCTGCCTCCACCCGGGCCCGTTCGGCGGAAGTCATTGTTGCGCCGTGACAAAGCTAAATGACTGATGGTGTTAGTTTTTTGTTGATTTTTGTGGCTGACTGCGGCACCGATTCCGGATTCGTCCGTGAATGCAAGACAACGCTTGCCGGAACCATTTTGCAGGCGTAGGGTCAATCGTCCGGGTGGCAAATCCGCCACCCGGACAGCGGAGGGCCGAGCCGGTGCAGCAGTGGCGCGAACCAGTTTCCGAAAGTGCTCGATCCACGGGTCGGGGTTCGGTGAGTGGTTGCCTGATCTGCAGCGCCTGGTCGCAGCCCTCCATCCAGCAACGCCCCGTGCCGCAAGGCCGGGGCGTTCTTGTTTCTGCATGAAGGAGGTAGTCATGTTCGAAGGGCAGCCGCAGAGCGAAATCGACGCGTTGATCAAGGCCAACCCCGAGTTCAAGCAACTCTACCAACAGCATAAAAAGCTGAACAAGAAGTGCATGGATGCGGGATTAGGGGTGCTTCCCATTGACGATGTAACCCTGGCCCAGATGAAGCGGGAAAAACTGCTGGCCAAGCAGAAGCTTCTGCGGATCTACGAAAACCAAGTCAACTAACCTTCCCCACACGTAACTGTTTCATGTCGCGGGCGGTGGCAGCCTCCTCGTCGGTCGCCACCGCCCGCGCCACTTTGGCTGAATCGTAAGAATCGACTTTGGCCTGACATTCAGGGGCATCCGTCGGATAATCGCCAGTCCGGCCGCAGTGCGGCGCGATTTCGAATTTTTCCGATGCCCATCCATTCCTCCGTCCTCGAACTCATCGGCAACACGCCCATCGTCAAGGCCCAGCGCCTGGATGCCGGCGTCTGCGAGCTGTACCTGAAAATGGAGAGCTCCAACCCGGGCGGGTCGATCAAGGACCGCATCGGCCTGTCGATGATCGAGGCGGCCGAGCAGCGCGGCGACCTCAAGCCAGGGGCGACCCTGGTGGAAGGTACTGCCGGCAATACCGGGCTGGGCCTGGCGTTGGTGGCCCAGCAGAAGGGCTACAAGCTGATCCTCGTGGTGCCTGACAAGATGAGCCGGGAGAAGATCTTCAATCTGAAGGCGATGGGTGCCGAAGTGGTGCTCACCCGTTCGGACGTGGCCAAGGGCCACCCGGAGTACTACCAGGACCTGGCCAAGACCGTGGCCGACAAGACCCCGGGCGCCTACTTCATCAACCAATTCGGCAACCCCGACAACCCGGCCGCCCATGAGTTCGGCACCGGCCCGGAGCTGGTCGCGCAGATGGCCGAAGTGGGGGGGCTGGATGCCATCGTCGTGGGCTGCGGCAGTTCCGGCACCATGACCGGCCTGAGCCGCGCGCTGGCCAAGCTGTCGCCGCACACCGAGGTAGTGCTGGCTGACCCGGTCGGCTCGATCCTGGCCCAGTACATCAACGAAGGGGCGCTGAGCGAGAAGTCCGGCAGCTGGTTGGTGGAAGGCATTGGCGAGGACTTCCTGCCGGGTATTTCCGATTTCAGCCGGGTCAAGAAGGCCTATGCCATCAGCGACGCCGAAAGCTTCCACACCGCCCGCGAGTTGCTGGGCAAGGAAGGCATCCTGGGTGGCTCGTCCACCGGCACCCTGTTGGCTGCCGCATTGAAGTACTGCCACGAGCAGACCACGCCGAAGAAGGTGCTGGTGCTGGTGCCTGATACCGGCAACAAGTACCTGTCCAAGATGTACAACGACTACTGGATGCTGGACAACGGCTTCCTGGAGCGCCCGCAATACGGTGATCTGCGCGACCTGATCCTGCGCCCTTACAGCCAGCGCGACACCGTCGTGGTCGCCCCGACCGACCTGCTGACCACCGCCTATCAGCGCATGAAGCTGTATGACGTCTCGCAGCTGCCGGTGATGGAGGGCAATCAGTTGGTTGGCATCATCGACGAAAGCGATGTGCTGCTGCATGTCTACGGTGACGAAGCCCGTTTCCGTGATGCCGTGTCGGTGGCCATGGTCAGCAAGCTGGACCGGTTGGATGTCAAATCCCCGATCGAGGCGTTGCTGCCGGTGTTCGACCGTGGCCAGGTGGCTATCGTCACGGATGGTGACGCGTTTCTCGGTTTGATCACCCGCATCGATCTGCTGAATTATCTGCGTCGCAGGGCTCAGTGATTTTGTGGGCGCCCTGTCGGGGCGCCCCCCACAGTGGGTTCAGCCCACACTGATAGAATCTCGCTCTTTAGCTGGAAGTAGCCATGACGGATCAGCATTTTCGCAGCCAGGAGGGCGAGCGCAGCTTGTCGCTTGCCACTTTGGCCATCCACGGCGGGCAGTCGCCCGATCCCAGCACCGGCGCAGTAATGCCGCCGATTTACGCGACATCAACCTATGCACAGTCCAGCCCGGGCGAGCATCAGGGTTTTGAGTACTCGCGTACGCACAATCCCACGCGGTTTGCCTATGAGCGCTGTGTTGCCGCGCTCGAAGGCGGCAGCCGCGGCTTCGCCTTTGCTTCCGGCATGGCGGCCAGTTCCACGGTCATCGAATTGCTCGATGCCGGTAGCCACGTGGTGGCGATGGACGACATCTACGGCGGCAGTTTCCGCCTGTTCGAGCGCGTACGCAGGCGTACGGCCGGTCTGGACTTCAGCTTTGTCGACCTGACCGATCTGGCTGCCTTCGAGGCCGCGATCACCGCCAAGACCAAGCTGGTGTGGATTGAAACCCCGACCAACCCGATGCTGAAGATCGTGGATATCGCTGCGGTGGCTGCCATCGCCAAGCGTCACGGCCTGATCGTGGTGGTGGACAACACCTTTGCCTCGCCCATGCTGCAGCGGCCGCTGGAACTGGGGGCAGACCTGGTGCTGCATTCGGCAACCAAATACCTCAATGGCCACTCCGACATGGTCGGCGGCATGGTGGTGGTAGGCGACAACGCCGAATTGGCCGAGCAGATGGCGTTCCTGCAGAACTCCATCGGTGGCGTGCAGGGGCCGTTCGACAGTTTCCTCGCCCTGCGCGGCTTGAAGACCTTGCCGCTGCGCATGAAAGCGCATTGCGCCAACGCACTTGAACTGGCGCAGTGGCTGGAAACCCACCCGGCGGTGGAGAAGGTCATTTACCCGGGCCTGACCTCGCACCCGCAGCATGTGCTGGCGGGCAAGCAGATGTCCGGCTTTGGCGGCATCGTCTCGATCGTGCTCAAGGGTGGTTTCGAAGCGGCCAAGCGTTTCTGCGAACGCACCGAGCTGTTCACCCTGGCCGAATCCCTGGGCGGTGTGGAAAGCCTGGTCAACCACCCGGCGGTGATGACCCATGCCTCGATTCCGGTCGAACGCCGCAACCAACTCGGTATCAGTGATGCGCTGGTGCGCTTGAGCGTTGGGGTTGAGGACGTCGCGGATCTGCGTGCAGATCTTGAGCAGGCGCTGGCCGGATGAGTCGTTCGCTTATCGGGGATTACATCGACAGCTTCCGTAATCCGGGGTTTTGGACCTATTCCACCTGGTTGGAGTTGGTTACCAAGTACCGGCGCTCGCGGTTGGGACTGTTCTGGGCGTTGTTGCCTGCGATCATCTATATGTTCGGCGTAGGTGGCTTCTTCGGGCACCTGCAGGGGCATGAGCCGGGGATGTTCATTCCGCACCTGGGTATCGGCTACGTGGTATTCCGGCTGATCACGATCAGTTTGAGTGAGTGCACGACAACCTTGGCGGGCCATTCGAATTTCATCATGGATGGGCGCGTGCGCTTGACCGACTACATATTGCGCGTGGTCGCCAAGGCAATGTTCTATTTCGTGATGTCGTTGCCGGCGATGGCGGTCGCGCTGACTATCAGTTCGACACTCAGGGTCGAAGGGTTGGTGCTGGCGCTGCCGGCATTCATCTTAGTGCTGTTGAATATCGGCTGGATGGGAGCGATCGTCGCCGTACTCGGGGCGAGGTTGCAGGACATACATGAGTTGATCGGCAGCGTATTGATGTTCAGCTTTCTTTTTACTCCGATTATCTGGTTTGCCGATCAGGCGCCGGCGGGTACGCTGCGTGGAACCATTGCACGTTCCAATCCGCTGTATCACATGATCGAAAGCGTGCGTGCGCCCTTGCTGGGCGAACCCATTGAGAACATCACCTACATCTATCTGGGAGTCATGTTGGTGGGGGGGTGGCTGCTGGCTTCTTTCATCTATCGTCGTTATGCACGCTTCGTGCCGGTGTGGGTATGAGTCAGGACATTTATCTTCGTGCAATCAACATTGATTTGGATTTGCCCGTTTATTCGCAGGAGCAGCGCACGGTCAAGGCCAGCTTGGGAGTGCTGCTTCAGGCCGCTTTCCAGCCGCCAAAACGCTACATGAGACCCACCCTGCAGGACATCAACTTCGACCTGGGGCCGGGCGATCGGCTTGCCGTGGTCGGTCGTAATGGGGCGGGCAAATCGACGCTGTTGAAAGTGCTGGTTGGTGCCTACCCGCCGACTCGCGGTCGTCTGGAGGTATCCGGTGCTCGCCAGGCGCTGCTGAATCTCTCGCTGGGCTTCAACCAAGAAGCAACCGTGGTGGAGAACATCCTGCTGCGGGGGATTGCCATGGGTTTAAAGCCGCGCCAGGCCAATGCCATCGTGGCCGGCGTGCTTGAGTTTGCCGAGCTCACGCAGAAAGCTGGTGACCGTTTGAAAACTCTGTCATCAGGGCAACGCATGCGCTTGGGCTTTTCACTGGCCACGGCAGTCGATCATGAAATCCTGATCATGGATGAGTGGATCGGTACCGGCGACGCCGGTTTCGTCAAGAAGGCCCAAGAGCGCATGCGTTCCAAGGTCAACAGCGCCCAGATCGTGGTGCTCGCGAGCCACAACTTCAAGCTCATGGAAAGCGTCTGCAACAAGGCGATCCTTCTCGAAGGAGGGCGTATCCATATGGTGGGCGAGGTGCGGCAGGTGCTTTCTGTGTTCCAGCAGATGCTGCGTGATGTGGTGCCCGCACCTGTTGATGCGGCCTAACGATGAAAATCCTGCTGGTCGCATATGATTTCCCGCCGATACCGTCGCCGCAGGCTCTGCGCTGGGCCTACCTGGCGCGTGAGTTGGCCCGCGCGGGCCATCAGCTGCAAGTGATCGCCCCTGACGTACCCGGCTACGGTGCCGGTGGTCTGCCGGTGCTGCCACCTTGCATCCAGGTGCATCGAGTTGATCCGGGGAAACTGTCCCGGCTGCTGTTCGGTCGAGGAAGGAAGAATGTCGCTCCGCAAGATTCAGCCGGCACCATTGGGGCTACGTTGGTGACTGAGCCCCTGTTGCTGGCTGCTGGAAGTGCTGGCTCGGTTGTTGAGACTTTAAACTGGAAAGGGCGCCTGCGCAGAAAATTGGAGCGCTCGGCAGGTCTTAATGATGGGCTTAACTGGAAAGGACGGCTTGCCGAAAAAATCAAGGATATGGTTTCACGGCACACCTTCCCGGATTATCGGGTTGAGTGGGTTCCGCATGCGATAGCCAAGCTTGAAGAGGTCATTCTGACGCAGCGTCCCGATGTTGTCGTGGTGTCGCACGAGCCCGCTTGCACGTTGCTGGTCGGCCTGGCGGCAGTCGAGCGCGGTTTGCCACTGGCCGCGGACATGGGAGATCCGGTATTGGCTGCTTACACGCCTCTGAAGTGGCATGGCAAGGCCTTGGCGCTGGAACGTGCCGTCTGTGAGGCGGCCACCCTGGTGACCGTTACTACCGATGCGGCTGCGAAACTGCTACTGCAGCGCCACTCCGGCTTGACCCCCGAGCGTATTGCGACTATCACCCAAGGGTTTGATCCTTCCTTTGGTGCTGTGCAGGGCGACCGTCTTGTCGAGTTCGACCCGGAACGCCTAGAGTTGCTTTATACCGGGAGTTTCTACAGTTTCAGGCGTGCGGAAGCGCTGTTTAGTGCGGTTATGGGTACCGCAGGGGTGCGGCTGAGCGTGGCGACGATCAAAGCGCCCGACTATTTGCAGAAGGCCGCTGAGCAGAACCCCGAGAGCATCCGTATCGTTGGTTTCCTGCCGCACCGTGCCGCGCTGGAGGCGCAGCGCCGCTGCGACGTTCTGGTGAATCTTGCCAATGCCGATCCGGTGCAGGTGCCGGGCAAGGTATTCGAGTATCTCGGTGCCGGACGACCGTTGTTGCATCTGCGCGGCGCCGAGCAAGACGCCACGGGCGCGGTGATAACGCAACTGCAGGCCGGTTGGGATCTTGCTGCCGATGAATCGGCCATCGTCGAGGCTTTGCAGCAGATGCTGCAGCTGAAGAAAAGCGCTGCGCTTTATGAGCGTGCGGCTGATCGCGCCTCGGTCGCAAAGTACGGCTGGCCGGCGTTGGCGCAGGAATGGACTGGACGATTGCAGGGCCTGTTGCACCCCCAATCCGGGCGGATTTCGCCGTGATCAGAGACGAGCTGGAGCTCCGGCAGAAGCTGCGCGAGGCAGGGGAGCGGGTGCGCTCCATCGAGGACGAGTGCTTTGCCTTGCAAAGTAGGAGTAAGGAAGCGTTGGACGAGGCCGCTGCCATGCGCGGCGAGCTGGATGCAATCAAGGGCAGTCGAAGATATCGATTGCTGCGGCGCTTGGCCGAAGCGCTGCAGAATCCGGCGCTGGTCCTGCAGTGGCCGCAGATGCTATGGGTCAAGGCTAAGCAGCGCCTGCTCGACGCACCCGGTGCGACAAGCGGCACGCCGGTCGCCGCCCCCGTTTCGTTGCATCCAATGCTGAGCAGGCCGGCCGAAGCGGTGGATTGCTCTGGTGAAGAAATCAGTCCGCTGCCCGCTGCTGCGCGTCTGCCTGTTGATACCGCGCAATTCCGAATCGCGATTGTCTGCGACGGATTCACCGCACAGAATCTGGCGCCTGAATGTATGACGCTGTCTCTCCAGCCGGATAGCTGGGCAGAGCAAATCCGCAGTTTTCATCCCCACTTCCTTCTTGTTGAGTCGGCCTGGACTGGGTTGGAAGGGGAGTGGGAGGGAAAGGTGTTTTCGGCGAGCTCCGAGCTCCGAGCGCTGGTCGCAAGCTGCCGCGCAGCCGGTATCCCAACGCTGTTCTGGAACAAGGAGGATCCGCTTCATTTTGAAGCGTTCGTCGGTACAGCGGCGCTTTTTGACCATGTGTTTACCACGGACGCTGATTCCATTCCCCAGTATCTGGAAAAGCTGGGACACATGCGGGTGGGCGTTCTGCCGTTCGCGGTGCAGCCGCGCTTGCATCATCCGTTTGCACAAGCAGACGATCGGCGTATCGATGGCATTTTTTTTGCTGGCGCATGGTATGGCAATCTGGAAACACGCTGCAGGGATTTCAACAAAATTGCAGATGGTTTGGCGCTGGCGGGTCCTTTCCACATATATGACCGTAATGACGGTACCGCGAATTTTGACCGGCACTATCCGTCGCGTTTCCGTGAGTACCTTCGGCCAGCGGTGAGTTACGAGCAGACTCCGGCGCTCTATCGTAGCTATCGTATTGGCCTGTCGTTGAACACGATCAAGCAGAGCTCGACGATGTTCGCCCGGCGCGCGCTGGAACTCATCTGTACCAATACTTCCGTTTATAGCAACCACTCCAGGGCGCTCAAATTGATGTTCGGGGATCTGGTCAGGGTTTCCGATGATGGTGCCGTGATGCTGGACTGGGCATGGCACGAATTGCGCGAGCCTGATGCCGCCGAACACCGGAACCGGCGGCTGCTGGCGATGCGTAAGGTACTGGCCGAACACACTTGGGCAGCCAGGCTGCGCATGCTTGCCAACATACTGTCGGACCAGTCTGTGAACCCGCCACGCCGGCGGGTAAATGTGCTTTGCAACGTGGATGATGCAGTGCAGGCGGCGCGCATCGCGCAGATGGCTGATTGCCAGCAGGGAGTCGAGGTTGTCCTGTACGTGCGGTGTAGTCAGGACATACCGCTGCCTGCAGGTATGGTTCGGTTGGATGATTCGGTGTTGGGGGCGACCGTTGCAGCCGGATTTGCCGGGCAACTGGTTTCGCTGTGGAGCGCTGCTGACAGCTACGGGCCGCACTACCTGGCCGATCTTGCCGCCAGCCTAAGCTTTGAGCAAGGCGATGTCGTCGGTAAGGCGTGCTTCGCACGATTTAGCGACGGACACCGGGAAAAGGTGGGCGGCGGCAATGAATATCGGCGTGTCGAGCAATTGGCCTGGAAGCGTTCGCTGGCACCAGCGGAGTTCTGGCCAGGCACTGTTTGCGCGCTGCTGGACGGTGCTGAGCATGGCCAGTTCTACGGCGTGCGCTTGCTGTCCACGGATTGCGAGTCGTACATCGAGGGTGCCTGTTTTGACGATCTTCGTTGCTGGGATCCGGTAAAGCTTGATCCAGGCATCCCCTTTGGCCAGTTGGAGCAGTGCGTCCGACGCATCGTTGCGGAGGCGGCACCCGGCCAGACACCCGTGGTCGCGGGACGGGATCTGGCGGGCCTATTCCACCCGACTCGGGTGCCGGCGGGGACGTCCGTTGCAGCCAAGAACGGAGTAATGGAGATCGTCAGCAAATTGCCGCAGGGGCGTGAGCAGGCGATCTTTTCCACGTGTTTCCAGGCGGGCAGTCTCCATCAGGGGCGAGCGCTAACGCGGATCCGGCTGATGGCCGAGCCTAGCCCGTCCTACGACGTCTATCTGGATGCCATTGCTGGCGAATCAGGCCAGTGCGTCGGGCGTACCCGGCTGTTCCCGGGCACAACTCATTCTGTGGCGGCGGATCCGAGGGCAGGTGGCTACCGCTTTGCCATTGGCATCCGTGGCGCCTACGTCGGTTATTGGCGCGGCCTGGCGCTGGGCGATACACTGCCTGCGCCGCTGTTGTTGCCTGGTGGCGATAGAGTGCTGGTGGTAGTCAATGGTTACCCGGCACATGGCGATCTTTATCGCAATGCTTTCGTTCATCAGCGCGTCAAGCTCTATCGCGAACAAGGTGTCGCGGTGGACGTGGTATGGGTCTGCTCGCAGCGGGCCCGGACAAGCTATACATTTGATGATGTCTGCGTACAGGTTTGCGACGCAGCCACCTTGCGTGCATCGCTCAGGTATTGCCGATACGCGTCCATCGCGGTGCACTTCCTCGATGAGGAGCTATGGGAAGCGGTGCAGGATGCAGTCTTGGATACGCGTGTGGTGGTATGGGTACATGGCGTGGAGATCCAGTCCTGGAGACGGCGTGCCTATAATTTCTGTTCTCCGGATGAGCTGGAGCAGGCACAGCGGCAGAGCGAGTCCAGAATAGCGTTCTGGCGCAGGATATTGACTCCCGCACCGGAAAAGCTGCGATTGGTTTTCGTCTCCAACGTGCTTGCTGAACAGGCTTGGGATGACCTAGGGATGAGGCTGGGTTCCAGCCATTGGACGGTTATCCACAACCCCATCGATGCGACGTATTTCGATTACCGGCCCAAGTCGGTCGAACAGCGTTGGAATGTGTTGTCGATACGGCCTCACGCGAGTCGAGGGTACGCCAACGATCTCGTTGCCGCTGCGATCCACGAACTGGCGCGTGCGCCCGAGTTCGGTAGGATGAGGTTCACGTTGGTGGGCGATGGCGCACTATGGGAGGAGAACTTCTCAACGCTTGGGGTTTACCCGAATGTGGAGCTGCGCAGGGAGTTTGTCGGCAGAAGCGAAATTCGGGATCTTCACCGCGAAAACGGTGTGTTCCTGGTTCCAAGCCGCGGAGATACCCAAGGCGTCAGTCGTGACGAGGCCATGGCTTCTGGCTTGGTGCCAGTGACCAACCCCGCAGGCGCCATACCGGAGTTCGTTGATCAGGAAAGTGGTTTTCTATGCGCTGCGGAGCAGCCAGGCGATCTGGCCTCGGCTTGTTTGCAACTGGTGAGGAGTCCGGAAATGTTTCAGCGCCTTTCTGCCGCTGCTGCGGCGCGGGTCAGGGCGCAGAGTGATTCCCGGCAGGTGGTGGAAAAAGAACTGGCTGCGCTGAATCTTGATTCCGCAGTTAGAATCAACTTGGTACAAGAAAGGAATTGAAAATGGATATTGCTTCGACGCGTCTCGCGGTTATCGGGCTCGGTTATGTTGGCTTGCCTCTGGCGGTAGCATTTGGCCGCAAGATGTCGGTTGTCGGCTTCGACATCAACAAGGATCGAATCGCGGAATTGCGCTCTGGTCTGGACCGAACCTTGGAGGTCGAGGCCGAGCTCCTCGCCGAGGCGAGCGGGCTGACATTCACCAGTGAGCTGCGCGATATTGCGGATTCCAACGTTTACGTGGTAACTGTACCGACGCCGATTGATAATGCGAGGCAGCCAGATTTCGATCCGTTGTTGAAATCCAGCGCCGCGATTGGTTCGGTATTGAAAGCTGGCGACGTGGTCATCTATGAATCCACGGTCTATCCCGGAGTTACTGAAGAAGTGTGTGTCCCGGTGCTGGAAAAAGCGTCCGGGCTTAAGTTCAATGTTGACTTCTTCTGCGGCTATAGTCCTGAGCGCATCAATCCAGGTGACAAAGACCGCACCGTCACCAAGATCATGAAGGTCACCTCAGGCTCTACCCCTGAAATCGCTGACTATGTGGATGATCTTTACAAGAGCGTGATCGTGGCGGGTACGCACAAGGCCAGCTCGATTCGTGTTGCTGAGGCGGCTAAGGTCATTGAGAACACGCAACGTGACGTAAACATCGCGCTGATGAACGAACTGGCGCGGATTTTCCATCGTATCGGCATTGATACCCATGAAGTCCTGGCTGCGGCTGGGACCAAATGGAACTTCATGAAGTTTGTGCCCGGTTTGGTTGGTGGACACTGCATCGGTGTGGATCCCTATTATCTCGCGCACAAGGCGACCATGCTCGGTTACAACCCGGAGCTGATCCTGGCTGCGCGCCGCATCAACGACGACATGGGGGCGCATATCGCCAACCGCCTTCTGCGCGCGATGGCAAAGTCAGGTATCAACATCGTTGGTTCGAAGATTCTCGTGCTGGGTGTGGCCTTCAAAGAAAACTGCCCCGATGTGCGCAACACCAAGGTGGTTGACGTCATCTCTGAATTGGCAGATACCAATGCATTGATTGACATTTACGATCCGTGGGTGGACAAGGCTGAGGTCCAGCATGAGTACGGTCTGGGTCTTGTCGATAAGCCCGAGGCTGGTGCCTACGATGCCATCGTCCTTGCCGTAGCCCATGAACAGTTTGTTGGTGAAAAGTCCACCATCGATCTGCACGGCTTACTGAAAGATGATGGCGTCATTTTCGATGTGAAGGGCGTTCTACCTGTGTCCTCGATTGTTCAGCGTCTCTGAAGGGATTCCAGTGGCTAACGGCGTGGTGGTTGTATGAATGACGTAGTAAAAAGCGATGTTGCGAAAGTCCCGGTCTCCATAGGCTTCAACGCCCACGGCAAGGCAGTGTTTCTCTATTTCGCATCTGCCACCGACCATATTGCCAAGGTTGTTGCCTCCACCTCGGACTTCTACGAGCGAGAGCTGCTGGAGTTCGTCGGGAGTTTGGTCTCCGCGGGCGCGCGGGTCGTAGATGTCGGCGCGAATGTAGGCAACCACACCGTATATTTCGCCAAGATATGTGGTTGCCAGGTGGAAGCCTTCGAGCCGTTTAATGATGCGTTGGAAATGCTACGACTGAACCTGCGCATCAATGACTTGGAGTCTTTGGTGACGGTGCATTCCACTGCCTTGTCCGACAAGCGCCAACAGCTCTCGGTCGTCAGTAGTGACGCAGGCAACCTTGGTGCCACTCGATTTGGTGGCGACGAGACCGGTGATGTGCAGGCGCGTCGTCTAGATGAATTCACTTTTGCATCGCCGGTGGCCTTGCTGAAAATTGACGCGGAAGGAATGGACATTGCCGTGGTGCGCGGTGCTTCGGAGACGATTGGCCGGGACCGGCCAATCGTTATTTGCGAAGCGGCTGTCCACGCAGAGTACGAGGCGCTGTTGGCGGAACTGGCGACCCATGGCTATGAGGCCGTAGCCTGTTTCAATGCCACCGATACCTACGTTTTCCTTCCTTACGTGACGCCGGCCGAACGAGAATTCTTCCATCAGCTCAGTGCGAGACGAGCGGTTGAACTGCAGCGGGAGCTAAAGGGGGCGGTCTCCAGCATCGGCGGGCAGAAGCGCTCGCTGGACCGTGTCGCACACGAGCAGCGGGTTGGCTTGCGGACGGTTCAAGACGAAATCTCGTCTGCCAAAACCGAAGTTTCGTCGATCTCGGCGAAACTAGCCGAGGTGGAGAGTAACGCCGATCTGCTGCGCGTCAGCTTCAAGACCGTCCTGCGCAAGATCGATAGCACCGAAGAGGTGCTCTACGGCGAGCAGGTTGGCCGGCTCGTTCGTCTTGAAAAGGAGTGGGCGAACCACAGTGCACAGCTTCAGCGTGACGTCGCGCTGCATGACGAGCAGATATCACAGAAAATCGGCGCATTTGACGATCGACTGAAGGCCGAGACGTCGCGGGTTGACTTGGCGCTGCAAAGGGCGACTGACCAGTCGTTTGATGTGATTTCTGAGTTTGATGCCCGGCTGAAGAAGGAGCTGCAGCAGCTCTCGGATGCGCTGGAAACGGTACGCAGGGAGAGCATGCAGCATGCGCTGGGCAGGGCCGAGCTCCAGAGTCTGGGTGCATCACTCGAAGCTCAGCTCGCAGATGTAAGCAGCAAGCTTGAAGGTCTCGATGAGATCTCGATTCTGCGACATGGAATGGAGGCACTGAGTAATGAGCTGGCACTGGCCAAGTCAGGGCAAGCATCGCTGCGCAGTCAGCTGCAAGGCGCGGTCACGATACTCGAAGCTCAGCTCGCAGATGTAAGCAGCAAGCTTCAAGGTCTCGATGAGATATCGATTCTGCGACATGGGATGGAAGCACTGAGTAATGAGCTGGCACTGGCCAAGTCCGGGCAGGCATCGCTGCGCAGTCAGCTGCAAGGCGCTGTCACGATGACAGCCGCACAACAGTCTGGTTTTGAAACAGGGGTGAATGGTCGCTTCGAGATCCTCCTGCAGCGTTTGCAGCAATTGGAATCGGAGGCTGTCAGGCAGGACGCAAGGTTCTCCGCGCTCATGGATGGGCGTATGTTTTCGGCGCTGAGGAAAACCAAGCAGACTTTGATGAAGATCATCAGGCCGTTCGCTCGATCACCCGAGGCCTCGGCGGTCTCCGCGGTAGTGGTGCAAGCCGTCGCCGCTGATACACTGATCGCGCTGGCGGGCAACGACAAGGCGCCGGCACAGATGAAGGCCGCCATGATGGCAACGACGGTTGCGCCCTCGCCATCAAAGTCCGTCCCGGCGGTCGTGGTAGATGCCCCAGTAGTGGTAGCGCCGGTGCTGGAGAATGGAACGCCCAAGCCGGTTTCGTCAGTCAAGATCGAGAACATCAGCTACACGTCGCGCAAAGGCAATGTTGCGTCGGTCGCAGGGTTAGACCAGGCGTTGCCCGAGTCAGCGTTGATTTCGGTGGTCATGACGACATTCAACACCAAGGATTATGTCGAAGCCGCCGTTCGATCCATTCTGGAGCAGTCCCACAGCAAGCTGGAATTAATCGTCGTCGATGACGGAAGCAACGACGGCACCTTGGAACTGCTCGAGGCAATGCGGATCGCCGACAAGCGCCTGCGCGTGTTCTCGTTCGGGGTCAATCGCGGTACATACTGGTGCAAGAATTTCGGCATCACCAAGGCCAAGGGCGTGGCCATCACCTTCATGGACTCCGATGACACCAGTGCTCCCAGTCGCTTGGCTGAGCAGTACAAGGTATTGCGGGAGCCCGGCTGCGCGGTCAGCACCTGTCTGCACGAGCGGCGTACGCTGGGCGGGGAGCTGGTTACAGTTGCTGGCCGTACCAAGCGTCTGGCCTATATCAGCCAGATGATGCGCAGGCAGGTTTTCGACGCGATTGGGTATTTTGATTGCGTGCGGACATCTGCCGACGACGGCATGCTGCGGCGGATCAAGGTGTTCGTTGGTGCGACGGCCCATCGCAACGTCGATCAGGTCCTGTATCACGCGGTGGTGCGCGAGAACTCGCTGACCCAGGACCCGCAGAACAAAGGCATATCCGCACAGGCCGGCGACCTCTCGGTGCCGCGCAAGGCATACAGCGAGGCCGTGGATGCCTGGCATGATTCGCTGGCGCGCAGGGGGCGTTATCCCTACCTGCCATTCCCGCTTGTCCGCCGTCCGTTCCCGATCCATGAACGTCTGCGAGTGGATGCTGGCGGCAACTATGAGTCGGAGTTCATCTCGGTCTGCGTTGCCAGTTTCCCGCCCCGCGAACAGCAGTTGAAACAGGTGGTGGCCAGCCTGATCGATCAGGTGGATCGCATCTTCGTCTACCTCAATGATTACGTCAGCGTCCCGGACTACCTGAAGCACCCTCGCATTGAAGTGCGGGTCGGTGGTGAGGATCTGCGCGACAACGGCAAGTTCGCCTTTTCAACGGAGTTGCCTGCAGGCTATTGCTTCACGGTGGATGACGATATCGTCTACCCGCCGGATTATGTGCAGGCGATGATTCGCAAGGTCGAGATTTATGGTCGCCTGGCTGCCGTCGGCCTGCACGGAACCATTTTCGCCAAGCCGTTTGTGTCGTATTTCGAAGGGCGCAAGCTGTTCCATTTCAAGCAATCGCTGGATCGCGACGAACTGGTCGACCAACTCGGCACCGGTACCTTGTGTTTCCACACCAGCCTGTGGAATCCAAGTCATCTGGATTTCTCCAGCAAGGGTATGGTCGATGCCTGGATCGCGGTGGCTGCGGTCAAGGCGGGCATTCCGTTGGTCGCTGTGTCCCGCAAGCGCAACTGGTTGATGCCGATCCCCGAGCCGGCAGCGAATGGCGCCTCCACGCTGTTTGATGAGTTCAAGAACAGCTGTGAGGCGCAGACCGCGTTGATCAACAGCGTCTCGGGCTGGGGACAGGGGATGTCGGGAGCTGCCAAACACTCGATCGAGGCGCGCATCGCGAACTTTGGTTCAGCTTTCGCCCGCGAAATTGCTGAGCTGAACATGCAGCCGGCTTCGGTGGAGCATTCCATTTCCAACCTTATCGATGGGCGCTATCAGCGACAAGCATTCAAGCTAGCCATAGTAGGGCGTACCGATCGCCATCGCTGGAAGAAGGGAGGCATCCTGAAGTCGACCCACCTCACTGCCGACATGCTCCGGCCACTCGGGGTGGAAGTGCAATTGGTCGATCTCGAAACGGGCGACCCCAAGGGCTTGAATGGTCAGCACGCCGACATCGTGATGATCTATCCGGGTGACCCGGAGCGTCCGGATTTCGCCGAGGTGATCAAGCTCGTCGATATCCATGCAAGCCAGGGGCGTGCGGTACTGGTAAACCTGTCGCTCAATGGACGCATGTCGCGCAAGCGTTTCATCTGCGAGCAGATGACGGAATGGCGCAAGCTGTACGGGACCAGGGTTGGGGCGATGGTGTTCTCTGATCGAGTTGAGGACGACCCGTTGCTGGCAAGTGTGGCCGACCTGTTGGTGGCCATTCCCAAGACGCTGAGCTACGAGCAGGCCCCGGACCTTGGTTTCCACCAACGCGATGGCATCTTCCTTGGCGACTATGGAAAGCTCTGCGATGACACCTTGGTCGCCTGGCGTGCGGAAGAGGTGATTGAGGCGCTGCAGGACCAGGTGCCTGAAGCAAGGCTGTTCTGCGTGGAACAGTATCGTCCGAAGCGAGCCCGGAACCTTGCCATTGAGATGCTGCCGTTTCTTGGTGAGGAGTACACCGGGATATTGTCGAGCTCGCGGCTGATGGTGAGTCTGGTCAAGTACGCGACCTTCGAAATGGTTCCGATGGAACTGGCTGCCATGGGAGTTCCCGTCCTGCACCCAAAGATGGATAATTCGCTGTCGGATTACTTGGGGTTGGGAGCGATAGAGGTTCGTTCAGTTTCCCACCTTGCGGAAGTTTCGAAGGTGCTTTATCGGGATCAACAGATATGGGAAGGCGTCTCCAGTGCCGGGAGCAAAGTCGCGTTTGGGCTTTCCTGGGAAAAAATGGGCGCACAGATGTATCTTCGGCTTTTGGCTTTTTGGCGAAATTCTATTAATTGAAAATCTGGAGTAGATAATGCGTAAATTGATTATTGTGGGCATTGTTGCATTGTCGCTGGCCGCATGCCGCGACGGTGGTAAGACGGAAGACGCAGCGTCTGCAGGTGCGCAGACCACGCCGGGCACCGAAACAGCCACTCCGGCCGCACCGACTGTGGTGAGCGAGTTCAAACAGCCGTTCCCGGTTGCAACCTTGCCTTTCCGTTATCACGTCGCCATCGATCGTGAGGTCCGCAACAAGAAGACCGGCGTGATGTCGCGCGAAGTCGGTATCGAGTTCCTGGAGTCCTCCGTCGCCGACGTCGACAAGTCGTTCGCTGACGCATTGCAGGCCGCTGGCTATACCCGTGCATCCAACGAGGCGCAGGGTCGCGCTTTCCGTTCGGTGTTCACCAAGGCTGGTGAAGGCGACATTCTGGTATGGGTCCGTCCGGGTGCGCCGAAGGGTGACCGCTACGCCATCCAGCAGCCTGATGCCAAGGGCACAATCTATCTGGCTTGGCCGATCACCTCGGTAAACTAAAAAAGCCGGTATGGGTTTTACTCTGCCCCTTCCAGTGGAAGGGGTAGCTTTTTGTTTGAAGGTTGATGCATCAATGATGCTCCGCCTTTCATTCTGACATCCAGGGACTGCTTGTGATCGCGGTCCTGGCGGGTGTTGACTTACTTGTGGCGGTAAGCCTTGCCCGGCGGTTATGAGATTGTAGATGTATTTTTCGTCATCGCTGTTTTTTTATCATTGGGCTGCATGTTCGCGAATTAAAGCGATCCGGTACGGTGTCTCTGGTCCGTTTGTTCGCTGGATAAGCGCCTGCTGCCCGCCGCTGGTTGCAGGTGTGACGATTTCGAACATGAACGACGTGATCTTCTCCGGTTGATGTCTGCATACCTGTCATCAATGGTTTATGTATGTCGCGACAAACACCATTTAACGGCCAGCGATGTGCAGGCGGTTGAAGTTGACGTCGCAAAAAAGTTGGGCAACAAGTCTTGATGCTTGCTACGGTGTATCTGGAGAATAGAGATGGCGAATGAACGGCAGTGGTTGGCATGAAGCTTGGTAGTGTGTTCAGAGCCGACATCCAGGGCCTGCGGGCCATCGCGGTCCTGCTTGTAGTCGTCTACCACGTTTGGCCCGCTGCGTTGCCTGGCGGATACATCGGTGTTGATGTTTTTTTTGTCATCTCCGGTTACCTGATTACTGGCCTGTTGATGAAGGAGATCGTGCAGACCGGCACGGTAAGCCTGCGGGCATTCTACGCCCGGCGCATTAGACGCTTGTTGCCAGCAGCATCGGCGGTGCTACTTGTCGTCGTGGCCAGTACCCTGCTCTGGGTGTCGGCATCAGACTGGCACGCGTTGTCACGCGAGTTCATTGCCAGTGCGCTGTACGTCGAGAACTGGTTGTTGGTGGGGCGGTCTGTTGATTACCTGGCGCAGGATGCGACGGCGAGCCCTGTGCAGCATTTCTGGTCGCTTTCGGTGGAAGAGCAGTTCTATATATTCTGGCCAGTCCTGCTGCTTGCCGCTGCTGCCACCGCTCGTAGATTGAAAATTGGTGTCATCGTTGGCCTCACCTTCTGCGTGGTGGTGGTTGCGACAGTTTCGCTGGCGTACGGTGTCTACGTGTCTTTTGCCGATCCTGCGGCAGGCTATTTCTTGACCACTACCCGCGTGTGGGAGTTGGGGGTGGGCGCGGCGTTGGCACTATTTGTCGCTTCGCGCCCCCCTGGCGGAGCGCCACGCTATTCGGCGGGTTTTGCTTGGAGCGGTATTGCTTCAATGGCTCTGGCTGCGCTGTTCTACACGAGCAGGCTGCCATTTCCGGGTTACGAAGCTTTGTTGCCAACGCTGGGAGCGGCGGCGCTTCTGTACGCACGCACCGACGCCAGCTCGGCACTCGGCCGTGTGTTGTCCACACGATTCTTCCAGTACATCGGGGACGTTTCGTACTCACTTTATTTATGGCATTGGCCGGTTGTTGTGTTCTATCCACTGGTTACCGGTAATGAGGCCTCGTCCTTGCAAGGTGGCGTAGTTGTTGTTTTATGCTCGCTACTGCTCGCGCATCTGTCCAAATTTTTTGTGGAGGAGCGTTTCAGGCATTCAAGGCAAGGCGAGGTCGTTCGGCCGTATCTGATCGGCCTGGGACTGACCGTCCTGGTTGTTGGCTCAGCCCTGCTGCTGGCGGGGGAGGGTTCGCGCAGAATTGCCCAAGGCATTGACGCGGCTGGATCTGAAGCTGGGGCGGTTGAGTATCCAGGCGCAATGGCGCTGGAAGGGGGCGCAGTCCCAGCAGGTATTCCGATCCTTCCTGATCCGGATGTGGCCCGGACGGATCGCCCATTGATCGACGGGGGCAAGCGTTGTGTAAGCCCCATCGAAGGAAGCGCGGTGGAGGATTGCGAGCTGGGCGACCGGGCGGGTAGCAAAGTCATCGCCTTGATAGGCGATTCTCACGCTGAACATTGGATTCCTGCGTTCGATGCCGCCGCGCAGCGTTCGGGATGGAAGCTGATTGTGTACTCCAAGCTTGGCTGTGCTTTCACAGATACGCTGGTCAGGACAGGAAACGCGAAAACGGGTCTATCCGACTATCCGCAGTGCAGGGATTGGGCGTTGAAACTCGTGGAGGAGCTGGGGCAAGTACAGCCAGCGCTTGTAGTCGTGAGCCAGTCGCCGAACCACCGGGTCAAGGATCTGGCTCCACGGGCAAGCCAAGCGGAGATCGCCGATGGTGTGGTTAGGCTGACTCATGCATTGGAATCGCAGCACATCAAAGTGGCTGTGCTCAGGCACACACCTTGGCTTCCCGTATCCGCGCCGGAATGCGTGAAGGCTGGACAAGGAGGTTGTGATTTCCCACCAGCGAGAGTGCTGCCGCAAGCTGCGCTGAACCTGGCCGCCGCAAAAGATCCCGCAATCAGCACGCTGGATCTGACCGACGCGGTCTGTGCGCCCGACAAGTGCTCTTCGGTGGTCGGCAACGTTTTGGTGTACCGCGATCAACATCACCTGACGGCGACGTATGCAAGGACCACTGCCGACAAGGTTGCAAGGAAGCTTGCTGCAATCCTGGAGAAGTAACGGCCTTGTCGGTTTGCACATTCCTCCCTGCAATGGCAGGGAGGGATTGGTTCATTCAGATCGTAATGACCAGCATGAAGCGGGTTGAACTTGAGCCGGTGCCATTGCTGTTGATTGTCTGCGAGAACGCCATTGGATTGGTACCACTGTTTTCCCCACAGCTGCACCAAGAGGGTCGTGCACGGTATGGCCAGGGTTCGTGCTCAACCTCGAACTGGCAAATCCAACGCTCCACCCGAACACATTCACAGGAACGGCGATGACGCAGACCCCATTGAAAATACTCATCGTTGGGACCGGACGATGCGGTACCGGCTATCTGGCCCGATGTCTTGAAAGCGCGGGCTTCCGCTGCGGTCATGAGGCCATTTTCAATCATTGGGATGAAGACACCGTTCGCGGCAACCTGTTGCGGTCCACGTTTGATGCGGAGTCATCCTGGGCGGCTGCGGCGTTTCTTGGCGCAGAATGGCTGGGCACGGAGGTAAAGGTCATACACCTGACAAGAAGCCCAAAGGCCGTCATCAAATCTTTCTTTGACATAAATTTTTTTTCAGACGGTCGGGTGCAGAAGCCGTTGAATCAGGTTGTCTACCGCAACACCTCGATCCGAGCCGAATCGCAGGCTCGGCTGGCATCATCCGTGGCTCACTACTACGAATGGAACGCGATGATCGTTGCGAAGTTGGCTGGGGCCAAGCAGCCTTCACTACAACTTCGTCTGGAAGATCTGGTTGACAATTCGCTGAGCGTGGATGCTCTGTCCCGATTCATCGGTGCGCCGGTTGTCTTGCCCGCCGAAGTTGCAAATCGCAAGGTCAAGGAAAAGCTGGCCATGCAGGGTGAGTGCTATGACGAGCAGGCAGCATTGGGATTGATGAAAGCCGCTTCGGAGCGATATGGAAATTTTGGCTATGCGCTTTAGCGGCCCGGGCGCAATATCCAGGCGGGCGGTGACTGCAACTTCTGTGTTGCCATCGGGCGCTTCGCAGGGATTGTCGAATGATGCGAGCCGGTTTGGCGCCTGCCGGGCAGGCGCCAGGTGGTGGTCACAGATTCCGCATGACGCGTGCCAGGCGGTTCGCAGTGTCGCCGTCCCACAGGTCGATCGGACTGTGTTGTGCCGAAAGGCTGGCAAGGTGAGCGTCGAGCCGATGTATCGCGGATTCGGTGGTTACCAGTTCGTTTCCATTGCCAAGCGTGTCGGGCCGCTCCGTGGTGTCACGCACGGTCAGGCAGGTTATGTTCAATACCGCACATTCTTCCTGCATGCCGCCGCTATCGCTGACTACCAGTTTGGCGCAACTCTGCAGTGAGACGAACTCCCTGTAACGCAGGGGCGGGATAAGCAGCAGTCCTGGGATGTCCAGTTGCGGCAGCATGTTTTCCCGGAGCATGACGGCGCGGGTCCTGGGATGCAGTGGCCACACGACGGGCAAGCGCTGCGCCATGTGCGTGATCATCTGCAACAAACCCTGCAGTTCCTCGCGGCTGTCAACGTTCGAGGGGCGGTGGAACGTTGCCAAGATGAACCCTTGGGGCTGCACCCCCAGTTTCGCGCAGAGCTTTTGTGCCAGCGCGCGATCGACCGTAGCCAGCAAGGAATCAATCATAAGATTGCCGACGAAATGCACCGAGCTTTCCGGATGACCCTCGCGAAGCAGCGTATCGCGGGCTTCAGCTGTGGTGGTCAGGTGCAGGTCGGCGATCGAATCCACCATCAGGCGGTTCAATTCTTCTGGCATCTGCCGGTCGTGGCTGCGCAGGCCCGCCTCGACATGTGCAAGTTGGCAGTGCTCGCGTTTGGCCGCAATGGCTGCGGCCAGTGTGGTGTCGACATCGCCAAATACGGTGACCAGATCGGGTTTTCCTACGCCCAGCAGGTCGGCGTAGCGCGACACCATGCAGCCTAGCCGATCACCGTAATGCGTTCCCAAGAGGGGGATTGTGGTCACCTGGGACTGGCATATGCCGACGTCCTCCATGGTCTGCGTGGACAGCGCTGGATCGGTGTGTTGTTGCAGGAACACCAGTCGCGGAAGCGCCCAGTCGCTGGCTGCCAGTGCCTTGTAAAGCGGTGCGGCCTTAATGATGTTCGGGCGAGTGCCCATTACAAGGTCGATGTGCTTTTTCGTGCTCATTTCAATCATTAGCTGCGTGATTCCCCAGTATTCGCCAGCAGGGCAGTAATCCGGGGCGCGGCGCTGCCGTCTCCATAAGGGTTGTTGGCAAAGGCCATCTGGGCGTATGCGAAGGGGTCATCAAGCAACAGGTTGGCCTGCTCGACGATGTTGCTGGAGCGGGTGCCGACCAGCTTCACGGTGCCGGCAAGGATCGCCTCAGGTCGTTCGGTAGTGTCACGCATCACCAGCACCGGCTTGCCCAACGAAGGTGCTTCTTCCTGGACGCCGCCGGAGTCGGTGATGATCAGGTCACAGCGGCTCATCAGATAGACGAAGGGCAGGTACTCCAGCGGGTCGATCAGGTATACAGAAGGCTGATCGGCAAGGATGCGCCTAACCGGCTCCTGAACATTAGGGTTAAGGTGCACGGGGTATACGACCTGGGTATCGCCGCGGGCGGCGATCGCTTTGAGCGCTTGGCATATCTGTTCAAAGCCATCGCCAAAGTTCTCGCGACGATGCCCGGTTACCAGGATCAATCGTTTGCTGGGGTCGAGGAAGGGGAAGCGCGAAGCCAGTTCGCTCTGCAATGCCGGTGTCTGCTTGATTTTCTCGACCACCATCAGCAGCGCATCGATTACCGTGTTGCCGGTAACGTGAATATGGTCTTCGGGAACGTTCTCGTCGCGAAGGTTCTGCGCCGATTGTTCGGTGGGTGCGAAGTGCAGGTTTGCCAGCACGCCGGTGAGCTTGCGGTTGGCTTCTTCGGGCCAGGGCGAATAAAGGTTGCCGGTACGCAGCCCTGCCTCGACATGGCCGATGGCCGTGCGCTGGTAGAACGCGGCCAACGAGGTGGCAAAGGTAGTAGTGGTGTCACCATGCACCAACACGATATCCGGCGCGTGCTTTGCGATGACCTGTTCCATGCCTTGGACGATACGTGAGGTGAGGCCGGACAGGGTCTGGCCAGGCTGCATTACGTTCAGGTCCTCATCGGGGACAATTTCGAAAAGATCCAGTACCTGGTCAAGCATTTCACGGTGCTGAGCAGTTACCGCCACGACGGTTTCAAGCGCAGGTTGCTGTTTGAGAGCAGTAACCAGCGGGGCCATCTTGATGGCTTCCGGTCGCGTGCCAAACACCACCATTACCTTCTTGCGACGCGTCATGTTGGGACGAACTCCTTGTTGACCTGCAGCAAAGCGTGCAGGTGTGGTTCTGGGATTGCCGATTTTCCCTTGATTCTACGCCGACGACGCTGGCCAAGCCTGAGTGTCACCTTGCAGAGGAAAGTATCGGGCAAAAATAAAGCGGCCTCGTAAGAGGCCGCTGTTGAATGCAAGATGCCGTTGCGCTGTGCTTACAGCGCCGCTTCCAACTCCGGCAGCAAGGTGAACAGGTCACCCACCAGGCCGATGTCGGCAATCTCGAAGATCGGCGCGTCGCCGTCCTTGTTGATGGCGACGATGGTGCCGGCGTCCTTGATGCCGGTCAGGTGCTGGATGGCACCGGAGATGCCCACGGCGATGTACAGCTCAGGGGCGATGATCTTGCCGGTCTGGCCGACCTGCATGTCGCTGGGCACATAGCCGGCATCCACCGCGGCGCGCGAGGCACCGACGCCGGCGCCGAGCTTGTCGGCCAGCTGGTAGATCACCTTGAAGTTCTCTTCCGAGCCAACGCCGCGGCCGCCGGAGACCACGCGCTTGGCGCTCTGCAGATCCGGGCGGTCGCTCTTGCCGGCGGCCAGGCCGATGAAACGGGTGTGGCCGGGCAGGGCGGCGTCGATGGCCAGGGCTTCGACCGGAGCGCTGTTGCCCTTGGCTGCTTCCGGCCAGGAGGCGGCACGCACGGTGGCCACGACCACCTGGTCGGCCGGGGCCTCGACGGTGATGATCGCGTTGCCGGCGTAGATCGGGCGCTTGAACGTGTGGGCGCCTTCGACGGCCATCAGGTCCGAAACCTGGTTGACGCCGAGCAGGGCAGCCACGGCCGGCATCAGATCCTTGCCGGTGGTGGTCGACGGGCCGAAGACATGGCTGTAGCCGGCAGCCGCCTTGGCGATCTGCGGCGCCTGCACTTGTGCCAGGGCGTGTTCGTTGGCCGGGTTGGCGACGGTCAGCACCTTGCTGACGCCGGCAATCTGCGCGGCTTCAGCGGCGATGGCAGCCGGGTCGGCGGCCAGCACCAGCACGTCGATGTCGCCACCCACGGCGGTCGCGGCCGAGACGGTCTTGGCGACGGCGCTGTTGAGCTTGCCGTCCAGGTGTTCGGCGATGACGAGAATCTTGGCCATTACAGCAACCCCTTCTGCTTGAGTGCGGCCACCAGCTCGGCGGCATCCTTCACCATCACGCCCTTGCTGCGCTTGGCAGGTGCGGCGTAGTGGGTGGTCTTGAACGTGTCGGCGGCTTCAACGCCCAGGTCGGCCAGCTGCAGGGTCTCCAGCGGCTTGGCCTTGGCCTTCATGATGTCCGGCAGCTTGATGAAGCGCGGCTCGTTCAGGCGCAGGTCGGTGGTGATGACGGCCGGCAGGTCGACTTCCAGCGTTTCCAGGCCGGCGTCGACTTCACGGGTGACCGTGGCCTTGCCGTCGGCGATCTCGACCTTGGAGGCGAAGGTGGCCTGCGGACGCGCCCACAGCGTGGCCAGCATCTGGCCGGTCTGGTTGGCGTCGTCGTCGATGGCCTGCTTGCCGAGGATCACCAGGTCCGGCTGTTCCTTTTCGACCAGCTTGAGCAGGGTGCGGGCGGCGGTCAGCGGCTGGATGGCCTGGTCGGTGACCACGTGGATGGCACGGTTGGCGCCCATGGCCAGGCCGTTGCGCAGGTGCGCCTGGGCGTCGGCCGGGGCGATGGTGGCGACCACCACTTCCGTGGCGATGCCCTTGTCGCGCAGGCGCAGGGCTTCTTCCAGGGCGATTTCGTCGAACGGGTTCGGCGAAAGCTTGACGCCATCGGTGACCACGCCGGAGCCATCCGGCTTGACTTGAATGCGGACGTTGTAGTCCACCACGCGCTTGTACGCGACGAGGATTTTCATGTGCTGCGGGGTCCTTCGGTTGCTGATGGGGGCCGGCGCGGGCCGGGGACGAGATTTTCCCGATTCTAGCCGGGATACAGGTTCCATGCGAATGCGTATGGTGATCCCGGCCTTCGGTTAAATGTCCGGACAAATTGTCGCTACCCGGCGCCGCTTGTCAACGTCAGGCTCAGTTGACGGGCCCCGGTATATTCTTGGTGCCATCATTTTGTGGTCTTGTTGGCTGCAGCAAAGGGAGATCCAAGGCGTGCCTACGTGGCTTGTGACAGGTGGTGCCGGATTCATCGGCGGAAATTTCGTACTGGAGGCGGTGGCGCGGGGCACGCGTATCGTCAATCTCGATGCCCTGACCTATGCGGGGAATCCGCAGACCCTGGCCAGCGTGCAGGACAACCCAGCGCATGTCTTCGTGCATGGCGATATCGGTGACCGGGAGCTGGTCGATCGATTGCTGGCCGAACACCAGCCGGATGCGGTGATCAATTTCGCCGCGGAAAGTCATGTCGATCGCTCGATCGATGGCCCAGCGGCCTTCATCCAGACCAACGTGGTAGGCACATTGGCGCTGCTGGAAGCGGTGCGCGATTACTGGAAAGCGCTGCCCGGCGAGCGCGCCGATGCCTTCCGCTTGCTGCATGTTTCCACCGATGAGGTCTACGGCAGCCTCGGCGAGACTGGCAGCTTCAGCGAAACCACGGCCTATGCCCCCAACTCCCCGTACTCGGCCTCCAAGGCTGCATCGGATCATCTGGTGCGGGCCTTCCACCACACCTATGGGCTGCCGGTACTGACCACCAACTGTTCGAACAACTACGGCCCTTACCACTTCCCGGAAAAGCTCATTCCGCTGGTGATCGCCAAGGCGCTGGCAGGCGAAGATCTGCCCGTTTACGGCGATGGCCGGCAGGTGCGCGACTGGTTGTATGTCAGCGATCACTGCCAGGCCATCCGCACCGTGCTGGCACAGGGGCGGGTAGGGCAGACCTACAACGTCGGCGGCAATGCCGAACGGCAGAACATCGAAGTCGTGCAGGCAATCTGCGCCCTGCTGGATCAGCGCCGCCCGCGCGCCGATGGCCAGCCGCGCAGCAGCCAGATCCGCTTTGTTGCCGATCGCCCAGGGCATGACCGCCGCTATGCCATTGATGCGTCCAAGCTGCGCGATGAACTGGGCTGGCAGCCCAGTTACAGCTTCGAGCAGGGAATCGCTGCGACGGTGGATTGGTTTCTTGCCAACCAGGATTGGGTCAACAGCGTGCTCGATGGCAGCTATCGACTGCAGCGCATTGGTACCGGGGAGATGGCCGAATGAGCCAGCGCAAGGGCATCATCCTGGCCGGTGGCTCAGGGACGCGGCTGTATCCAATTACCCAAGGCATCAGCAAGCAGCTGTTGCCGGTGTACGACAAGCCGATGATCTACTACCCGCTCAGCGTGCTGATGATGGCCGGTATCCGCGAGGTGCTGGTCATCAACACGCCGCATGAGCAGGCGCTGTTCCAGACCCTGTTGGGGGATGGCTCGCAATGGGGCATGGACATCCAGTACGCCGTGCAGCCCAGCCCCGATGGCCTGGCCCAGGCCTACCTGATCGGTCGTGATTTCGTCGACGGCAAGCCCAGCTGCCTGGTCCTGGGGGACAACATTTTCCACGGCACTGGCCTGCGTGAGTTGTTGCGACGTGCCGACACGCGGCAGCAGGGTGCAACGGTATTCGGCTACTGGGTGAATGACCCGGAGCGTTATGGCGTGGCCGAGTTCGATGCTGGTGGCAAGGTCATCGATCTGGTGGAAAAGCCCGAGAATCCGCGTTCCAACTACGCCATCACCGGCCTGTACTTCTACGATGGCAACGCTGCCGACTACGCGGCCACGCTGCAACCGTCGGCACGCGGCGAACTGGAAATCACCGACCTCAACCGCCGCTACCTGGAACAGGGACAGTTGCAGTTGGAGCCGCTGGGGCGTGGCTATGCGTGGCTCGATACCGGCACCCATGCATCCCTGCTGGAGGCATCCAACTATATCGAGACCCTGCAGACGAGACAGGGCCTGCAAGTGTGCTGCCCGGAGGAAATTGCGTTCGCGCAGGGCTGGATCAGTGCCGAACAACTGCAGGCATTGGCAGCGCCGTTGTTGAAGAGTGGCTACGGCCAGTACCTGGAGAAGTTGTTGCAGCGTGGAGTTGTGCCGTGAAAGTGATTGAAACGAAGTTGCCGGGATGCGCGGTGATCGAGCCAGCCGTGTTCGGTGACGAGCGAGGCTTCTTTTTCGAGACCTGGAATGCCGAACGCTTCGGCGCGCAGGGTTTGCCCACGCGTTTCGTGCAAAGCAACGTGTCTTCGTCCAGCAAGGGCGTGCTGCGTGGCCTGCATTACCAGTGGCCGCGGCCACAGGGCAAGCTCGTCAGCGTGCTGGAGGGTGAGGTCTACGACGTAGCGGTGGATATCCGTCGCGGTTCGCCGACGTTTGGCAAGTGGGAAGCGGTAGTTCTCAGTGCGCAGAACAAGCGCCAGTTCTGGATACCCGAAGGTTTCGCGCATGGCTTCGCGGTCCTGTCCGAGCGTGCGGTGTTCAGTTACCTGTGTACCGAGGTGTATCTGAAGGAACTGGATGCAGGCGTACGCTGGAACGATGCCGACATCGCGGTGGACTGGCCCATCAGTGCACCCACCTTGTCGGCCAAGGATGAAGCTGCGCCTTTCCTGAAGGACATCGCGGAAGATCGCCTGCCGGTCCATCAGTCATGAGGTTTCTGGTTCTCGGGGGGAACGGCCAGGTAGGACAGGAGCTGCTGCGGGCACTGGCGCCGGTGGGTGAGGTGGTTGCGACAACGCGCAGTGGCAGCCTCGCCGATGGCAGTGCCTGTGAGAAAGCGGACTTCAATGTCCCCGAAGAACTGCCGGCCGTGCTCGATCGCCTGCAGCCGGACGTGGTGATCAACGCTGCGGCATACACCGCGGTGGACAAGGCGGAGCAGGAGCCGGAGCTGGCGTACCGTATCAATGCGCAGGCGCCCGGCGTCATTGCCGGTTGGTGCGCGGTGCAGGACGTCCCTCTGGTTCATTACTCCACCGATTACGTGTTCAACGGCAAGGGAAGCGTGCCCTACGTCGAGGACGAAGCGACCGCGCCGCTAGGCGTCTACGGCACCAGTAAACGGGATGGAGAGGACGCCGTGCGTGCCGCCGGCGGTCGCCACCTGATCTTCCGCACTGCTTGGGTATACGCGGCGCACGGCGGAAATTTCCTGCGCACGATGCTGCGCCTGGCCGCCGAACGCGATGTGTTGCGGGTGGTTGCCGATCAGTTGGGTACGCCGACACCCGCGTCGCTGATTGCCGATGTCACCGCACAGGCGCTGCTGCATCCTTCCCCGTTGTCGGGAACCTGGCATCTCACCGCCTCGGGGCATACCAGTTGGCATGGCTTTGCCGAGGCGATTTTTGCCGAAGCAGTTGCTGCTGGGTTATTGGAGAAGGCGCCGCAGGTGCAGGCCATCGACAGCGCGCAGTACCCGACGGCTGCACAGCGGCCGGCCTACTCGGTGCTGGATACACGCAAGCTGCAGACCGATTTCGGCATCGCGCTGCCTGACTGGCAGCAGGGGGTGCGCGGTGTTGTTGGCGAGTTGCGGGCTGTTCGATAGCCGCTGTTCGGCAGGTTTCTTTCCTGCGCGTCCCCACTTCCGCAAGGGGAGGCGCGGGTTACCTGTCGCCTGACACTCCGCGAGCAAGCGCTGTTCAAGCCCCTCTCCCGGTGTGGGAGAGGGATAGCTGAGACGGGGAAGTTGCAGCACTCAGGCCCCACCTTCCCCTCGTTTCACGCGCGCCCGTAAGTGTCCTCGAAGCGCACGATGTCATCCTCACCCAGATAGCTGCCCGACTGCACTTCGATCAGCTCCAGCGGCAGCTTGCCGGGGTTGCGCAGGCGGTGGGTGACACCCAGCGGGATGTAAGTGCTCTGGTTCTCGGTAAGCAGCAATACTTCGTCATCACGGGTGACCTCGGCAGTGCCGCTGACCACGATCCAGTGTTCGGCACGATGGTGGTGCATCTGCAGGCTCAACGTGCCGCCGGGTTTGACCGTGATGCGCTTGACCTGGAAACGATCGCCATGATCGATGGAGTCATAGGCGCCCCACGGACGATAGACCTTGCGGTGCCAGGTGGCTTCGCTGCGGCCATCGGCCTTCAACCGTGCCACCACGTCCTTCACTTCCTGCATGCGGTCGGACTTGCCGACCAGCACGGCATCGTCGGTTTCCACCACGATCACGTCGTCCAGGCCGACCATCGCGATCAAGCGGTCGCCATAGGCAAACGTGTCGTGGCAGTCGATGGCGATGACGTCGCCGCGATGGGCATTGCCATTGGCATCCTGTTCGGAGACGTCGCGCAGGGCGGTCCACGAACCGACGTCGCTCCAGCCCGCATCCAGCGGCACAACCGCGGCATCGGCGGTTTTTTCCATCACCGCGTAATCGATGGAATCGGACGGGCTGGCCTTGAAGGCCTCGGCATCCAGGCGGATGAAATCGCTGTCACGGCGTGCCTGTTCCCAAGCGGCCTGGCAGGCGTTGAGGATCTGCGGTTGCAGGCGCTGCAGCTCTTCCAGGTAACGCGAGGCGCGGAACAGGAACATGCCGCTGTTCCAGTAGTACTCGCCGGAGGCCACGTAGGATTGCGCGGTGGCCAGGTCGGGTTTCTCGACGAAACGCTCGATGGCACGCGGGCCTTGCCCGGCAACAGCCTTGATGTAGCCATAGCCGGTTTCCGGTGCGGTCGGCTGGATGCCGAAGGTCACCAGCTTGCCCTGCTCGGCAAGGGTGGCGGCCGCTTCGATGGCCTGGTGGAACTGGCCGATATCGCGGATCAGGTGATCCGACGGCAACACCAGCAGCAGCGGGTCATCACCGTTGTGGCGGGCTTCCAGCGCGGCAGCAGCGATCGCCGGGGCGGTATTGCGGCCCATCGGCTCCAACAGGATTGCCGACGGCGTGGTGCCCACCTGCTGCAGCTGCTCGGCAGCGACGAAACGGTGTGCTTCGTTGGCCACCACCAGCGGTGCCTGGGTGGCTACATCGGCCACGCGCAGCCAGGTCGACTGCAGCATGCTGTGTTCGCCTGCAAGCTGCAGGAACTGCTTGGGGTAGGCTTCGCGCGACAACGGCCACAGGCGCGTACCGGAACCACCGGAAAGAATGACGGGCAGGATCTGGCTCATGAAGGGTCTCAGGCAGTGATCAGGTTGGAAATTTCGGCGGTGCGCTGCGCCAGCAAGGCCGCATCACCCCGGGTTTCCACGTTCAGTCGCAGCAGCGGTTCGGTATTGGAGCTGCGCAGGTTGAAGCGCCACGCGCCGAAGTCGGCACTGACGCCATCGGTGTGATCGAGCTCGGGTGCATCCGCAGCGTAATGGGCCAGCACCCGGGCCACCGCGGCCTTGGCGTCGCTGACCTTGAAGTTGATCTCGCCGCTGCAGGGGAAGCGCGCCATGCGCTCCTCCACCAGGTCGGCCAGCGAATGCCCCGTGCTCGATACCAGCTCGGCGATCAGCAGCCACGGGATCATGCCGGAGTCGGCGTAGGCGAACTCGCGGAAGTAATGGTGTGCGCTCATCTCGCCGCCATATACCGCGTTTTCGGCACGCATCTTCTCCTTGATGAAGGCATGCCCGCTCTTGCACAGCACCGGTACGCCGCCAGCTGCCTCGACCATTTCAACCGTGTTCCACGTCAGGCGCGGGTCGTGCACGATCTTGCCGCCGGGGCTGCGCGCCAGGATGGCCTGGGCCAGCAGCCCGACCAGGTAATAGCCTTCGATGAAGCGGCCGTTGTGGTCGAAGAAGAAGCAGCGGTCGAAGTCACCGTCCCAGGCGATGCCGAAGTCGGCACCGTGCTCGCGTACCGCTTGCGCGGTGGCGTCGCGGTTCTCTGGCAGCAGCGGGTTGGGGATGCCGTTGGGGAAGTTGCCGTCGGCTTCATGGAATACACGCACGAACTCGAAGGGCAGGTGCGGTGCCAACAGGTCCACGATGGCGCCGGCGCCGCCATTGCCGGCGTTGACCACCAGCTTCAACGGCTTCAGCTTGGCGCCATCCACATAGCTGAGCAGGTGCTGGATGTACGCGCTCTTGTCATGCTCGGCGCGCTGCCCGGCGCGTGCCGGTTGTGCAGCGGAGGTATCGGCGGCGACCGCATCTGAAATGGCAAACAAACCGGTGTCCGAGCTGATCGGCCGGGCCTGCTCGCGCACCAGCTTCATGCCGTTGTAATCCATCGGGTTGTGGCTGGCGGTGACCATCACCCCGCCGGCTGCCTGCAGATGGCCGGTCTGGAAATACACTTCCTCGGTACCGCACTGGCCGATGTCGATCACCTCGCGGCCTGCGCCGCGCAGGCCAATGGCCAGGGCGTCCTGCAGGGCGGGGCTGGTCAGGCGCACGTCATGGCCCAGTACCACGGTGCCTTCAGCCAGCTCGGCGGCCAACGCGGTGCCGATCTTGCGCGCCATGTCCTCATTCAGTTCGTCGGGTACACGGCCGCGGATGTCATAGGCCTTGAAGGCGGGAAGGGGCATGCATGCCTCCTGCTGGTGGGTAGACGCCTAGTTTAGACGTCCCTGCGTGTACTGGCTGTCCGCAGGCTGGACGAAGGTCCAAGAGGGCGTTGCCGCCGGTATGGCTAGAATGAAGCCATCTTTACCACTGTGGGTGTGATGCAATGAGCGATCCCTCAACCCCCGCCGGGCGCCGTGGCAAGGTGTTTGCCAGCGCCGCCCAGGCGCTGGACGGCATTGTTGCCGATGGCCAGACCCTGGCAGTCGGCGGATTTGGCCTGTGCGGCATCCCCGAAGCCCTGATCGCCGCGCTGCGCGACAGCGGGGTCAAGGGCCTGACCGCGATCTCCAACAACGCCGGTGTCGATGGCTTTGGCCTGGGTCAGCTGTTGGAGACCCGCCAGATCAAGAAGATGATTTCGTCCTACGTGGGCGAGAACAAGGAGTTCGAGCGCCAGTACCTGGCCGGTGAACTGGAGCTGGAATTCAACCCGCAGGGCACCCTGGCCGAGCGCCTGCGCGCCGGCGGCGCGGGCATTCCGGCGTTCTTCACCGCCACCGGCTACGGCACCATCGTCGCCGAAGGCAAGGAAACCCGCGAGATCGACGGCAAGCATTACGTGCTGGAAACCGCACTCAAGGCCGATGTGTCGCTGGTCAAGGCATGGAAGGCCGACGAGGCCGGCAACCTGCTGTTCCGCAAGACCGCACGCAACTTCAACCCGGCCTGTGCCATGGCCGGCAAGGTCTGCGTGGTGGAAGTGGAAGAAATCGTGCCAGTGGGCGCGATCGACCCGGACCAGGTCCACCTGCCGGGCATCTATGTCGACCGCATCGTATTGAACGCAACGCCGGAGAAGCGCATCGAACAGCGCACCGTGCGTCAGGAGGGGAACTGAAATGGCCTGGACCCGTGACGAAATGGCGCAGCGCGCCGCGCGCGAGCTGACCGATGGCGCCTACGTGAACCTGGGCATCGGCCTGCCGACCCTGGTCGCCAACCACATCCCGGAAGGCGTGGATGTCTGGTTGCAGTCCGAAAACGGCCTGCTCGGCATCGGCCCGTTCCCGACCGAGGCCGAGGTGGATGCCGACCTGATCAATGCCGGCAAGCAGACCGTCACCGCGCGTGCCGGTGCCAGCTACTTCGGCAGCCATGATTCGTTCGCGATGATCCGCGGCGGTCATATCAACCTGGCCATCCTCGGCGCCATGCAGGTGACCGACAAGGGCGACCTGGCCAACTGGATGGTGCCGGGCAAGATGGTCAAGGGCATGGGCGGTGCGATGGACCTGGTTGCCGGCGTGCAGCGCGTGGTGGTGCTGATGGAGCACACCGCCAAGAACGGCGAGCACAAGATCCTGCCGGACTGCACCCTGCCGTTGACCGGCGTGGGCGTGGTCGATCGCATCATCACCGACCTGGCCGTATTCGACATCACCGACGACGGTCTGGTGCTGGTCGAGGCAGCGCCGGGTGTCAGCGATGACGAGCTGAAGGAAAAGACCGGCGTGCCGTTCCGGCACTGATCGGGGGGAGGTGATTGGCGGCGTTGGCCGCCAATCTTCACGCTGACGGCAACAGCGTGCGCAGCGTGTCGCGCGCCAGCGCCGACGAAAAATGCTCGGCGATGTTGATGTAGCCATTGTCAGATAGCTGCTGCCACAGCGTGGCATCCTGGTATAGCCGGGCAACCTGCGCGGCGAAATCCAGCGCACTGTCGGCGATGAGTGCGTTGTCCTCGTGGCGCAGGAACATGCCTTCTGCCGCGATCGAGGTTGCCACCACCGGCAGGCCATGGCTCATGGCCTGGTTGATCTTGCCCTTGACCCCGGCGCCGCTGCGCAGCGGTGCCAGGTTGATCCGGCTGTTCTCCAGGAAGGGCTCGATGGACGGCACATGGCCGTGCACGAGGACATCGCTGGCACCGAGGCGGGCGGCATCGGCCGGCTGGATGTCCCCCACCAGGTGCAGTACCACCCCGGGCAACAGCTGCCGCAGCTGCGGCATGATCTCGCTACACAGCCAATCCACGGCTTCCCGGTTGGGGTGATGCTGGTAACCACCCACGAACAGCAGGCCGGCGGTCTGGCTGAAATCCCGCTGCTTGCCCGCTACGTCATGGACGTTCGACAGCACATGGAGCGGCGAGTGCACGCCGGCATCGCGCAGGTAGTCCAGTTCGGCCTGGCTGACCACGGTGGTGGCGTCAGTGGCTGCGAACAGCATGAACTCCTCGTCGCGAACGCGCGCAGCCTGGCGTTGCAGGTGCGCGTCGTTCTGCAGTTCGGCCGCGCGCTGCAGGCGGACATGGTGCAGGTCAACCGTGTCGAAGATGACCCGCGCCGGGGTATAGGCACGCAGCAGGGGAAGGTGGCGCTGGGCGACATGGTGGCGGCACAGCATCACCGCATCCACGCGTTCGCCGTTCTGCTGCAGCCAGTGGTCCAGGCGGGGCTGGCCGGGCGTGCCCACCCGTTCGATCCCCAGTTCGGCAAGCAGGGGCGCCGATTCGGCCGGTAGCTGGCCGTTGTCCGGCATGAAAGCCACCGACCAGCCGAGCTCGCGGCACAGGCGCAGCAGCGCGAGCGCGCGCACCGATCCGGAGTCGTGGCTGGGCGTGGGCGCTGCGGCATCGATGAACAGCAGCAGCGCGTCGCTGCGTGTTGTATCCGGTGCTGCGCTGATGGAGGGCGCTTGCTGCGGCGCGCCGACCACCGGTTGCAGGCGACGCCGAATCACCTGCACGGTACCGACTACCCCACGCCCGATCAGGCTTTTCAGCAATCCACGCAGCAAGGCGAAGTTACGCGACAGGCGCCAGCGGTACAGGGTGAGTTGGCGATGCAGGGAGAAGGTCATGGCACTATCGGTTGGGAGCGCACATCACGCGTTGGTGATGCAGCAGCTGATTCTGAGGGCAGCGGCATGAACGAGCAAACCAGCTTCCTTTTTGCTGATACGGGGCCTGCCGCGGTTGAGCACCTGCCTGGCTGGCTGCGCAAGGATGAGGCGGATGTTCTGTTGCAGGCGTTGATGGGCGATGTGCCGTGGCAAGTGCACCGTATCCGCATGTTCGGGCGATGGGTGGATTCGCCCCGGCTGAGCTGCTGGATGGGCGATGCGGATGCCCACTACCGCTATTCGGGAGCGGATTTCGTACCCGAGCCCTGGTTGCCGTCCCTGCAGCAGCTGCGCGGCCAGCTGCAGCAGGCGTGCGCGGCGCGGTTCAACAGCGTGCTGCTCAACCGATACCGCAACGGCGGGGACAGCATGGGCTGGCATCGCGATGACGAACCCGAGCTGGGTGCGCAGCCAGTGATCGCATCGCTGAGCCTGGGAACGCGCCGGCGGTTTCTACTCCGGCGCGGTGATGCGCATTCCCAGCGCCATGAATACCTGCTCGGCCACGGGGACCTGTTGGTGATGCGCGGTGATTGCCAGCGCGACTACCAGCATGCGTTGCCGAAGATGGCAGGCGTGGCCGGCGAGCGCATCAACCTTACTTTCCGGCAGGTGTCTGCGCCATGCGTTGCGCGTCGGCCTGGCCGCTGAGCAGGGTCCAGCCGATCAACTCGGTGCTGGTCTTGTCCAGTGCGGTTTCAAATGCCTTGGCGACATCGCCGGTTGCCGTCGAGCTGGCATTCTCAACCGTGTTGAAGGTGCGCGCTGCGACCACCCGTTGATCGATGCTGTGGATCAACTTGGCGTTGAGTTCGATGGTGGCTGCCGGCAGTTCGGTGCCACGGTAGTCGGCCTCGAAGCGGCGCAGGTCGATGGTCAGCTTGTAGTTCGAGCGGATGCCGGTGGCGATGCGGGCAACGCCACTGATCCGGCCGGAGTCCTCGAAACCACGCAACAAGGTGTCTTCCAGCATGTCGGTGGCCGGCTGCGACCAGGTTGCGCCTCGGTACACCTCGAGCTCGCCGGGGGTGGGGCGTACGTTGATGCGCGGGCTATCCACCAGGCGCGCGGCACTGGGCTTGGCGATGGCCAACTGCCAATCAACCTGGGGCCATGCCGGGTCGGCGGTTATCCGTACCTGCGGCGCGTAGATGGTGGTGGATTGGCGATCACCGCCGGCAAGCACCGAGCAACCCGCCAAGGCCAGCAGACAAGTGGAAGCGAGCAGTTTGGACATCGGCAGGCGCGTCATTTGGGTTCGAACTCCTTCGGGGCATCACGGCCGAGCAGGTAGCGTGCCGGGTTGTTCTCCAGGCGGTCACTGACCCGGCGCAGGTCGCGGATCAGGCCGCGCAGTTCAGTCAGGGTCGGGCCCAACTGGGCCAGGCCATCATTGGCGAAACTGTTTATGGCCGCGCGGTTCTCGCCCAGGATGGCATCGGCATTGCCGGCGGCCGAGTCCAGTTTGCTCAGGCTGGTATCCAGCTTGTCGAGCGTTGCCGGCAGCTGCCGCAGGACGTTCTGGTCCAGGTTCTGGATGGCGCCGTTGGCCGTGCCGAGGGTGGCGTTGAGGTTGCGTGCGGCATCGCGGGCTTCCACCAGCAGCGCCTGGGTGCCCTGGTCGCGGTCAGCCAGGCCGCCGCTGATGGCTTCCAGGTGGGTGAGCGTGGCCGAAATCTTGTTGACGTTGTCGTCGCTGAGCAACTCATCCATGCGCTCGACCACGCGGTTGGCCACGTCGGTGATGTTCTGCAGCGCGGAGGGCGTGGTGGCGATGGTCGGTATGGCTTCCTTGCTGACCGCGGTCAATGCCGCGGCCTGGGGCGTGCCGCCACTGAGCTGGATGATCGACGGGCCGGTCAGGCTGGTAATGGCCAGCTTGGCGCGGGTGTCGGTCTTGACCGGGGTGGTGGAGTTCAGGCGCAGCCGGGCCACCACCTTGCGCGGGTCATCCGGGGCAAGGGTCAGCTCGGTGATGGAGCCCACGGCGATGCCGTTGTATTGCACCGGGCTACCTACCGACAGGCCGGTGACGGCCTCGGTGAATACGACGTTGTATTCCTGCCAGGTGCGATCGGAGGAGTATTTGGCCGCCCACAGCCCGAAGGCGAGCAGGGCCACGCCGACGATCAGGGTGAAGGCGCCGATCAGGACGTAGTTGGCTTTGGTTTCCATGGCTCAGCAGCCCCTGTTGGAAGGTGGAGAGTCTGGTGGGAGGCCATGTTCAATCTGCGCGGCTGCAGCGGAACCTGGGGTGAAAGTCGGTCGGCAAGCGGGCGTCATTGCGGAAACTCCTGCAGGGGGGCCTCGCCGCGCGCGGCACGGGCGCGCGGGCCGTGGAAGTATTCGCGGATCCACGGGTGGTCCAGCTGTTCGATCTCCGAGAGCGGCGCGTTGGCGATGACCTTGTGGTCGGCCAACACTGCAACGCGGTCACAGATGGCGTATAGCGTGTCCAGGTCGTGGGTGATCAGAAAGACCGTCAGTCCCAGCGCTTCCTGCAACGTCTTGATCAAGCGGTCGAAGGCGGCTGCACCGATGGGATCCAGGCCCGCGGTGGGTTCGTCCAGGAACAGCAGCGGCGGGTCCAGCGCCAGGGCGCGGGCAAGGCCGGCGCGTTTGCGCATGCCGCCGGACAACTGCGAGGGCAACTTGTTGATGGCGTCCGCCGGCAGGCCAGCCAGCTTCACCTTGAGCAGTGCCAGCTCGTAATGCCAGCGGTCATCCAGTTCCGGGTGATGTTCCTTCAGCGGCACCTGGACGTTCTCGCCCACGGTCAATGAAGAGAACAGGGCGCCGTCCTGGAACAGCACGCCGGTATTGCGCTCGATGCGCAGGCGGTCGGCGGGGTCTTGCGAGCGTGCGTTGACGCCCAGCACTTCGATATCGCCGGCATTGGGCGTGCGCAACCCCAGGATGGAGCGCATCAGTACCGACTTGCCGGTACCCGAACCACCGACCACGCCGAGGATCTCGCCACGCCGCACGTCCAGGTCCAGGTCGTCGTGCACGACCTGGCTGCCGAAGTGGTTGACCAGTCCGCGCACGCGGATGGCCAGCTCACTGCTGTCCTGGTCGGGGAAGGTGGAACGGATGGCCATCATCGAAGTGTCTGCCTCACCAGCCCATGTGCATGAACCACAACGCGGCCAGCGCGTCGAGGATGATGACCAGCGAGATGGTCTGCACCACGCTGGAGGTGGTGCGTTCACCCACCGACTGCGCCGTGCCTTCGACCTTCAGGCCTTCCAGGCAGCCGATCAGGCCGATGATCAGGGCGAACACCGGCGCCTTGGCCAGGCCAACAAGGAAGTGCCGTACTTCCATGGTTTCGTGCATGCGCGCCAGGTACATCTGCGGCGGAATGCCCAGGTCGAACGCGCCGACGGTGACACCGCCTGCCAGACCGGCCAGCATCGCGATGAAGGTCAGCAGCGGCAGCATCAACAGCAGCGCCACCACGCGCGGCAGGACCAGCAGGTCGATCGGGTCCAGACCCAAGGTCTGGATCGCGTCGATCTCCTCGCGTGCCTTCATTGCGCCGATCTGCGCGGTGAAAGCGCTGGCGGTGCGTCCGGCCAGCACGATCGCGGTCAACAGCACGGCGAATTCGCGCAGGAAGGCGATGGACACCAGTTCCACCACATAGATCTCCGCGCCGAAGTCGCGCAGGATGGTCGAGCCCAGGAAGGCGATCACCGCGCCCACCAGGTAGGACAGCAGTGCGACCAGGGGCACCGCGTCCAGGCCCACCTGTTCCATCTGGTTGACGGTGGCGGTCATGCGGAAGCGGCGGGGCTCGCGCAGCAGCCTCGCCATCTTGGAGAGGTTCTCGCCCAGGAAGCTGACCAGCACCTTGATGTTGCGGCCAATGGCCTGCACCGAGCGGCCCAAGCGTTCCAGCGCTGCCAGTACACCGTAGTCGCGCTGTGGCTTGGGGCGTTCATCGGCAACCTCGTCGATGGTGCAGACCAAGGCGCGGTGCTCGTCGCGGAACTGCAGCGCATCTTCGGCCAGCCCGGCCTTGCTTGCGTAGCGCAACAGCAGCATCACCCCGGCCGAATCCAGTTGGTCAATGCCACGAGCATCGATACTGGTCACCTCGCCGGCCTGCGCCTTCAATGTCTCCATCGAACGCAGCGCGGTGGACAGCGTCCAACTGCCGGAGAGCCTGAGTTGGCCCTCGGCACCCGGATCCAGCGCACATTCGGGAGGGGTGGGGGAGGTCGTTGTTGGCATTCGGTTGAAGAATAACCTGTCAGGTGTCCAGCCCGGATGAGTATTCACCGGCTTCAGGCGATACTAATGCCCATGTCCGCAGAAACCATCGTCCCGGCCGCTCCGGCGCCCGCCCCCAACCGGGCCACCTATGCGCAGCGCGTGGCCTTCGTTTCGGAGATGGCGGGCCGCCTGCATCGCTATGGCACCACCGCGCAGCGCCTCGAGGCTGCGGTGGTGGCCTTGTCGCAACGGCTGGATCTGGATTGCGAGCCCTGGTCCAATCCCACCGGCCTGATCCTGAGTTTCAGTGACCCCACGCGTGCGATCGGCTCCAGTGATATCACCCGCGTGATCCGTCTGGGTCCGGGTGATACCAACCTGCACAAACTGGCGATGGCTGATCAGATCGCCGATGCCGTCGCTGCCGGTGAAATGTCCATTGCCCAGGGCCATACCGCGTTGCGGGAACTGGACCGTGACCCCGGCCTGCGCGGCAAGATCGAACTGCTGGCCTCTTTCACCCTCGGCTCGGCTGGCGTGGCCGGATTGTGGCGCTTGCCCTGGTTGGATATCGCAACCGCGGGCATTACCGGTCTATTGATCGGCCTGATGTTGTTCTACACAGACCGCCGCGTTGCCACGCGCGAGGCCAGTGAAGCGCTGGCGGCACTGGTGGCCGGTTTTGTGGCGGTACTGGTGGCGAGTTTTGTCGGGCCGTTGAACCTGAATTCCACGATCATCGCCTCGCTGGTGGTACTGCTGCCGGGTATGGCGCTGACCAATTCGGTCAACGAATTGGCCAGCCAGCACTGGGTGTCGGGTACCGCGCGCTTTGCCGGTGCCCTGACCACCATCATGAAACTGACGGTGGGCGCGATGATCGCGGTCACCATTGCCCATTACATCGGCCTGGAGCCGGTGGTGCGGGCATCACGGCCGCAATCCAACTGGGTGGAATGGGGTTCGGTGCTGGTGGCCTCGTTCGCTTTCGCCATGCTGTTCCGCGCCAGCAAGCGGGATTACCCGTGGGTAATGGCGGCCTCGGTGGCCGGTTATGCGATTTCCCGTTATGGCGGTCAGCTATGGGGTGGGCCGGCCGGGATATTCCTGGCAGCGATGCTGTTGACCGCCGCCGGTAATCTGTTCGGCCGCGTCGCCCACCGGCCAGGTGCGATCGTGCGCTTGCCGGGCATCATCATGTTGGTGCCCGGCAGTACCAGTCTGCGCGGGGTGCTCAGCTTGATCCAGCAGCAGAATGTAAATGCCGGCGAGTCGGCCCTGCTGACCGTGGTCAATGTGGTTATGGCGCTGGTAGCGGGGCTGCTGTTCGGAAATCTGTTGATACCGGCGCGCAAGAACCAGAATCTGTAAGCCTCCCCTTTCGCGAAAGAAGGGTTAACGAGGCAGCGCGGGTAGGCGCAGTGTGCCCGCGGTTGTTGGTAACACCATGGGCTACCTGTTTCCCGGGTGCGCTGTGCTTACCCGGGCTACGCTGAGGTCGGCGGGGTGCCTGCTGGGCCGGAGAGTGGGGCAGTTTCCCCCGCCGCTGGTGGAAGACGCACCAACAAAAACGCCGGCTTACGCCGGCGTTTTTTGTTTCAGCTGATCGCGCGATTACTGCTGGATCAGGAAATCTTCAACCTTGCGGCCGGCCTTGGTGTATTCGGCCAACCAGCGTGGCTGCTTGCCACGGCCGGTCCAGGTTTCCTCGGCGTTGGCCGGGTTGCGATACTTCGGGGCGACCTTTGCCAGCTTGCGGCCGGCCTTGCTGGCAGTCTTGCCGGCCTTGGCGGTACGCGGTGCCTTGGTGGTGGCCGCGCCGGTGCCAAACAGTTCCTCGACGGTATAGCCGGCCTTCTTGGCGGCTGCAGCTACCAGGGCGCGGGCCTTGGCAATCGGCTGGCGCTTGGCTACCACGGTCTTGCGCTTCTGCGCATCGCGGATAAGGGCGCCGAGTTCTTTGGCCGACAGGCCCGACAGATCAATACTCATCTAATAACTACTCCGGATAATGGGTCGAAGGAAAGGTGCCAATCCGTGGCAGCGCTGGAAAGCATACCGGCGCGGTAAGGTATTGCCAAATGAATAATCGATTCGACGTTATCGGCAAATGAAAAGCCGGGACTGTGTCCCGGCTTTTCAGGTGTTTCGCTTACCCAATAATCCGCTGGAATACCGAGGCCTGATCCAGATTTTCAGCCTCGCTTGCGGCACGGGCGCGGTATTCGAAGGTGCCTGCTGCCAGGCCGCGCTCGGAAACCACTATGCGGTGGGGGATGCCGATCAACTCCATATCGGCAAACATTGCACCCGGGCGCAGCCCGCGATCATCCAGCACGGCGTCCACGCCGGCGTTCAACAGTTCCTGCAGCAGGGCCTCGGCAGCAGCGGTGACCGCCGCGTCCTGCTTCGGGTTGATCATGCACACCACGGCCTGCCAGGGCGCCATCGCGACCGGCCAGAGGATGCCGGCGTCATCGTTGTTCTGCTCGATGGCGGCAGCGACGATGCGCGATACGCCAATGCCGTAGCAGCCCATGGCCATTACCGCGGCCTTGCCATTCTCGTCGAGTACGGTGGCCTTCAAAACCTCGGCATATTTGCGGCCCAGCTGGAAGACGTGGCCCACTTCAATACCGCGGGTAATCTTCAGTTCGCCGCCGTCGCGGGCACGGTCGCCGGCCTGGACATTGCGGATGTCGGCCACTTCCGGCTCGGCAAGGTCGCGTCCCCAATTGACGCCGGCAATATGCTGGCCCGCTTGATTGGCACCGACGACAAAATCCGCCATGGCGGCTACTTCGCGGTCAGCCACCACCCGGATGGCCTTGCGCGGATTCAACGGTCCCAGGAAACCCGGTTCGCTGCCCAGATAATCGGCAATCTCCGCCTCGCTGGCCATGCGGTAATCTGCCAGCCCGGCGACCTTGGCCAGTTTGATTTCGTTGACTTCGTGATCGCCGCGGACCAGCGCCAGAACGAAGTCGCCGTCGGTGGTCATCACCGCCACCGACTTGACCGTGCGCAGCAGGGCGATGCCCATCAGCGCAGCGACGTCTTCACAGGTTTTCTGGGTGGGGGTATCCACCTTGCGCAGCTCCTCGCTGGCAGCCGCACGCGGCGCCGGGTCGGCGGCAACGGCGGCCTCGACATTGGCGGCGTAGTCCGAACCGGTGGAGAACACCAGCGCATCCTCGCCGGATTCGGCGATTACATGGAATTCCTGCGAGGCATCGCCACCGATGGCACCCGAATCTGCCTGCACCGCGCGGAACTCAAGACCCAGCCGGGTGAAAATGCGGCTGTAAGCGGTCTTCATGTTTTCGTATTCAGCAACCAGGCTGGCGTCGTCCAGATGGAAGGAATAGGCGTCCTTCATCAGAAACTCGCGCGAGCGCATCACGCCGAAACGCGGACGGATTTCATCGCGGAACTTGGTCTGTACCTGGTAGAAATTGACCGGCAACTGCTTGTAGCTGGACAGTTCCTGGCGCGCGAAGTCGGTAATGGCTTCCTCGGCGGTGGGGCTGTAGCAGTATTCCTGCTCCTTGCGGTCCTTGATTTTCAGCAGCTGGCCGCCGAATTTCTCCCAGCGCCCGGTTTCTTCCCACAGCTCCTTGGGCTGGATGGTGGGCAGCTGCAGTTCCACCGCGCCAGCGCGATTCATTTCCTCGCGGACGATGGCTTCCACCTTGCGCAGCACCCGCAGGCCCAACGGCGACCAGGTATACAGGCCCGATGCCAGCTTGCGGATCATGCCCGCGCGCAGCATCAGCCGGTGGCTGACCAGTTCAGCGTCGGCGGGGGTTTCCTTGGTGGTGTGCAGGTGGAAACGGGAAAGGCGCATGGCAGGGGGCTTCGCAAAACGGACGATTGGCTATTTTGCCAGTCTTCCCGCCTGCCGGGCAGCTTGGGTTTTTACGCCGCCGCCTATCTGCGCCTTGCCAGGTATCCAAGGCCCCGGGTTGGCCGGGGCCTGGTGAACTGATCAGTTGCTGCTGGCAGGTTTGCAATACGCTGCGGCCATGGCCTCGGCCAGCTGCTTCTGGGTGGCGCGCTGGCTTTCGTCCAGCGGAGCATCGGCCTTGCCGTCACCGTCGGTGTCATGGGTGATCGGGCCGCTGCCATTGAGCAGATCCAGGTTGTGGCGTGCCGTCGTGCAGCGGGCGTCTTCCGTCGGGGCGGCGGTTGCAGTGGCCTCGGGGACGGAGGCGCCGCTGTTGGTCACCCGGCGGGTTTCATACTTCTGGCCAGTCGGCGGCCGTTCGGAGTACTGGGTGACGCCGTTGGCGTCGGTCCACTTGTAGAGGTTGCCAGCGCTGGCGGCGGCGCTGGCAAGCAGCAGCAGGCAGCAGAGACGGGGCAGGGCGCGCATCGCAACTCCAGGGCAGTTCAGGGGCAGGCGCCGATTGCAGCACCCGGTGACGTGGCTGGCAAGTCGATTAAACTGGGCGGCATGGATGAAATGAGACCCCCACCGCGTTCGCGCAGCATCTACCTGCTGCCGAACCTGTTCACGACCGCCGGGCTGTTTGCCGGCTTCTACGCCATCATTGCTGCCTCCAACGGCGATTTCGTCAATGCCAGCATCGCCGTCTTTGTCGCCGCGGTGATGGATGGGCTGGACGGGCGGGTTGCGCGCCTGACCGGTACCAGCAGCGAATTCGGCGTTCAATACGACTCCCTGGCGGATCTGGTCAGCTTCGGCATGGCGCCGGCGTTGGTCATGTACCACTGGGCGCTGTCCTCGCTGAAGTACGACGGCGAGGTGCTGGGCCGGGTCGGCTGGTCGGTGGCATTCCTGTACGCGGCCTGCGCCGCGCTGCGGCTGGCCCGCTTCAATACCCAGGTAGGCACGGTCGACAAGCGCTGGTTCGTCGGTTTGGCCAGCCCTGCGGCGGCCGGCTTGATGATGTCCTTCGTCTGGGCCTTTGCTGATGGCACCCTGGGCTGGAATGGCGAGGAGCTGCGCTACGTGGCGCTGGCGGTAACGCTGGTAGCGGGCCTGTTGATGGTCAGCCGCATCCGCTTCTGGAGCTTCAAGGGCGGCGGTGAAAAAGGCCCCCGGTCCGAGCGCGTGCCGTTCGTGGTGCTGGCCTTGGTGCCGATCATCATCGCCATCCTGGTGGTGGACCTGCCGCGCACCTTGTTCGTGGTCGGCGTGGTTTATGCCCTGTCCGGCCCGGTGATGTGGCTGTTGCAACGTGGTCGCTCGACCCCGGGCAAGGTGGAATGACCGGTTCGGCGCCCGCGCCGTTGTGGTCCGCGCAGCAGCAGGCCCTGCTGCAGGCGATGGGCTATACCTTGTATCTGGAAGGCGGGGCGCTGGATGCCCCGGTCATGGAGCCGGCTGCGCCCGAGCGTGCGCCGGTAGCCATGGAAAATGAGGTGCCGGCTGCCGGCCGGCCGGTGCCGCCAGCAACCCATCGCGCGCCTGCTGCAAGGCCGCCGCAGGCGCCCCGTACCGCGCCGGTGGCGCCGCCGACAGCCGCATCGGTCCCGCCGCGCCGTGGCGGTAGCCTGCGCATGCCGGACCGCCTGCAGATCGCCTTGTTGCGCGCTTCCGGCTGCAATCCCAATGATCCGCAGACCCGCGTGCTGATGGACAGTTGGCCGTTGGCCGAGCTGCGCGCCAATCCGGCGGCCAAGCGGGCGCTGTGGCCGCAGCTGCGCGCGCTGCGGCGGAAGATGCGTCAATGAGTTCGGCCGGGCCCAGCCTGCGCCCGATGTTCGTGGACGATCTGGACGCAGTGATGGAGATCGAACTGCGTGCCTACCCATTCCCGTGGACGCGCGGCATTTTCCAGGACTGCCTGCAGGCCGGTTACCCCGGGCGTGTGCTGGAGCAGGCCGATGGCCTGGTGGGCTATGGCATGTTGAGCCTGGCCGCCGACGAGGCACATGTGCTCAACGTCTGCGTTGATCCCCTTTGTCAGTCCCGCGGGCATGGCCGGCGATTGCTGCGCGAACTGGTGCGGGTTGCCCGCCAGCGCGGTGCCTTGCGGGTGTTTCTGGAGGTGCGCCCGTCCAATACCTCGGCCATCGCGCTGTACCACAGCGAGGGTTTCAACGAGATTGGCCGCCGCCCGCGCTATTACCCCACCGCGAGCGGACGCGAGGATGCGCTGGTGATGGCGATGGAACTGGTGGACGACGACATCAGCGTGATGCCCCCGCTTTAAACAGCACCTGCGGTCCGCGTTGTCACGACAGTCGTAACACCATCACGCCAATGACGATGAGCCCGGCGGCCAGCAACCGCCGGCGGCTGAGTTGCTCTTTCAGCAACAACGCCGATATCAACAACGCGAACAGGATCGAGGTTTCGCGCAGCGAGGCGATCACTGCCACCGGCGCAAGCGTCATCGCCCATAGCGCGATCGCATACGAAGCGGTGGTGCCGATGCCACCGATCAGACCGCGCTGCCAGTTGCCGCGCAGATAGCTGCCCAGTTGCGCGCGGCGCGCGAGCAGCGCCCACAGTGGCAGCGGCAGGCCGGACAGCAGGAACAGCCACAGCGTGTAGCTCAAGGCATTGCCCGACAATCGCGCGCCCTGCGCGTCGACCAGGGTGTAGCTGGCGATGACGACCGCGATGCACAGCGGCAGGCGCAGGTTGCCGCCCTTGCTGCTGCCGGCCATGCACAGGATGCCGCCGCTGATCAGGGCGATCCCTGCCCAGGCGCTGGCGGGCAGGTGTTCGTTGAACAGCCAGGTGCCGGCGATGGCGACCAGCAGCGGCGCGCAACCGCGCATCAGGGGGTAGGACAGGCTCATGTCGGCGCTGTGATAGGCGCGGGCGACAAGCACGTAGTAGCCGGTCTGCAGCACGGCGGAGGCTGCGAGCCAGGGCCAGCTTTGTTCTGCAGGCGCTGGCAGCCAGGGCAGGATCATGGCTGACAGCGCGGCGGCCCAGCCGGTGACCAGGATGGTGGTCAGCAGTTTGTCGCCACCGAGTTTGACGATGGCATTCCAGCTGGCGTGGAGCAGGGCGGCGAGCAGGACGGCGCAGAAGATGCCGAGGGACATTGCGGTGGTTGGTTTGGAGGCTTGTGGAGGGTAGCTGGGATTGATGCGTGTTGGGGTTGTGGGGGAACGGCAAAAGCCAACAGCCAACAGCCAACAGCCAACAGCCCCCTCATCCGCCCTATCGGGCACCTTCTCCCGCGCGCGGGAGAAGGGACTGCAGTGATTTTCGCGCTCTGACGGGTTGGTCGCGCGATCACGCTCGAGCCAAAGCCAAAGCCAAAGCCAAACCCAAAGCCAAACCCAAAGTAAGTAAAGCGGATTGCTCAGTAACGCTGCAGAAGTGCATGGTGCATTGCATTCCCTTCTCCCGCTTGCGGGAGAAGGTGCCCGACAGGGCGGATGAGGGAGCTTCCGCCTTTTGATTTCCAGCTCTTCGCTTCCAATAAGCACAAAAGAAAACGCCGCCCCAAAGGCGGCGTTTTCCAAAACAGTAACCAGCAAGCCTTACAGCTTCGCGCGCTGTTCCTGCAGGCCAGCCAGCTGGCTGTTCCAATCGACCAGACGCACACGCTCCTGCTCGACGACCGCTGCCGGCACCTTGTCGGTGAACTTGGACAGCTTGGTTTCGCTCTTTTCCTTCTCCGAAGAAACGCGGGCGATCTCCTTGTCCAGGCGTGCACGCTCGGCGTCCAGATCCACCAGGCCTTCCAGCGGCACCAACAGCTTCAGCTCGCCGACAATCGCGGCCGCAGCGGGCGGCGTCACCGCATCAGCCGCCAGCCAGTCGATGCTCTCCAGCTTCAACAGGAAGCGCAGCTGCGAGGCAAAGCGCTCCACGCGTGCACGATCAGTGTCCTGGCCACCCTGCAACAACAGGCGGACCTGCTTGGACGGCGGCACGTTCAACTCGCTGCGCACGCGACGCAGGGCGCTGACCATGACCTTGAACCACTCCACGTCGACTTCGGCCTGCGCGTAGTCGCCGGCAAACTCCGCTGCGGTCGGGTAGGCGCGCAGCGACAGCGATGCGTCGGTGATGCCCAGGCGCGGTGCCACCTGCTGCCACAGCTGCTCGGTGACGAACGGGGTCAGCGGGTGCAGCAGGCGCAGCACCGCTTCCAGCACGTACAGCAGGGTGTGGCGGGTGCTGGCTGCGTCTTCGGCGTTGTCGCCGTTGAGCGCCGGCTTGGTCAGTTCCAGGAACCAATCGCAGAATTCGTTCCAGACAAACTCGTACAGCGCCTGCGACAACAGGTCGAAGCGGTAGTCGGCGAAGTGCTGCTGTGCTTCGGTCGAGACCTTGGCCAGTCGCGCGAGGATCCACTTTTCGGCGTCGGTCTTGGCGGCGGGCATACCCTCACCCCCAGCCCCTCTCCCGGTGGGAGAGGGGAGTACGAAGCCTTCAGTGTTCATCAGGGTGAAGCGGCTGGCGTTCCACAGCTTGTTGCAGAAGTTCTTGTAGCCCTCGGCGCGGCTCATGTCGAACTTGATGTCGCGGCCATGCGTGGCCAGCGCGGCGATGGTGAAGCGCAGCGCATCGGCACCGTGGGCGATGATGCCGTCCGGGAATTCCTTGCGCGTGGCCTTCTCGATCTTCTCGGCCATCTTCGGCTGCATCAGGCCATGGGTGCGCTTGGCAACAAGGTCGTCGATGGTGATGCCGTCGATGATGTCCAGCGGGTCCAGCACATTGCCCTTGGACTTGGACATCTTCTGGCCCTGGCCGTCGCGGATCAGGCCGGTGATGTAGACGTCCTTGAACGGGATCTGGCCGGTGAAGCTGTCGGTGGCCATGATCATGCGCGCCACCCAGAAGAAGATGATGTCGAAGCCGGTGATCAGCACGTTCGACGGCAGGTAGCGGTCAAAGCCACGCTCGGCCATCGCCGCTTCGTTCGGCCAGCCCAGGGTGGAGAACGGCCACAGCTGCGAGGAGAACCAGGTCTCCAGCACGTCGCTGTCCTGGGTCAGCAGCACGTCGTCGCCCAGCCCGGCCTTGGCGCGGGCTTCGGCTTCGTTGCGGCCCACGTAGCAGTTGCCGGCTTCGTCGAACCACGCCGGGATGCGATGGCCCCACCACAGCTGGCGGCTGATGCACCAATCCTGGATGTTCTCCATCCAGTGGCGGTAGGTGTTGATCCAGTTGCCCGGCACGAACTTGATCGCGCCGTTCTCGACGAGTTCCAAGCCGCGCTTGGCCAGCCCGTCCATCTTCACGAACCATTGGTCGGTCAGGTAGGGCTCGATCACCTGGCCGGTGCGGTCGCCGCGTGGCACCTGCAGCTTGTGCGCCTTGGTCTCGACCAGGATGCCCAGGTCTTCCAGCTCGGCCAGGATCATCTTGCGCGCGTCGTAACGGTCCAGGCCACGGTACCGTTCCGGGGCGTTCTCGTTGAGCGTGGCGGTGGTGGTGAACAGGTTGATCATCGGCAGGCTGTGACGCACGCCCACCTGGTAGTCGTTGAAGTCGTGCGCCGGGGTCACCTTGACCACGCCGGTGCCGAACGCCTTGTCGACGTAGTCGTCGCCGATCACCGGCACGCTGCGGCCGGTGAGCGGCAGGGTCACGCTCTTGCCGATCAGGTGCGCGTAGCGGCTGTCTTCCGGGTGCACCATCACCGCGGTGTCGCCCAGCAGGGTTTCCGGGCGGGTGGTGGCCACGACCAGGTAGTTGCGGGTTTCGCGCAGGGTTTCGTTGCCGTCGGCGTCCACTTCGACGTGCTCATAGCTGGCACCGTCGTTGAGCGCGTAGGCAATCGACCACATGAAGCCGTCTTCTTCCACGCTTTCCACTTCCAGGTCGGAAATGGCGGTCTTCAGCACCGGGTCCCAGTTGACCAGGCGCTGGCCACGGTAGATCAGGCCCTGCTCGTGCCAGCGGATGAAGGACTCGATTACTGCCTCGCTCGGGCCCGGGTCCATCGTGAAGGTGCTGCGCGACCAGTCGGCCGAGGTGCCGAGGCGGCGCATCTGGCCTTCGATCACGTTGCCGGAGTGCGCCTTCCACTCCCAGACCTTGCCGATGAAGCCATCGCGGCCCAGCGAATCGCGGGTTTCGCCCTTGCCTTCCAGCGCCAGGTTGCGACTGACCACCATTTCGGTGGCGATGCCGGCGTGGTCGGTACCCACCTGCCACAACGTGTCGTAGCCACGCATGCGGTGGTAGCGGATCAGCGCATCCATCAGCGTCTGCTGGAAGGCGTGGCCCATGTGCAGGGTGCCGGTGACGTTCGGCGGCGGCAGCAGGATGGTGTACGGCTCGCCCTTGCCGGACGGCTTGAACAGGCCGGCCTTCTCCCACGACTCGTAGAGCGCGGTTTCAAAGGATTTGGGGTCGTAGCTGGAGGCGAGTTGGGTCATGCGGGGGAACCGGTAAAAGCGGGAGGGGGATCAGCGGCCGAGTGCGCGCTGGATCTTTTTGTCGGTGTGGTACTGGCTGACGGCATATGCAGCCCAGATGGCTGCGGGCAGCCAGCCAATCAAGGTGATCTGCAGGATGAGACAGACAATGCCGGAAATCGGACGACCGATGGTGAAAAAGGCCAGCCACGGCAGCAGGATGGCAATCAGCAGGCGCATGCGTGTAATCCCTTACATGTCGTATTTGTTGAGCGTGTAGTCGGCGGCCTTGTACTGGCGCCACCGCTCACGAAGTGGTTCGCGGGCTTCCGGATCGGCCGGCACCACTTCCAGCACGCGGTCGCAGCTGCCCAGGTAGGGCGCATCGCGCAGGTTGATGACCAGTGGCCGCTCCGGTGCTTGGGCGCCGGGCGCGGCGATCAGCACGATGGCTTCTTCCTCGTCCACGTCCTCACCGATGATCTGGTGCGGGATGTAGGCGTCCGGATCGAACGACCACAGCAGCTCGTCCAGTTCCTCGGCCTGGGCCTGGTCGCGGGCCAGCACCAGCGTATACAGACCGCCATCGTTGGCCTTGCGTGCGAGCTCGCACACCAGCTTCAACGGTTCGGTGAGAAAACGCGGCTTGGCGATCAGGTAGAAGTCGGCGCGCATCAGGTCACTAGGAAGTGGGGGGAAGAGGTTGGAAAACCGGGGTCAGAGTCGGGTTTCGCCGGGGAAAACCCGACTCTGACCCCGGTTTCCAACCCCGGTTCTAGCTTAGGCAACGCGATCCAGCAGCCACTGGGTCAGCAGGCCGACCGGGCGACCGGTGGCCATGCCGCGCTTGCCTTCGTCGCTGGCGACGCCGGCGATGTCCAGGTGCGCCCAGCGCTGGCCTTCGGTGAAGCGCGACAGGAAGCAGCCAGCGGTGATGGCGCCGGCCCAGCGGCCGCCGATGTTGTAGACGTCGGCAAAGCTCGAGTCCAGCATGCCCTGGTACTCGTCCCACAGCGGCAGGCGCCAGGCGCGGTCGAACACATTCTCGCCGGCGGCGGTCAGCTCGTTGGCCAGGTCGTCATGCTTGCTCATCAGGCCGGCGGTCTGGTGGCCCAGGGCCACCATGCAGGCGCCGGTCAGCGTTGCAACGTCGATCAGCGCGGCCGGTTCGAAGCGCTGCGCATAGGTCAGCGCATCGCACAGGATCAAGCGGCCTTCGGCGTCGGTATTGCCCACTTCGATGGTCTTGCCAGACATCGAGGTGATCACGTCGGACGGACGATAGGCGTCGCCATCGATGGCGTTTTCCACCGCGGGAACGACCACCACCAGGTTCAGCGGCAGCTTGGCCTTGACGGTGGCGACGAAGGTGCCGATGACGTTGGCGCCACCGCACATGTCGTACTTCATTTCCTCGATGCCACCCTGGGTCTTCAGGTTGACGCCGCCGGTGTCGAAAGTGATGCCCTTGCCGACCAGCACGTAGGGCTTGGCCTCACCGCCGTTGTTCCACTTCAGCACGACGAGCTTGGGGCGGTTGGCCGAGCCACGGGCCACGGCCAGCAGCGAACCCATGCCCAGCGCTTCCATCTGCGCCTCGTCCAGGATCTCGGCTTCGGCGCCGTCGTGCTCGGCGGCAAACTTGACCGAAGATTCGGCCAGGTAGGCCGGGGTGCAGTAGTTCGGCGGCAGGTTGCCCAGCTCGCGGGCGTATTCCACGCCGGCGGCAATGGCCTGGCCCTGCAGCAGCGCGGTTTCGTCCTCGCCGCTGATCGCCAGGGCAGCCAGGCCCGGGGCTTCGGGCTTCTTCTTGCCCAGGGTGGCGGTGTAGCGGTAGCTGGCGTGGTTGCTGGCGATCACCGCCTGGCGGATGTTCCAGGCCGCGTCGCGCTCCTTGACCGGCAGTTCGGACAGGGTGAACAGCGCATTGGCGGTGTTGCCGGTCTTCAGGGCGCGGGCGGCATCGCCCACGGCCTTGAGGTACTGGGCAACGCCGAACTTGGCCGGGTCGCCCAGGCCAACCACCAGCACGCGCGGGGCGGTGACACCGGCCAGATCGTGCAGCAGGGTGGTGTTGCCGGTCTTTCCGCCAACATCGCCACGCTCGACCAGGGTTGCCAAACGGCCACCAGAGGCCGTATCCAGGGCCTGTGCGGCCGGGGACAGCGACTTGTCAGAGAAGGCGCCAACGATGACGCAATCCACCGCGGCGGAGGCCGGGGTGGCGTGGTTCAGGGTGAATTCCAGAGACATTGATCAGATTCCGTTGCCAAATCCGTACAATCGCAGGCTGTTTCGCCAGGCCGTCAAGGCCGGGCGCGCCGCGGACTAAACAGAGAGTTTAAACCACCGACCCTATGGCAAAGCTTGACCGCTACCTTCTGAGCGACTTCCTCCAGAGCTTTCTGGCCACTTTGATCATCCTGTTGGTTGTCAGCGTGGGCGGCGTGCTGGTGGATGTGCTGGGCAAGGTGGCCGACGGCCGCATCCCGGCGGGCCTGCTGTTGTCCCAGTTGGGGCTGCAGTTCATCGTCTACCTGCCCATCATCCTGCCCTTGGCCCTGTTGCTGGGCATGGCCCTTGCCATTGCCCGGCTGTACCGGGACTCGGAAATGGCGGTGCTGACCGGCGTCGGCGTTGGTCCCAAGCGCCTGCTGCGACCGATCCTGATGCTGGTGTTGCCGGTCGTGGGCCTGGTTGCGCTGTGTTCGCTGTGGCTGGGCCCCTGGGCCGATCGCACCGCCGAGCAGATGGTCGACGATGCCAGCCGCAGCATGGTGGTGGCCGGGCTGGAGCCGGGCAAGTTCACCACCTTGTCCGGCGGCGGCGTGGTCTATCTGGCCTCGCTGAGCGAGGACGGGACCAAGATGGGCCAGGTGTTCATGCAGCGTCAGAAAGACGACCGCATCGACGTCGTCTCGGCCAATAGCGGTTCGATGTTCTTCGAGGGGGAGCGCCAGCGCTTCCTGCGTCTTGAGGACGGTTACCGCGTGGAGGGCCCGGCCAACGGTGAGCTGGATTACCGCCTGATGCGCTATGCCAGCAACGAGGTGGCCCTGCCTGACCGCGACGAAGTGCGGGACAAGGATGACCCGGAAATGATGCCCACCAGCCAGCTGTTCAGCGACCCGCGTCCGGAGGCCAAGGCCCAGCTGCATTGGCGCATCACCCCGCCGCTGCTGGCGTTTGCGTTCGCCCTGCTGGCCTTGCCGCTGGCCCGCAGCGCGCCGCGCCAGCAACGTTACGGCCGCATCATGATGGCGTTCCTGGCCTACATGGTGGGGGTCAACCTGTCGATCCTGGGCAGGCAATGGCTGGCCGACGGCAAGGTGCCGATGGGCCTCGGGATGTGGTGGTTGACCCTGCCGCTGCTTGCTTTTGCGCTGTGGCTGTATTTCCGTGACGGGCGCCTTGTCCGTCGCCGCGCAGGAGCCAAGGCATGAGGCTGACCCCGCGCATCCATGACGTTTATGTTGGTCGCACCGTGTTGGCGACCGTGCTGCTGGTGTGGTTGGTATTGCTGGGCCTGGACGCAATCATGGCGCTGTCCGGCGAGGCCAAGAACATCGGTGATGGCAGCTATTCGTTCGGCCACGCCATCGCCTGGACCCTGTACACCGTGCCGCGCCGTGCCTACACCCTGTTCCCGATGGCGGCGGTGATTGGCGCGCTGATGGGCCTGGGGCAGCTGGCCGCGACCTCGGAACTGACCGCGCTGCGTGCGGTCGGTCTGTCCCGCCGCCGGATCGCGGTGTCGGTGGCCATCTCGCTGTCGTTGCTGACGGTGTTGATGGTGGTCAATGGCGAAACCCTGGCACCGTGGGCACAGAACCGGGCCGATGTCCTCAAGACCAGTGCCCGTTACAACACCGACATGGCCAGCGCCCGTTATTCCGGCTTGTGGGCGCGTGAAGGCAGCACCTTCCTGAACGCGCAGACGGGCGAGGAGCAGTTGGACGACAACGGCAAATCCCGCCTGCTGCTGCACGAGGTGCGGTTGTATGCCTTGAGCGAGAAAGGCAACCTCGCCAGCCTCACATACGCCGCAACGGCGCGTCACGACGAACGCGGCTGGGTGTTGGAGAACGTTCGCACCGACACGTTCGGCGAGCGTTCGGCAAAGCGTGAGGTGGCTGCGAGCAAGCCGTGGGATTCCAAGTTGGATGCCGCCGCGCTTGCATCGGGGTTGGCCAAGCCGCGCAGCCTGAGTGCTGCCGAGCTGAAGACCAGCATCGACTACCGCAAGCGCAATGGGCTGGACGCGCGTGATTACGAAGATACCTATTGGAGCCGCTGGTTCTACCCATTGAACGTGCTGGCGCTGTGTCTGGCAGCGGTGCCGTTCGCGTTCGGCTCGCTGCGCAGTGGTGGCATGGGCAAGCGCCTGTTTTTGGGCATGTTGTTTGCGATCGGCTTCCTGCTGTTGCAGATGTTCTTCGGCCGCATGGCCGGTGCCTTGAAGTTCGACTACCGCATTGCCTATGCGTTGCCGCCGATCCTGATGCTGGCCATTTCCAGTTGGCTGTCGCGACGTCGGGTGGGGTAGCTGCGGTTCCCCGCACTGAGTGCCTTTTGCGAGCCCCTCGCCCGTTTACGGGAGAGGGGTTGGGGTGAGGGCGCTTTTTGCGGATAAGGCCTCTGCCGAGCATGGCTCGGCACTACAGGGGAAGCCTTTTCCCGAGCATGGCTCGGCACTACAGTTTCACCAGGCGGGTGCCGCTGAGGCGGTCGTGCAGGGTCAGGCGTTGGCGGTCAAACAACGCCCAGACGAATCCCAGTCCGCCGCAAAGCAGCGACAGCGTGCCCAAGGCATAACGCTTCCACAGCATTGAGCGACGCAGCGGCTTGCCGTCCAATGCTTCCAGGCGCAGCCGCCACGGGCGCATGCCCAGGGTTTGGCCTCCGCGTTTCCAGCTTTCGGTCGCATACAGGCCGGCTACCAGCCAGCAGCAGAACCACAGCAGCCACTGCAAGGCGCTGAACGGGTGGATGTTCTCGCGGCTGGCGTGGCCAGCCAGCGTATAGCCCAGGGTGAAAATTCCTGAGACCAGCATCCACAAGGCCAGCACCGGCCACAGGTCGTAGAACAGTGCGGCAAGCCGGCGCAGCAGCAGGGCGGAAGGACGGGGGGTGTCGGCAAGGGCAGGTGCGCTCATGGCCCGAGCATACGGCCTGTCCCTTGTCGCGTGCATGGGCAGGGGGTGGTGCAGGCCCTATCCTTATGCCGATGCCTGCTTCCCTGACTCCCGCCGAGCGCCGCCAACTGGTGCAGCAACTGCCACCCCTGGGCGAGGCTGATGGCCGCCATATCCAGCGCTTCCTGGACGCCATCTGGGCCGAGCAGGGTTTGGCCAGGGCGTCGCTGGACAGTTATCGGCGGGACCTGGAGGGGCTGGCCCGATGGCGCGATGGCGCCGGCGGTGGCTTGGCCGGGGTGGATCGCGCGGGTCTGTTCGACTATCTGGCCTGGCGTACCCGCCATGGCTGGTCGGCGCGCAGCAATGCACGGCTGCTGTCCGCCTTGCGTGGCTTCTTCGGGATGGCGCTCAAGCGGGGTGAGCGTGCAGACGACCCGGCCGCCCTGCTCGAACCGCCCAAGCTGCCACGCTCCCTGCCCAAGGCCTTGGCCGAAAGCCAGATCGAGGCCTTGTTGGCGGCACCGGACATCGACACGCCACAAGGCCTGCGTGATCGCGCCATGCTGGAGCTGATGTACGCGGCGGGCCTGCGTGTCAGTGAGCTGGTCAACCTGCCCGCCAACGCCGTCAATCTGCGCCAAGGCGTGCTGCGGGTGACCGGCAAGGGCAGCAAGGAGCGGCTGGTGCCATTGGGCGAGGAGTCGCAGCATTGGCTGGAGCGTTATCTGGCTACCGCGCGGCCCGTGCTCAGTGGCGGCAAGGCGGTTGCTCCCACGGCCGAGGGGCAGGTGCCGTTGTTCGTCGAGGAAACACGCAAGCCATTGACCCGGCAGCAATTCTGGTCACTGGTGAAACGCTGTGCGGCGGTCGCGGGGATCGACCCCGGCAAGATCAGTCCGCATGGGCTGCGGCACAGTTTTGCGACCCATCTGCTCAACCACGGTGCCGACCTGCGCGCGCTGCAGATGCTGCTGGGGCACAGTTCGCTGTCCACTACCCAGATCTATACCCTGGTGGCGCGCGAGCATCTGCAGAAACTGCACCGGAAACATCATCCGCGCGGCTGAGCATGCCGGTAGAAGCGGCATATATCGCGAAGCCAAGGCGGCTTCAGACCCCGAACCATTTCGATCACGACAACCCAAACTTCCACGATTCCAGCGCCGATTCGATGGAACTGGCGTATTGCGCGACGCAGTTTCACCCCCAATGCCTGCCATACCCACGGCTTCTGGCGCAGCAGCGTCAGCGCTGTCTCTACACAGGCGGTGTGCGAGAATCCACGGGTTCTCTTCCGATGGGTCGCCATGTTCCGATTTGCCATTGCCGCGCTGTTTGGCGCGATCAGCCTCACCGCCTGCGCCCAGCAGCCGGCTCCTACCGTTGCCGCCAGCGCTGCTACCCCCGTCGCTGACGGCCCGGTGGAAAAGCATGTGCGCGACGCGCTGAAGGAACTGGATCCCAACCTCAAGCCCGAATACATCGGTGCCGCACCGTTCCCCGGTTTCCGCGAGGTGCTGGTTTCCGGCCAGGTGCTGTATGTGACCGATGATGGCCGCTACCTGCTGCAGGGCACGCCTTACGACATCGAGAAGAAGGCGCAGGCCACCAGCCCGGGGCTGCTGGATTACCGCCGCACGTTGCTGGCGACCCTGCCGCATTCGGACCGCATCGTATTCGCGCCGCCGAATGCCAAGTACACGGTCAGCGTGTTCACCGATATCGAGTGCGGTTATTGCCGCAAGCTGCACCAGGACATTGCCGAGCTGAACCGCAATGGCATTGCCGTCGAATACCTGGCCTTCCCGCGTATGGGCCTTGGCAGCAAGGACTACACCGACATGATCTCGGTCTGGTGCGCCAGCGACCGCAAGGCGGCGCTCACTGCGGCCAAGGGTGGACAGCCGGTGCCGGCCAAGACCTGCACCAATCCGGTGGCCATGCAGTACAACCTCGGCCAGCAGTTGGGTATCAATGGCACGCCGGCGATCTTTGCCGCCGATGGCAGCCAGTTGGGTGGCTATTTGCCGCCGGCGCAGTTGAAGGCAGCGTTGGAACGTATCGGCACGGCCGGCGGCAGCCGCTGAGTCCTGCTGCATAACGCGTGCTGCAGATAACGGCCCTCCCGGTAACCGGGAGGGCCGTTTGCGTTTCTGGCCGCTTACTTCAGCCCCTGGCTCACGCTCTTGACCAGGGTGGCCTGCGTGTCATCGCCGCTGAACTCCCAGAAGAACGCGCCGCCCAGGCCCTGTGCTTTGACGTAGGCCATCTTGGTGGCAATCATTTCCGGGGTGTCCACGCTCCAGAAGGTGGTGCCGTCATACAACCAGCTGGCCTTTGCGGCCGGGTCTGTGTAGGTCGGCCAACCGAGCTTGCTGAGTACTTTCCAATCCTCGATGCCAGCCTCGTAACGCCCGTTGGCGGGACGCCCACTCTGGTACAGACCGTTGTTGGTGGGTGGCACCTGCGTCCAGCCGCGACCGTAGAAGCCGATGCCCAGGTTCAACTTGGCCGCCGGTACGCCGCGGCTGATGTAGGCCTCGATCGCGTCATTGCTGTTGTACAGGCGGGCATCGCCGGTGGACGGATCTGCGGCACTGTCGAACAGGGCGGAGTGATGGTTGGTACGACCGGCCCAGGCGCCGTGGAAGTCGTAGGTCATCACGTTGATGAAATCCAGGTGGCGGTGGTACTGCCCGGGATCGGTCGCGCGGATCTTGTCGATACCGGCGCCGACGGCAACGGTGAGCAGCAGTCCGGGCCGCACCGCATCCAGCTGGCGTCGGAATTCGGCCATCAGTGCGGTGAAGTTCTCCCGGTCAGCGGGGCTACCGCAGGTCAGGCCGCAGGCGGCCGGATATTCCCAGTCGACGTCGATGCCGTCGAAGATGCCTGCCGCCACGCCCTTGCCGCCGGCATTGTCGGTGAATGGCAGGTCGCCCTTGATGTAGGCGTCGATGCAGGACGCGACGAAGGCTTGGCGGTTTTCCGGCCGCGCAGCGCTGGCGAAGCCGCGTGACCAGGTCCAGCCACCCAGTGAGATCAGCACTTTCAGCTGCGGGTGCTTGGCCTTGAGCTGCTTGAGCTGGTTCCAGTTGCCGCGCAGCGGCTGGTTCCAGCGGTCGGCAACGCCGCTGACGCTTTCGGCACCGCCAAAACTGCGGGTGTAGTCGGCGTAGGCATCGCCACCGGCACCGCTCCCTGCATCGGCGGCCTGGGTGACGCCCACTTCGCAGCGGTTGTTGCGCACGTTGCCGAAGGCGTAGTTGATATGGGTGAGTTGTGTGGCGGCCCCGCTGCGGTCGATGTCCCTGACCTTGTAGTTGCGCCCGTAGATGCCCCATTGGGTGAAGTAGCCGATCACGCGCTTGCCGGCGGCGCCCGGATCGCCGCCGGGGGAGGGATCACCGTCGCCCGGCGATGGCGCAGGTTCGGCCAAGGTGACGGCCTTGACTGCCGCGCTGTGGGCCGAGGCATTGCCGGCCTTGTCGCGGGCGCGGACGACGTAGCGATAGGCCGTGTCGGGGGCAAGGCCGGTGTCCAGGTACTGGCTCGCCAGCGGCGATGCGATCAGCGTGCCATCGCGGTACACGTCATAGCCGGCGATGCCGCTGCCACCGGGGTTGTCGCTGGCAGCGGCCCAGTTGAGCTGGATGCTGTGGGCGGTACGCGCCACGGCGACAAGCTTGGCCGGCACGCTGGGTGCGATGCCGTCCTTGTCATCGGCCCGCACCCGGACTTCAACCAAGGCCGAGCGTGTGCTGGCCTGCAGGTTGTCGGTGGCGACCGCCGTCAGACGGTGCAGGCCCACGGGGTTGGCCTGCCAGACGATGCTGTAGGGCGCGCTGCGGTCGATGCCCAGCGAGGTGCTGCCGTTGAAGAATTCGACCTGGCGGATCTGGCCGTCGGCGTCGCGGGCCTCGGCGCTGAGGGTGATGCGGCTGCCGGCCAGGGCTTGGGCGCCGCTGGAAGGTGCGGTGATGCGCACGGTCGGGGCCTGGTTGGCTGCTGGGCCGGGGCTCGGCTGGCCGCAGCTGCCCAGCGAGGTGTAATAGCGACGTCCGGCGGGGTGGTCCGGTGGTGCATTCCAGATGGTCTGGCGGACCTGGTACAGGATGCCGTCCTTGGTCAGGGTCTGCCCTGGCTGGTAGATGCGGGTGCCAAGCCACGGGCTGACCCCGGTGCAATCGGCGGCGTAGGCGGCAGGCAGCGTGCAGACACTGGCCAGGGCCAGCAAGGCACTGGCCGGGCGGCATCTGCGCCATCGGGCAGCCGTGGTGGAGGGATTACGGGGGCAGCGGGGATGGTCCATCAAGGTCGTTCTCCAGAAACGGATTTGGCGCGGCACGCCTTCGGCCTGGCAGGCGTTTTGACGCCTGGCCGGGGGCCGTAATTCAAGGGGAAACCGGTGCGATTGCGCCGGCCCGGTGAGGATAGCGACGTGGGTGGCTGGCTCTGCTTCCGTCCTGGCGGAGCGCGGCGTAGGGGTGATTCCCGTCAAGGACGAAGGTTTCGGCTGAACCCGTGCCGGCGGAAAGCGGGCTGGGGCGGCCGACTCCGGTACAATGGCGGGCCCGATTCCCACCATGGTCTCCCGGACATGATCGTCCTCGAGGGCGCAGCTGCCCTTTCGCCGTTCCGTCGCGAACGTCTTGAATCCCGCCTGCAGTCCATCGCCGCCGACCTGCGTATCACCGGTGCCTGGCATGTCTATTTCACCCAGGCCGCCGATGCCGGCGCGGTTGACCAGGTTGTCCTGGGCCGCATCCTGCAAGGCCAGCCGCAGACCGCCGAGCGGGCCGATGGCGCGGTGTCGCGCTATGTGGTGCCACGCTTGGGGACCTTGTCGCCCTGGTCAAGCAAGGCTACCGAGCTGGTGCGCGGCGCCGGCCTGCCGATCCAGCGCGTGGAGCGCGGTACCCGCATCGATCTGAGTGGATGGCCCAGCGACCCTGCCCAGCAGGCCGCCGTAGCCAAGCTGCTGCATGACCCGATGACCCAATCGCTGCTGCAGGACATCGATCAGGCGCAGGCATTGTTCAGCCACCTGGCGCGCGGACAGCTTGAGCGCATCGCCCTGGCTGACCTGGAAGGTGCCAACAAGCGCCTGGGCCTGGCCCTGGCCGATGACGAGATCGACTATCTGCGCCAGCGCTATGGCGAACTGGGCCGCGATCCGTCCGATGTCGAATTGATGATGTTCGCGCAGGCCAACTCCGAGCATTGCCGGCACAAGATCTTCAACGCCAGTTGGACCATCGATGGCGACGAGCAGGACCGCTCGCTGTTCAAGATGATCAAGAACACCCACCAGCAGACCCCGCAGCACACGCTCAGCGCGTACAGCGACAATGCGGCGGTGATCGAAGGCGAGCGTGCAGCGCGTTATCGCCCGGACCCGGCCACCGGCAAGTACCGCAGTGAAGCGATCGTGCCCAGCGCCTTCCAGATCAAGGTGGAAACGCATAACCACCCGACCGCGATCGCACCGTTCCCGGGCGCCTCGACCGGCGCCGGCGGCGAGATCCGCGACGAAGGTGCCACCGGCCGCGGCGGCAAGCCGAAGGCCGGCCTGACCGGTTTCTCGGTCTCGCACCTGCGCATCCCGACCCTGCCGCAGCCATGGGAAGCGCCGCGCGCGCTGAACCCGCGCATGGCGCCGGCGCTGGACATCATGCTGGACGGCCCACTGGGCGGCGCTGCGTTCAACAATGAGTTCGGCCGGCCGAACCTGCTGGGTTACTTCCGCAGCTTCGAGCTGCCGGAAGACGGCATCACCCGCGCCTACGACAAGCCGATCATGTTGGCCGGCGGCCTGGGCGCGATTGACCGCGTGCAGGTCGACAAGCTGCTGCTGAAGGACGGTGACGTGGTCATCGTGCTGGGTGGTCCGGCGATGCTGATCGGCCTGGGCGGCGGTGCGGCTTCGTCGGTTGCTTCGGGCGAAAGCGCCGAGGAGCTGGATTTCGCCAGCGTGCAGCGCGACAACCCGGAAATGGAACGCCGCTGCCAGGAAGTGATCGACCGTTGCGTGGCCATGGGCACGAACAACCCGATCAAGTTCTTCCATGACGTCGGCGCAGGGGGCCTGTCCAATGCGATCCCGGAACTGCTGCACGACTCCAGCGTTGGCGGCGTGATCGACCTGGGCAAGGTGCCCACCGACGATCCGTCGTTGTCGCCGCTGGAACTGTGGTGCAACGAATCGCAGGAGCGCTACGTGCTGGGTATCCCGGCCGAGCGACTGGGCGAGTTCACCGACATCTGTGCACGCGAGCGTTGCCCGTTCGCGGCGGTGGGCATTGCCACGGCCGAAGAGCGCCTGGTTGTCGCCTACGGCGCGACGCCGGGCAACATCCCCGCCGATGCCCCGATCGATCTGCCGATGGACGTGCTGTTCGGCAAGGCGCCGAAGATGCACCGCGACACTGCACATCCGTCCGCACCGCGTTGGCCGCAGCTCAAGACCGCCGGCATCGACCTGCATGACGCCGGCCTGCGCGTGCTCGCGCATCCGACCGTGGCGGCCAAGAATTTCCTGGTCACCATCGGTGACCGCAGCGTCGGTGGCTTGACCGCGCGCGAGCAGATGATCGGTCCGTGGCAGCTGCCGATGGCCGATGTGGCGATCACCCTGGCCGGCTTCGACACCTATGCCGGCGAAGCGATGTCGCTGGGTGAGCGCACCCCGTTGGCGCTGCTCAACGCCGCGGCGTCGGCGCGCATGGCGGTGGGTGAGGCCATCACCAACCTGTGCGCTGCGCCGGTGACTGCACTGGATACGGTCAAGCTGTCGGCCAACTGGATGGCTGCCTGCGGCCACAATGGCGAAGATGCGCTGTTGTACGACGCAGTGAAGGCGGTTGGCATGGAGCTGTGCCCGGCGCTGGATATCAGCATCCCGGTCGGCAAGGATTCGCTGTCGATGCAGGCGCAGTGGCAGGCCGATGGCCAGGCCGAGAAGTCAGTGTCGCCGGTGTCGCTGGTGATCACCGCGTTCGCGCCGGTGGCCGATGCACGCCAGCAGCTCACCCCGCTGCTCGACCGGGAAACTGAAAGCGAGTTGTGGCTGATTGGCCTGGGTGCTGGCAAGCAGCGCCTGGGCGGTTCGATCCTGGCGCAGACCCAGGCCGACCACAGCGCGCTGCCGGCCTTTGCCGGTGAAGTACCGGACCTGGATGACCCGCAGCGCCTGCGCGCGTTCTTTGACCTGATCTGCGATGCGCGCGAGTCAGGCCTGCTGCTGGCCTATCACGACCGCAGCGACGGTGGTGCCTTTGCGGCCCTGTGCGAAATGGCCTTTGCCTCGCGCATGGGCCTGGATATCGTGCTTGATGCCTGGGGCGACGATCCGTTCCGCAGCCTGTTCAACGAAGAACTGGGCGCCGTGGTGCAGATCGCCAAGGAAGACCGCGCGGCGTTTGCTGACCTGGTCGAGCGTCATGCGCTGACCGAGTGCGCACAGCGCATCGCGCGCCCGACCACCGCACCGGTGGTGCGGGTGCAACTGGGCGGCGACAGCGTGGTGGAGTGGCGCTGGGAAGAACTGTTCGACGCCTGGTGGTCGGTCACCCACGCCATGCAGAAGCTGCGTGACAACCCCGATGCTGCCGATCAGGAACGTGCCATCGCGCGCAACTTCAACGCACCGGGTCTGAAGCCGAAGCTGGCCTTCGACCCTGCCGAGGATGTGGCCGCGCCGTTCATTGCCAGTGGCAAGCGTCCGAAGGTGGCGATCCTGCGCGAGCAGGGCGTCAACGGCCAGATCGAGATGGCCAACATCTTCGAGCGTGCGGGTTTCGATGCCTATGACGTGCACATGAGCGACCTGATCGAGGGCCGCGTGCAGTTGGCGGATTTCCGCGGCCTGGCGGCCTGCGGTGGCTTCAGCTACGGCGACGTGCTGGGTGCAGGCCGTGGCTGGGCAACGTCGATCCTGGAGCGTCCTGCGCTGCGTGAGGCCTTTGCGGCCTTCTTCGCCCGCAGCGACACCTTCGCCCTGGGCGTGTGCAACGGCTGCCAGATGATCAGCCAGCTCAAGGCCATCATCCCCGGTGCCGAGCATTGGCCCAAGTTCCTGCGCAACGCCAGCGAACAGTTCGAGGCACGCACCGCCTTGCTGGAAGTGGTGGAGTCGCCCTCCATCCTGCTCCGCGGCATGGCTGGCTCGCGCCTGCCGGTGGCGGTGGCACATGGCGAAGGGCGTGCCGAGTTCGACAATGCGGTGGACCAGGCTGCGGCCAGCGTCTCCTTGCGCTATGTCGATGGTGATGGCCGCGTGGCAACGCAGTATCCGCTCAACCCGAACGGTTCACCGGACGGCATCACCGGCCTGACCACCAGCGACGGTCGCGTCACCATCCTGATGCCGCACCCCGAACGCACCCCGCGGACAGCCAACCTGAGCTGGGCACCGTCCAGCTGGGGCGAGGATTCGCCGTGGCTGCGGATGTTCCGCAACGCAAGAGTATGGTGCGGCTGAGCAAGCCGCGACACCAAACGTCCAGTTGCGTACATCGATGTTTGAAGAAACCCGCAGGCCAAGGCCTGCGGGTTTTTTGTTTGTACCTGGGCACAGTCGCAGGTGCTCCGCCTAGCCAGTACCCAACCATTTTTTCATCACATTGAAATCGCTCGAAAACACTTCGGCATCCGCATTCCCTGCTTGCGGTTTCGTGCCTGTCTCCACGCTTTAAAAGGGACAGTCACGAATTTGACGCAGATGAAACCATTCTCCAAAACTCCGCACACCTTGTAGACGCCCAGCACTACCAAACGGGGAATCAGGCGTCCGCGGCAGAAGTGAACCTGCCGTTCCCACCGGGATCGGGGAGCAAGCATCCAGCAGAAAAACAGGAACTGAGCGCATTGCGCGCGGCGGTATGGCCGTGCCTACGCGCAGGTAAACAATCAATTCGGGAGTCGTTTTCGATGAATCGGATTTATCGCAAGGTGTGGAGCAAGGCGCTGGGGCAACTGGTGGTCGCATCGGAGCTGGCGTCATCGCAGGGTGCATCGATCTGCGCCGGAAAGCGCACACAGGCCAGCGTGCACCTGTTGGCCCTGGCGATCACGTTGGCGCTGGGAGTGGCTTCCGACAGCGTGTCTGCGCAGGCGCGGCCACTTTCTGTCGAAGGCGATAGCCAGTGTGCGCCGGACGGCGGCGAGCTTGATGGTTGTTCCGCTGCCAGTATGGATGTGGCGATTGGCGATCGTATCGTCGCGTCCGGCGATGCAAGGGTCTTGGGTCAATCACTCTCGCAAGGCAAGGCAGTTGCCAACAATGTCGTGGGTCCGTCTCAACAGGATGCGTTGATTGCCAGGGCAGCAGGTGTGGGCTACTTCGTCGCCAATGGCTTGGCAGATGGCACCGATGATGCAATTGCCAGTGGCGAAGGATCGATGGCCGCAGGTGTGGGCTCGATCGCGGTTGGTGTGGAGAGCACGGCTGTGGGCCGTGCCAACGAAGCGAGCGGCGACTACTCCAGCGCTATTGGCTATGCGAACTCCGCCGTGGGAATCAACAGCTCGGCCGTGGGCAACTTCAATCAGGTCGATGGTGACAACGCCAATGCGTTCGGTTTCGCAAACTTCGTAGATGGACCCGATGCAACTGCTGTGGGTAGCAACAGCACCGCATCAGGCGTCAGTAGCCTCGCGTTGGGCAACACGGCTTCGGCAACGGGGGAAGATTCCATTGCAATTGGCCATGACGCGATTGCTACCCACAACAGCTCCAGCGCGCTGGGTTGGGATGCCGAAGCGATGGCTGACTATGCGACTGCATTGGGAACATTGGCCAAGGCGTCCGGGGAGCAATCGTTGGCGAGTGGCGCGATGGCTGAAGCGAGCGGTGAGTTGACAACCGCACTCGGCAGTTTCGCGTCGGCTTCCGTAGAACGTGCCCAAGCATTCGGTTACATGGCCAAAGCATCGGGTATCGGGAGCTTGGCCGTAGGCAACGAGGCAGTTGCGGAAGGTGGATCCTCCGCTGCGGTTGGTCAGATGGCCACCGCCTCCGGTTCCGAGTCGGTCGCGGTAGGCGGATTGGCCAATGGGCAGATCTATACGCTGGCAGAAGCCAACGGTGCGGCTGCGTTTGGTAATGGAGCCTGGGCGACGGCTGCCTACAGTACGTCAATCGGTTTCAGTAGCTGGGCCGATGCCGAGTCAGCGACAGCGATCGGGCAGCATGCGGCGGCGTTGGCACTGAACAGCGTCGCCCTGGGGGCCAATTCGTTGGCTGAAAGGGAAAATGCGGTATCAGTGGGCGATGTGGGCGCCGAGCGGCAGATCACCAATGTTGCCGCAGGCACGGAAGCGACCGACGCGGTAAACAAGGCGCAGCTGGACGAAGCGTTGGCAGGCTCCGGTGGTAGTCGCTACGTGCAGGTAAATGGAAGCACCGAGAGTGATGCCGGCGCCTATGCCGAAGGCGACGCTGCCATTGCGATAGGGGAAGCCGCCAGTGCGGTTGGCAAGCGCACCACGGCGCTGGGAAATGGCGCGACCGCCCTGGCGGACGGCGGAATGGCGCTGGGCGCGAATGCAACTTCGTCGGGGTTGGACAGCCTGGCAGTAATGAACGGCGCGCAAGCTTCGGGCGCGGAGGCGATGGCCATGGGTAGTGCTTCGGGGGCCAGGGGATTCCGCTCCATTGCCTTGGGGTCATCTGCCACTTCTTCCGTCGAAAACGCCATCGCCTTGGGAACCGGGGCCCAGGGAGGCGGTCGCGGTGGTATCGCGATTGGCACAAACGCGAAGGCAGTCGGTGAACTCGCCATCGCCATGGGGGCTGAGTTCTGGAACGACAATCAGCCCATACAGACAGTGGCCTCGGGAATGGCCTCGGTCGCTTTCGGGACCGGAGCTCAATCGCTGGGCGCCTATGCGACTGCGTTGGGAACGCGGGCGCAGGCGGTGGCCGAGTCCAGCATGGCACTCGGTACAAATTCGATCATCTACGGTCGAAAGAGCATCGGACTTGGCGCCAACACCCGGGCCTCGGGCGATAGCAGTGTCGCCTTGGGTGAAAAGTCAGTGGCGACGCGTGACTACAGCGTCTCGGTGGGCTCGGCCGATCAAGAGCGACAGATCGTAAACGTCGCGGCGGGCACTGAACGCACGGATGCTGTCAACAAGGAACAACTTGATGAAGTGGCCAGCGCCAGCGCGAATGCAGCAACGTACTTCAAGGCAAAGGGTGTTGCCGAAAGTGAGGCGGGTGCGTATGCCGAAGGCGCTGGTGCTGTTGCGTCGGGTGAGGCAGCCAACGCGATAGGGGTTGGCGCGCTCGCTCTGGGGGTCCGCACCAACGCGTTGCTTGATGGCACGGTCGCTCTGGGCGCCGATGCGATGGCAATGGCTGCCGGAAGCGTCGCCTTGGGCCAGGGAGCAATTGCCGACCGCGACAACAGCGTATCGATAGGCAGCATCGGTGCGGAACGTCAGATAACCAATGTTGCCGCGGGATCGGCGGCTACCGATGCCGTCAACAAGGCGCAGCTCGACGCAGTGGCGGCGGCTGTGGCCGCGGGAACCGATCAGCACTACTTCGTTGCAAATGGATTGGCCGATGGTAGCGATGATGCCGTGGCAGTCGGCGACGGCGCGATGGCTGCAGGTGTGGGCGCCATGGCCGATGGCGCTGGAAGTTCCGCCACGGGCCAATTGAGCAGGGTGGTGGGTGAGAACAGCGTAGTGGTGGGCGCCCATGGCAGCGTTTTCGGCATGGCAAGCAGTGGATTGGGAAGCAATGTTGTTGTGCAGGCCGACAATGCCGTCGCGCTGGGCAGCAATGGTTTCGTATCTGGTCGCAACGCGGTAGCGCTGGGGGCGGGATCACGCGCGGTGGACGACGATGTTGTATCCATCGGTAGCGGTGATGGTATCGGTGGGCCGGCGACGCGCCGCATTGTCAATGTGGGTGAAGGGCGGCTCGCGGCCGGCAGCACCGACGCGGTCAATGGCGGGCAGCTACATGCGACCAATGAGCGTGTCACTGTGGTTGAAGACCGGGTCGACGCGATTGACACCCGTATTGGCGACGTTGAAGGTGTAAGCGCACGTGCCATTACTTATGACGACGATAGCCATGCCACGGCCACGTTGAGCGGCGATGGTGGGACCAGGATCGGAAACCTCGCTGCCGGTGATATTGCCAGTGGTAGCCTGCAGGCCATCAATGGTGGGCAGCTCTACAGCTCGCTGGGCTCGCTCGCCAGCATGCTCGGTGGCGGTGCGGCGCTCGGGCTGCAGGGTACGTTCATAGCGCCGACTTACGTTGTACAGGGTGCGAGCTACCGTAACGTGGGTGATGCGCTGAAGGCCTTGGATACCCAGATTTCAGTCATCACCACGCAGTTGGAGGAAGGCATCGAGGTTGGTGGTAAAGGCGGGGGCGTAACGCTTGGTGACGAGGCCGCCGCACCTGATGTTACCGGTACCGGCATTGGCCACGAAGCGGTGGCCAGTGGCGACAATGACACCGCGGTGGGTAACCGTTCCCGCGTGCTTTCCGACGGCGGAACCGCGGTGGGTACGAACTCCCTGATCACTGCCGACGCAAAGAACGCTGTAGCCATTGGCGAAGGCACATCCGTCAGCGCCAATGCCGGAACGGCGGTGGGTCAGGCGGCAACCGTGTCTGCAGCGGATGGTACCGCGCTCGGACAAGGTGCCAGCGTCACTGCCGAGGGCGCAGTTGCCCTGGGGCAGGGGTCAGTCGCGGACCGCAAGAACAGCGTCTCGGTAGGCCGCGCAGGGAAAGAACGTCAGCTGGTGAATGTCGCTGAGGGCACGGCTGCGACCGATGCAGTGAACAAGGCCCAGTTGGATCGCGGGCTTGCGACAGCCAATAGCTACACCGACGGCAAGTTCGCTGGATTGAATGACAGCTTCGACGTGTTGCGCAATGACGTTGATCGGCGCCTGCGCAATTTCGACCGCCGTATTGATCGCCAGGGTGCGATGGGCAGCGCCATGCTGAACATGGCAACCAGCGCGGCGGGCGTGCGCACGGAAAACAGGCTTGGCGTCGGCGTCGGCTTCCAGGGCGGCGAGTCCGCACTGTCGGTGGGGTATCAGCGGGCTATCAGTGATCGGGCCACGGTGACCATCGGCGGCGCTTTCAGCAGCGATGACAGTTCGGTCGGCATAGGTGCGGGCTTCGGGTGGTGAAAAGCACCTTAGGCATTGAGTCAAACCTCGTATCCGTGCTTCGTCAGAAAATTGGAGATTTCCTATGAAAATGAAATTGGCAAAATATGTACTCGTGTCTGCTGGTGCGCTGTTGGCGCTACACGCCGCAGACGGGTCTGCAATGCAGCCTCGCTCGGGTAGTGCGACGGCTTCTTCTACACCACCGGCGCACGCCAAGCGCCTGCGCGTCAAGTATCGAGCAGGTAGCTTGGAACTGCGTGATGTTGCGGCAGCTAATAGGGCGCTCGCTACGGCTGCATCCCGCTCGGGTCTGAGCAGGGCCCTGGCAGCGACGGCAGGCAAGCCGGGACGCGCCGCCGTTAGTGCAACGGTGTTGCGGCGGACGGCGGTGCCAGGGTGGAGTCTGATCTCGACCTCGACGCCGATCAGTACCCGCGAGATGGCCGCGTTCGCGGCCGAGATGAAGGCAAATCCCGCCGTCGAGTCGGTGGAAGAGGAGCGCATTTTTACCCCCGCATTGGCGGACAGGAGCGCAGCGTCGGTTACGCCGACCGATCCCGACTATGCCAGGTACCAATGGAACTTTTCCGATCCCGTTGCTGGGGTCCACGCGCCGCAAGCGTGGGCATACTCGCAAGGAGAAGGCGTGGTTGTTGCCGTGTTGGATACCGGAATTATCAAGGACCACCCGGATTTGGAAGCGAACGTGTTGCCGGGTTACGACATGCTCAGCAATCGCTATGCTTCTCGTCGCCCGACTGACGACCGGGTCCCGGGCGGTTGGGACTTGGGGAGCTGGAAAGAAAAGGACTATTGCTCGGATGGCATTAGTGAAGGGCGTCCGATCATCGAGCCCAGCTCCTGGCATGGCTCTCACGTAGCCGGAACGATTGCGCAGGCTACGAATAATGGAATTGGGGTTGCGGGCCTGGCATACAAGGCAAAGCTGTTGCCTGTCCGTGTCCTTGGCTCTTGTGGTGGCGGAGATACCGATATTGCTGAAGGGATGTTGTGGGCGGCCGGGGTGGACGTACCAGGGCTGCCCAAGAATCCAAATCCTGCGGATGTTATCAACATGAGCCTGGGTGGACCGGGCATTTGCCCGGATTTCATGCAGGAAGTGATTGATCAGATCACTGGTCTTGGGGTGATCATTGTTGTGGCCGCCGGTAACTCAGACAAAGCTGCGATGGATTATGCCCCGGCGTCATGCGGAAACGTGATTGTTGTTGGGGCAACGAATGAGCAGGGTGCCAAGGCTATCTATTCAAATCATGGCGCAAAAGTAGATATCTCAGCTCCAGGCGGTGACGCTTCGTCGTTGTTTAGTGGTGTAAAAGGCGTTTGGCAGATGATCAATGGTGGTGCGCGCACCCCGGAACCTGGCAACTGGCTGCTTGCCGGGTATAGCGGGACGTCGATGGCATCGCCACATGTGGCCGCTGCGGTGGCAATGATACAGAGCGTGGCCAAGCAGCCACTGACGTTCACCCAGATGCGTGAGTTGCTGCAACAGACGGCTAGTCCGCTGGGTCTACCGGTAGTGGGCGGTAGAGCGATGGGCGCAGGTATCCTCAATGTGGAGGCCGCGCTGAGCAAGGTGGTGAATCCGCCTTGCTACCCGAATTGCGGATTGGTTTCGACAGAATTGAGCAACAAGGTTGCGGCGATGGTGTCCGGAGCTGCAGGCCAAGAACGACTCTATCGCTTTGAGGCAAAGGCGGGGTCGGTGCTCACCATCATGAGCTATGGCGGCAAGGGGGATGTCTCGCTCTACGCAAGCTTCAACCGCGAACCCCAAGTTGATACCGCCGATGCGCGCTCAACAGCGGCTGGAACGTCCGAGACGCTGCGATTCACAGCGGGAAAAGCTGGAACTTACTTCGTCAAGGTGCGCGGTGTAACGGCGTTCACCGGTGTCAGTGTGGTTGCCCGGCAGTAGCTTCTGGATCCCGATTTCATCGAGGCAGGCTGACATCGTTATCGCGAATGGCCTTGCCGTCTTTGGCGTGCCCTGGTGGATACGCCTGTCGAATATCAAATGGAGAGAATTGAAGTGAAAAGAAACGCAACTCTTTCATCTGCTATCTCTGTAATTCTTTTGGGTGCCCTATCAAGCTCCGCGTGTCTGGCGGCGGCGATCGGTCAGTCCAAGACGGCCTTCGCGGCTACGGCTACGGCTGCGGTATCGGGCGCCGGCAATGCGCGTTTCGTAGTGAAGTATCGAGCCGGTGCCGCAGAGCAGAAAGATGCAGCGGTCGCCAACAGGGGCATCTTCCTGGCTGCGTCGCGTGCAGGCTTGTCGCAAGTGCTTCCGGCAACAAGCACGTCGGCAGCAAGGCCGGCAGCGACGGCCGCGCTTGTGCGGCGAATGGGGATGCCTGGCTGGGGGGTGATTCAATCTTCACGAAAACTGGACGCCGCGCAGTCCGAGGCGTTCATGCGTGAGTTGAAGGCAGATCCGGCGGTGGAGCGGGTAGAGGTTGATCAGTGGATGGTACCGATGGTCAGTGGCAGGGCGGCAGTAACGCCCAATGACCCGGACTATGGCAAGTATCAATGGAATTTCCTGAGCACCGCGAGCGGCGTCCACGCGCCTGAGGCCTGGGCCCGGTCACAGGGCGAGGGTGTGGTGGTAGCTGTCGTCGACACGGGCGTGGCTGAGGGCAAACCGTCCGCTTCACCGCCCCGAAGGCGGGGACCTACTTCATAAAGCTTGTTGGACCCTTGTCGGGGTCGTATTCCGGTGTAACCGTGGTGGCCCGCCAATGACGAAAAGGTAGATTTTCGCCGCAGCAGGTCTGCTGCGGTGCAACCGCGAACTCCATTCAGCTGCCGACGCGCGGCGGATGTCGCCCATAATGGGAAAAGAATTAAAAAGCCCGCAGGCCAAGGCCTGCGGGCTTTTTATTTGCGCTGTTGGGGCGCGCGTGAACGCGATTGGGCCTGGGTGGCGTATCGCTTATGCGATTGTTTCAAAAGAAATTTATACGAAAATCTCAGTAAGTTTCGAGATTTGTGCTGTGCCTCTCAAATCGATGCTGCGCTGCCAAAAATTTGACGAACGATGAATCGTCGATTAAGACTCGGTCCATCCCGTAGTCGCCCAACAGGTATGGAACCGATTGGGTAGACCACGAAAGGCGTGAGCCTTGCGTGCCCGGTTCGACCGGGAGCTGGACCACAACACCTCAGGGGGATCGTTGGGCACGCAGTCCAGCGATGGCGCGTTTCTGCAAGCGAATAAAACCGTCCACTTGAGGAGCAGCAGCGATGAACCGGATCTACCGCAAGGTGTGGAGCAAGGCGTTGGGGCAGTTGGTGGTGGCGTCGGAGTTGGCATCGTCCAGCTCGGCCGGTGTGGTCATGGATGAGCGTCGCAGCTCCAGTGTTCGCCTGCAGGCCTTGTCGGTCGCCATTGCGTTGGGCCTGGGGGCAAGTGCCTGGGCCACCGTGGTGCAGGCACAGTCGGTTGAAGTGGGCGGTAACGCGCAATGCATGGTGCTGGGCAGCGCAACGCTGGTTGACTGCGCCATTGCCAATGATGCGGATGCGTCCGGCGTCAACGCGGTTGCCATTGGTGCAGGCACCGTGGCCTCGGCAGACAACAGCGTGGCACTCGGCGCTGGTTCGATAGCTGATCGCGCCAACACCGTCTCGGTGGGTTCGGTGGGCGGCGAACGCCAGGTCAGCAATGTGGCCGCCGGCACCGCCGGCACCGATGCGGTAAACCTGGACCAGCTCAATGCCGCTGCCGATGGCGCGCTGCTGGCAGGTCGCTACTTCAAGGCAAATGGCGCTGCCGATGGCAGCGACGATGCCGTTGCCAGTGGTGCAGGCGCGATGGCGGCAGGTGTCGGCTCGCAGGCCACCGGCGTAGAAAGCACCGCGGTTGGCAACAACAACGTCGCAGCCGGTGACTACTCCAGCGCCGTCGGTTACGTGAACACCGCAAACGGCACCAACAGTTCGGCGGTCGGCAACTTCAACCAGGTTGATGGTGACAACAGCAGCGCATTCGGCTCGGGCAATCTGGTGGACGGTGCCAACGCCATCGCGTTGGGCAGCAACAGCATCGCCAGTGGCGAAGGCAGCGTGGTGATTGGTGATGGCGCTTATGCCGCCGCCGACAATTCAACCGCGGTGGGCTCGGGCAGTGTCGCCAGTGAAGTGGGCAGCACAGCCAACGGCAGCGCTGCCGAAGCATCGGGTGCCTATGCCACGGCGCAGGGCAGCCAAGCGCTTGCATCAGGCCAGCAGGCGACGGCCAATGGCTTCCGCGCCGAGGCCAGTGGTCGTGGCGGTACCGCGGTCGGCAGCTACAGCGTTGCTTCCGGTGATCTGGCCTCGGCGGTTGGCTACGGTGCCGAAGCCTCGGGTGACTATGGCGTTGCAATGGGCCTGGCCGCGTCGGCCTCAGGCGCCAGCACTACGGCGGTCGGTGAATCGGCAGTCGCGTCGGGTGATGAATCCACGGCAGTCGGTGGTACCACCTACGGCGGGCTCATCAGCACCGAAGCTTCCGGCACCGGCGCATCCGCGTTTGGCAACGGTGCCTGGGCGCTGGGTGAGTACGCAACGGCGATCGGTTTCAACAGCTGGGCCGATGCCGACAATTCCACCGCGCTCGGTCAGAGTGCGGTGGCGGAAGCGGCCAACAGCGTCGCCCTCGGTGCCAACTCCTGGGCTGACCGCGAGAACAGCGTGTCTGTCGGTGATGTGGGTGCAGAACGGCAGATCACCAATGTTGCCGCAGGTACGGAAGATACCGATGCGGTCAACAAGTCGCAGCTCGATGCCGTAGCGAGTGTGGCCGAGAACACCAGCAAGTACTTCCAGGCAACCGGCAGTGCTGACAGTGATGCCGGCGCGCTTGCCGAAGGCGATGCAGCAACGGCTGCAGGTGAGGCCAGCAACGCGATCGGCGACGGCGCATCGTCTTACGGCAACGGCGCCAATGCGCTTGCCAACGGCGCTACGGCCGTTGGCCAGAATGCCCTGGCCACCGGCCAGAACAGCGCAGCGCTTGGCCAGAATGCCGAGGCAACCGGGCCGGCTGCGGTCGCGGTGGGCGGCAATGCAGTGGATGAGGAGGGCAACGCGCTGATCACCTTTGGCGGCCAGCCGGTCACCACCGGCGCCACCAGCGCCGGTGTCGGCGGTACCGCCGTGGGCGCCAGTGCCAGTGCCGAGGGCTTTGCGGCGACGGCAGCGGGCGTCGGCGCATTTGCCCAGGGCGCGCAGTCCTCGGCATTTGGTGCCGTGTCCAACGCAACCGGTGACTACAGCACCTCCGTCGGCAGCCAGAGTGCAGCATCAGGTACCAGCAGTGTCGCCGTTGGCGGGCCGGCGGATCTGATCCCGGGTTTTGGCTTCTTCGTTGACACCCAGGCCAGCGGCGAGGTTTCCACGGCGGTGGGTGCCGGTGCCATTGCATCCGGCGATTACTCGTTGGCATCGGGTGCCTTGAGCGAGGCCTCCGGCAGTGAAGCCACAGCGGTCGGTTACTTCGCCTATGCACCTGGCGACAACGCCAGTGCACTCGGTGCCGAAAGCTGGGCCAGCGGTGCCAACAGCACGGCGGTCGGTTTCTACAGCACCAGCCGTGGCGCCAACAGCACCGCGTTGGGTGCGGACGCTACCGCGGCAGCCGCCAACAGCGTTGCCTTGGGCGCAGGCTCCCTGGCTGATCGCGCGGACTCCGTGTCGGTAGGCGCTGAAGGTGCCGAACGGCAGATCACCAATGTCGCCGCTGGCACCGAAGGTACCGACGCGGTCAACAAGAACCAGCTGGACGAGGTGGCTGCAGTTGCCGAGAACACCAGCAAGTACTTCACCGCGACCGGCAGCGACGATAGCGATGCCGGCGCCTTGGCCGAAGGTGACAACGCCACCGCCGCCGGTGAAGCAGCCAATGCCATCGGTAACGGCGCGTCTGCTTTCGGCAGCGGCGCCAATGCGATTGCCGACGGTGCAACGGCGGTGGGCATGAACGCACTGGCCAGCGGCCAGAACGCGGCAGCCTTCGGCCAGAACGCACAGGCCATGGGCCCGGGTGCGGTGGCCGTGGGTGGCAATGCGGTGGATGCCAACGGCGATCCGCTGATCACGGTAGGGGGCGAGCCGGTGCAGACCGGTGCCACCAGTGCCGGCGTCGGTGGTACCGCCCTGGGTGCCAGCGCCAATGCCGAAGGCTTTGCTGCTACTGCGACCGGTGTGGGGGCCCTGGCACGTGGCGATCAGTCCACTGCCAACGGCGCCGTCGCCAATGCGTTGGGTGACTACAGCACGGCAACCGGCTCGCAGAGCTATGCCGAAGGCCTGGGTACCACCGCCGTGGGCTTCAATGCCGCTGCCTACGAGGACGGCAACGTTGCGGTGGGCCGCAATGCATCGGCGCTGGGCGAAGGCAGCCTGGCGATCGGTGATGGTGCCGAGACCGGGTTTGGCCTGTTTGGTATCGGCTCGACCAATGCGGTCGCGATCGGCAGTGGCAGCTGGGCGTTCGGTGACGATTCCACTGCGGTCGGTGCGGGGGCCTGGGCGGTTGGCCAGCGTACGACCGCTGTTGGCATGGGCAGTGAGGCCAGCGGTGAAAACTCGGTGGCGCTGGGTGCCGGTTCGGTCGCCAGTCGCGACAACGTGGTGTCGGTGGGCGACGAGGGTGCCGAGCGGCAGATCATCAATGTCGCTGACGGAACTGAAGCTACCGATGCAGTCAACAAGGGCCAGTTGGATGAAGTGACCGGCTCGACCAAGTACTTCGCCGGCACCGGCAGTGCGGACAGCGACGCGGGTGCCTATGCCGAGGGTGACAATGCCACGGCCTCGGGCGAGGCAACCAACGCCATCGGCAACGGCGCATCGGCCTACGGCAGCGGTGCCAACGCACTTGCCGACAACGCCACCGCGTTGGGCACCAATGCGTTGGCCACGGGCGAGGGCAGCATTGCATTGGGCTTGAATGCCAATGCCGCCAACCCGAACAATGTTGCGATTGGTACCAACGCGACCACGACCGAGGGCGCTTTCCTGGCCATCGGCGCTGATGCCAGCGCCCAAGGCTTGTTCGCCGCGGCGATTGGTGCAGATGCACAGGCCGCAGGCCTGGCCGCTACCGCCATCGGTAATTCGGCCTGGGCGACCGGGCGTGAGGCCACTGCCGTTGGTTTTGCCGCTACTGCTGACGCATGGCAGGCCGTTGCCGTCGGTAGTGGTGCCTACGCAACGTTCTTTGGCACGGCTGTTGGTACCTCGGCGCAGGCTGCCGAAGTTGCTACCGCGATGGGCCAGAACGCCATCGCCGGCATCGCCGGCTCGGCGTTCGGTGTGCAGACGCGGGCAGGCGAGGGTGGCGTGGCGGTGGGCAACAATGCCACCACCGGCCAGATGGGCGTGGCTGTTGGCGTGAACTCGCTGGCGGGCCAGGACTTCTACAGCGTCACCGAGGGCAAGAACACCACCGCGGTGGGTGCAGAAGCCTGGGCCACCGAGGATGGCGCAACGGTCGTGGGCTACAACAGCTACGCGCAGGCGCAGAACGCGGTGGTCCTCGGCTCCAATGCCTGGACCAGCAAGGATGCCGAGAACAGCGTGGCACTGGGTGCGGGGTCGTTTGCTGATCGCGCCAACACGGTGTCGGTCGGCGCAGCCCAGGAATGGACCGACGCGGCGGGCGTAACGCATGCCGCCATTGATCGCCAGATCACCAACGTCGCTGCCGGTACCGAAGGCACGGATGCGGTGAATGTGGATCAGCTCAATGCCGCTGCGGAAGGTGCCTTGTTGGCCGGGCGCTACTTCAAGGCCAACGGCGCTGCCGATGGCAGTGATGACGCGGTTGCCAGTGGCGAGGGTGCGACCGCTGCCGGCGTGGGTTCGGAGGCCAGCGGCGTGCAGAGCACGGCCGTAGGTAGCTACAACGTTGCGGCCGGTGACTATTCCAGTGCGGTGGGTTACGTGAATACCGCCAATGGCACCAACAGCTCGGCCTTCGGCAACTTCAACCAGGTTGATGGCGAGAACAGCAGCGCATTCGGCATGGCCAACCTGGTCGATGGTGCCAATGCCATTGCGCTGGGCAGCAACAGCGTGGCCAGCGGTGACGGCAGTGTGGTGATCGGTGATGCGGCATTGGCCGATGCCGACAACGCGGTAGCCGTTGGCTCGGCCAGCAGTGCAAGCGGCGATAGCAGCACGGCCATGGGTGCAGGTGCTGAAGCATCCGGTGCATTTGCCACCGCGCAGGGCGCCGAAGCGGTGGCCTCCGGTCAGCAGGCGCTGGCCAATGGCTTCCGCGCCGAAGCCAGCGGCCGCGGCACCACCGCGGTGGGCAGCTACAGCGTTGCGTCCGGTGATCTGGCGTCGGCGGTTGGCTACGGCGCCGAGGCCTCGGGTGACTATGGCGTTGCAATGGGCCTGGCCGCATCGGCCTCCGGCGCCAGCACTACGGCGGTCGGTGAATCGGCAATCGCGTCGGGTGATGAGGCCACGGCGGTCGGTGGTACCACCTACGGCGGGCTGATCAGCACCGAAGCCTCGGGCACCGGCGCCTCCGCGTTTGGCAACGGTGCGTGGGCGCTGGGTGAGTACGCAACGGCGATTGGTTTCAACAGCTGGGCCGATGCGGACAACTCCACCGCCTTGGGCCAGAGTGCAGTTGCTGCTGCGGCCAACAGCGTGGCCCTGGGCGCAAACTCCTGGGCGGATCGCGACAACACCGTGTCGGTGGGTGATGTGGGTGCCGAACGGCAGATCACCAACGTTGCCGATGGCACCGAAGGTACCGACGCGGTCAACAAGAACCAGCTGGACGAGGTGGCTGCAGTCGCCGAGAACACCAGCAAGTACTTCACCGCGACCGGCAGCGACGATAGCGATGCCGGTGCCTTGGCCGAAGGCGACAACGCCACCGCAGCCGGTGAAGCGGCCAATGCCATCGGTAGTGGCGCGTCTGCTTTCGGCAGCGGCGCCAACGCGATTGCCGACGGTGCAACGGCGGTAGGCATGAACGCGCTGGCCAGCGGCCAGAACGCGGCGGCCTTCGGCCAGAACGCACAGGCCATGGGCCCGGGTGCGGTGGCTGTGGGTGGCAATGCGGTGGATGCCAACGGCGATCCGCTGATCACGGTAGGGGGCGAGCCGGTGCAGACCGGTGCCACCAGCGCCGGCGTCGGCGGCACCGCCCTGGGTGCCAGCGCCAATGCCGAAGGCTTTGCTGCTACCGCGACCGGTGTGGGCGCCCTGGCACGTGGCGATCAGTCCACTGCCAACGGCGCGGTCGCCAACGCGCTGGGCGACTACAGCACGGCAACCGGCTCGCAGAGCTATGCCGAAGGCCTGGGTACCACCGCCGTGGGCTTCAATGCCGCTGCCTACGAGGACGGCAACGTTGCGGTGGGCCGCAATGCATCGGCGCTGGGCGAAGGCAGCCTGGCGATCGGTGATGGTGCCGAAACCGGGTTTGGCCTGTTTGGTATCGGCTCGACCAATGCGGTCGCGATCGGCAGTGGCAGCTGGGCGTTCGGTGACGATTCCACTGCGGTCGGTGCCGATGCCTGGGCGTTTGGGCAACAGAGCACTGCGCTAGGGATGGGTGCGCAAGCGGGTGCCACAAACTCGGTGGCCCTGGGTGCCGGTTCGGTCGCCAGCCGCGACAACGTGGTGTCGGTTGGCGATGAAGGTGCCGAGCGGCAGATCACCAATGTCGCCGCTGGCACTGAAGGGACCGACGCGGTCAACAAGAACCAGCTGGATGAAGTGGCTGCGGTGGCGGAGAACACCAGCAAGTACTTCACCGCCACCGGTAGTGATGACAGCGACGCAGGTGCTTATGCCGACGGCGACAATGCAACGGCTGCAGGCGAGGCGGCCAATGCGACCGGCAACGGCGCATCGGCCTTCGGCAGCGGCAGCTCGGCAGTCGCCGACAACACCGTGGCGGTTGGCCAGAACAGCACGGCCAGTGCCAACGGTGCAGTCGCGGTAGGCGGTATGGGCCAGGCCTACGACGAGTACAACTTCGCGTTGCAGAACCCCGATGGCACGCCGTTGCTGGTGGCAACCCAGGCCGGTGAGAACGGTACGGCGGTTGGCTCCGGCGCGCAGGCGACCGGTATCAGCAGCTCGGCATTTGGCAGCGGTGCCCAGGCCTACGGCAACGACACGTTTGCCGCCGGCATGAAGTCGCGTGCGGCGGGTGATTGGGCCACTGCGGTGGGTAGCAACGCCTGGGCCAAGGTGGACAACGCAACCGCCGTGGGCGGCTATTCGTGGGCATTGGAAGACGGCGCAACCGCCCTGGGCGCGTCTGCATGGGCCACCGGCGCCAATGCAACCGCGTTGGGCGTGGGCTCATGGGCCGATGCGGTCAATGCCATCGCGATCGGCCCGAACACCTGGGCCAATGGAACCAGTTCCATTGCAATGGGTGTGGGTGCCTTGAGCACCGGCAATAACGGCATTGCCATTGGTAACAGCACCTTGGCCGACGCCACCAATTCGATGGCGCTGGGACGCGCATCGATGTCCTTGGCCAACAACGGCGTTGCGCTGGGCTTCCGTGCTTCGGTGTACGAGCAAGGGACGGACGCAGTGGCCATTGGCGCCAATGCCAAGTCCGACGCCGCCGGTAGTGTCGCGTTGGGCTCCGGTGCGTTGGCTGATCGTGCCAACACCGTGTCGGTGGGTGCCGCGCAGGCCTGGACCGACGAGTACGGCGTAACCCACGCCGCCAACACCCGCCAGATCACCAACGTTGCCGACGGTACTGAAGCGACGGACGCGGTGAACAAGTCGCAGCTGGATGCGGTGGCCGACGCGGCTGGCGAAACCAGCAAGTACTTCCAGGCAAGCGGTGATGGCGTGGCGACCGCCAGTGGAACCAACGCGGTGGCCTCTGGTGCCGGCGCACTGGCCAGTGCCGAGCGCAGTACGGCCCTGGGTGCGGCCAGCACGGCAAGTGCGAATGGTGCAACGGCGGTGGGCGCCGATGCGTCAGCGCGTGCAAGCAACAGCACCGCGCTGGGCCGCCAGACCTCGATCACCGCGACCAATGGTGTGGCTATCGGTTATGGCGCCTTTGCCAGCAATGGCGCGAACAGCGTGGCCATTGGTTCGGGTGCAGGGGTATCCGGGGCCAACTCGGTGGCCTTGGGCTCGGGTTCGCGAGCCGTCGAAGCCAACGTGGTATCGGTAGGTGGCGGCAACGGTACCAATGGTCCGGCCACTCGCCGCATCGTCAATGTCGGTGCCGGACGCATTGCCGAAGGCAGCACGGATGCAGTCACCGGTGGTCAGCTGCACGTGACCAACCAGCGCGTGGGTGCGGTGGAAACCCGCGTCACTGACATCGATGGCCGTATCGGCAGCATCGAGGGTGTCACCGCCAATGCAGTGACCTATGACGACGCCAGCCGAGACACGCTGACCTTGTCGGGGGCGACGGGCACCCGCCTGGACAATGTGGCTGCGGGCAGCATCGCGGCCGGCAGCATGCAGGCGATCAATGGCGGTCAACTGTTCCAGTCGCTGGGCAACATGGCCAGCTTCCTGGGCGGCGGTGCCGGCGTGGGCATGCAGGGCATGTTCGTTGCCCCGACCTACGTAATACAGGGCAAGAGCTTCAACAACGTAGGCGCCGCACTTTCCGCATTGGACAAGCAGGTCACCTCGATCAACAGCCAGTTGGCCAAGGGGAACGGCAATGGCAACGGCAACGGCAACGGGAATGGCAACGGGAATGGCAATGGCAATGGTCCCAGGAATACCGGCGCCGCCACGACCGATACGCCGGTGACGCCAACCGCTGCCACGGGCGGCGTGGCCATGGGTGATCAAGCCAAGGCCAATGACGTCAAGGGCACCGCTGTCGGCAACAACAGCTATGCGCACGGTCCCAACGACACTGCGCTGGGCAGCAATGCGCGTGTCGATGCCGACGGCAGCACGGCGGTGGGGGCAAACACGCACATCTCGGCGGCAGCCACCAATGCCGTCGCTGTGGGTGAAGGCGCCAGTGTCACTGCGGCGTCTGGTACGGCCATCGGCCAAGGTTCGAGCGTGACCGCACAAGGGGCGGTGGCGCTGGGGCAGGGTTCGGTTGCTGATCGTGCCAATACCGTGTCGGTGGGCAGCGTCGGCAGTGAGCGGCAGATCACCAACGTGGCGGCCGGTACCCAGGCCACGGATGCCGTCAACAAGGGCCAGCTGGACAGCGGCATCGCATCGGCAAACAGCTATACCGACAGCAAGTTCGGCAGCCTCAACGACAGCTTCAGCGGGCTGCGCAATGACATGGACAACCGCTTGCGCAATGTCGACCGCCGTATTGATCGCCAGGGTGCGATGAACGCGGCAATGCTGAACATGGCCACCAGTGCCGCCGGTGTGCGTACCCAGAACCGCGTCGGCGTGGGTGTGGGCTACCAGAGTGGTGAATCGGCGTTGTCGCTGGGCTACCAGCGTGCGATCAGCGACCGAGCCACGGTCACCATCGGTGGTGCGTTCAGCAGTGATGACAGTTCGGTAGGTGTGGGTGCCGGCTTCGGCTGGTAACGCGTCTCGGTAAATCGCCTCCGTCCGCTGCGACGGAGGCATCCGGGTTCATTGCCAGCGATCGTGGGGTCCCCCGGCAACACGAGCAAGGCGAGCCAGGACGGCAAGGCAGTGCAGCGTTGAGGTTCCATCCCTGTTCTATTTAGACGAGAGATCCGACATGAAGAAGAAGACCCAGCTTGGTGTGGCGATTGCCGGTGTCGTACTGATGGCTTCGATCGGCGTACCTGCCGCATCTGCTGCCGGAATTGGACCTGCAAAGGTGCGTGGCATCAGTTCTTCCACCGTGGACGTCAGTGGCAGTTACCGGTTCGTGGTGAAGTACCGCGCCGGTGCAAGCGAGTTGCGCGACACTGCCACCCTCAATCGCGGCCTGGGCGCTGCAGCTTCGCGTGCCGGCCTGGATCGTGCCGTGGCCAAGACCTCGCGCTCGGCCGCGCAGCCTGCAGCCAGTGCCACCCTGATGCGCCGCATGGCCGCCCCGGGTTGGAACGTCATCAAGACCTCGCGCGCCCTCAACGCGCAGGAAGCGGCCAACTTCGTCCGTGAGCTGAAGGCCAACCCGGCGGTTGAACGCGCCGAGATCGATCAGATGTACCAGCGTCTGGCGGATATCTCGCCGTCGATGACGCCGACCGATCCGAACTACGCGCAGTACCAGTGGAACTTCTCCAACGCCACCTCGGGCGTGCGCGCACCGCAGGCCTGGGATATCTCGCAGGGCGAGGGCGTGGTGGTGGCCGTGATCGATACCGGCATCACCCAGGGCAACCCGGACCTGCAAAACAATGTGATCCCGGGCTACGACATGATCAGTGACAAGCGCGTGTCGCGTCGTGACACCGATGCTCGCGTGGCCGGTGGCTGGGATCTGGGCGACTGGGTTGAAGCGAACTACTGCACCGGTTGGGCCACCACCGATCCCCACGCTGCCGAGGACAGCTCCTGGCACGGCAGCCATGTGTCCGGCACCGTCGCCCAGGAAACCAATAATGGCAAGGGCTTGGCGGGCCTGGCCTACAAGGCCAAGGTGATGCCGATCCGCGTGCTGGGTTCCTGCGGTGGCTTCGGCAGCGATATCTCCGACGGCATCATCTGGGCCGCCGGTGGCGAAGTCCCGGGCCTGCCGCTGAATACCACCCCGGCCGAAGTCATCAACATGAGCCTGGGCAGCCGTCAGCCCTCGTCGTGCCCGGCCGAGTACCAGGAGGCCATTGACCTGGCCAACAGCAAGGGCTCCATCGTCGTGGTTGCAGCAGGCAACAGCAATGGCAATGCCGCCAGCTACACCATGTCCTCGTGCAACAACGTGATCAGTGTCGGCGCGACCGGTTACACCGGCGGCAAGGCCAGCTACTCGAACTACGGCGCACGTGTTGACCTGTCCGCGCCGGGCGGCAACGGTGTCGAAGGCACCCCGAACGGTTACATCTGGCAGGTGATGAACGGTGGTGCCAAGGGCCCGGAAGCCGACAACTGGGTCCTGGGCGGCATGGGTGGCACCTCGATGGCGTCGCCACACGTGGCTGCCGCCGTGGCGATGGTGCAGAGCGTTGTCGATACGCCGCTGACCTGGACGCAGATGCGTGACCTGCTCAAGCAGACCGCAACCCCGTTCCCGGTGGCCATCCCGGCCTCCACGCCGATCGGCGCCGGCATCCTCAACATCAATGCCGCGCTGGTGAAGGCGACCACCCCGCCGTGCGATCCGAATGTTGACGATTGCGGCCCGGTGGCAACGCCGTTGACCAACAAGGTGGCGGTGACTGGCCTTGCGGGCAGCGCGGGCAGCGAAGCGGTTTACAGCTTCCAGGCCGAGGCCGGCAAGGTGCTGACCTTCATGACCTATGGCGGCTCGGGTGACGTGTCGCTGTATGTCAGTTTTGACGAGGTGCCGACCAGCAGCGAGTTCGATGCCAAGTCCACCCGTGCCGGCAACAGCGAAACGGTGCGCGTGAACAAGCCGGTCGCAGGCACGTACTACGTCAAGGTGGTAGGCGCTGCATCGTTTGCAGGCGTGAGCCTGGTCGCACGCCAGTAATCCTGTCCCGTTAATCGGAAGGAACCCCGGCTTGGCCGGGGTTCCTTTTTTTTTAAGTAATGCGCGTTCATGTGCACGACTCGGCGGATCGAACTGCTAAAGTTCGGCCAACACAGGAGGATTGCGTGAACGCGGTAGCCCACGACGCCCAACTTGCGCCAACGCCTGCCGAACGCATCGTTACCGAGCTGCTGGCCCAGGGCCGCCTGAAGGATGCGGACCTGTCACGCGCGCGGCAGTTGCAGCGCGAGTCAGGCGGTGACCTGCTGGTGTTGCTTGCCCGCCTGGGGTTGGTGTCCGAACGTGATCACGCCGAAGCCTGCGCCAAGGTGTTGGGCCTGCGGCTGTTGGCTGCACGCGAGGTGCCGGAACATCCGCCAGAGTTGGTGGAAGGGGCCGAGCCGATACCGCTGCGTTTCCTCAAGCAGTTCCAGGTGCTGCCGCTGGGCGAACAGCGCGGACGCATCCTGCTGTGGATGGCCGATCCCCAGGATGCCTATGCCATTGATGCCATCGCCCTGGTAACCGGCTGCAAGGTCGCCCCGGTGGTTGGCCTGCGCAGTGAAGTGGACGACGCGATCGAGCGCTGGCATGGGCAAGGGCGCAGCGCGATGGGGACCATCCTGGAAGCCGCCGATGGCGAGGTGGCGCCCCAGGACGACATCGAGCACCTGCGCGACCTGGCCTCGGAAGCACCGGTGATCCGCCTGGTGAACCTGGTGATCCAGCGTGCGGTGGAGTTGCGCGCCTCGGACATCCATGTCGAGCCGTTCGAGAACCGGTTGAAGGTGCGTTACCGCGTCGACGGTGTACTGGTCGATGGTGAAAGCCCGCCGGTCAACCTGACTGCTGCAGTGATCAGCCGCATCAAGATCATGGCCAAGCTCAACATCGCCGAGCGCCGCCTGCCCCAGGATGGCCGCATCATGCTGCGCGTGCAGGGCAAGGAGCTGGACCTGCGCGTGAGCACCATGCCTACCGCGCATGGCGAGAGCGTGGTGATGCGTCTGCTGGATCGCGAAGCGGTGGTGTTCAATTTCCAGCGACTGGGTTTCAGCGAGGATTTCCTGCCGCAGTTCCGCAAGGTCCTGGAACAACCGCATGGCATCCTGCTGGTCACCGGGCCCACCGGGTCGGGCAAGACCACCACGCTGTATACGGCGCTGAGCCAGCTCAACACCGACAAGGTCAAGATCATCACGGTCGAGGATCCGGTGGAATACCAGTTGGAGGGCATCAACCAGATCCAGGCAAAGCCGCAGATCGGGCTGGACTTTGCCAATGCCTTGCGCGGTATCGTGCGCCAGGACCCGGACATCATCATGATCGGCGAAATGCGCGACCTGGAAACGGCACGCATCGCCATCCAGTCAGCGCTGACCGGTCACCTGGTGCTGTCCACCCTGCACACCAACAATGCCGCAGGCGGTATTACCCGCCTGCTCGACATGGGTGTGGAAGATTACCTGCTCACCTCCACCATCAACGGCATCCTCGCCCAGCGCCTGGTGCGCAGGCTGGAGCCCAGCCATGCGCAGCGCTACCCGGCCTCGGCCGAAGAGATCGAACGCTTCAACCTGCGCCGTTATCAACCGACGGGCGAGATTTTCCTGTACCGCGCGCAGCCCTCGGCACTCGCACCTACCGGCTACAAGGGCCGCACCACCATCGTCGAGTTCCTGGTGATGGACGATGCGTTGCGCAACGCGGTGATGCGCAAGGCTGGCATGGGCGAAATCGAGCGGCTGGCGCGCGCGGCTGGCATGCGCACCATGTACGAAGATGGCATCGCCAAGGCATTGCGTGGCGAAACCACGCTGGAAGAAGTACTGCGGGTAACGGAGGACGCATGAGCCATCGCCTGCAGCCGGAGCACCCGCACTGATGCCGCTGTACCGTTACAAGGCGCTGGACGCCCGCGGTGAGCTGCTGGATGGGCAGATGGAAGCGGCCAGTGACGCCGACGTCATCGCACGCCTGCAGGAACAGGGGCACCTGCCGGTCGAGGCAAGGTTGGCCACCGGCTCGGCGTTTGAAGGTGCCAGTTGGAAGCAATGGCGCAAGCGACCATTTGGGGGTGCCACGCTGGTGCAGTTCACCCAGCAGTTGGCCACCCTGTTGAGCGCCGGGCAACCGCTGGATCGCGCCTTGTCGATCCTGTTGGAGACGCCGGAGGATGAGCGTTCAAGGCGGGTGATCGCCGATATCCGCGACAGCGTGCGCGGCGGTACGCCCTTGTCACAGGCGCTGGAGCGCCAGCACGGAGTGTTTTCCCGCCTGTACGTCAACATGGTGCGTGCCGGTGAGGCCGGCGGCAGCCTGCATGAAACCCTGCAGCGTCTGGCCGACTACCTGGAGCGCAGCCAGGAGCTGAAGGGCAGGGTGATCAACGCGATGATCTACCCGGCGATCCTGCTGCTGGTGGTGGGCGGTGCGCTGTTGTTCCTGCTGGGCTACGTGGTGCCACAGTTCGCGCAGATGTACGAGAGCCTGGACGTGACCCTGCCGTGGTTCACCAGTGCGGTGCTGACCATTGGCTTGGTGGTGCGGAAGTGGTGGATCGCCCTGATCGTTATCCCGGCGCTGGCCCTGCTGTGGATGGAACGCAAGCGTCGCGATCCGGTGTTCCGCCTGGCCCTGGATGGCTGGTTGCTGCGCCGGCCGATGGTGGGTGGGCTGGTGGCCAAGCTGGAAACCGCGCGTCTGGCGCGGACCCTCGGGACCTTGCTGCGCAACGGCGTACCGCTGTTGGCCGGGCTCGGCATCGCCCGCAACGTGCTGGGCAACCGTGCGCTGGTGGGTGACGTGGCCGAAGCCGCCGACGCCGTGAAGAACGGCGCGGGGCTGGCCTCCTCGCTGGGCCGCAACGGCCGCTTTCCGCGGCTGGCCCTGCAGATGATCCAGGTGGGCGAGGAGTCCGGCACGTTGGAGAACATGCTGCTCAAGACCGCTGACACATTTGAACTTGAAAGTGCGCGTGCCATCGATCGCATGCTGGCCGCGCTGGTGCCGGTAATCACCTTGTTGTTGGCGTCGGTGGTGGGCGTGGTCATCATTGCGGTGCTGGTACCGCTGTATGACCTGACCAACGCCATCGGCTGAACCTGCTGTAGTCGCTATCAAGGAATCCAAGCAATGAAGCGCAGCTTTAAACAACCGTCGTTCCGCCGTAACCAGTCGGGCATGAGCCTGCTGGAGATCATCATCGTGATCGTGTTGATCGGTGCGGTGCTGACCCTGGTCGGTAGTCGCGTGCTGGGTGGCGCCGACCGCGGCAAGGCCAACCTGGGCAAGACCCAGATCCAGACGCTGGCCGGCAAGGTGGAAAACTACAAGCTCGATACCGGCCGCTTGCCTGCCAAGCTCGATGACCTGGCCACGCAGCCGGCCGGCACGGCCGGTTGGTTGGGGCCGTACGCCAAGCCTGCGGAATTCAATGATCCGTGGGGCAATGCCGTGCAGTACCGCGTGCCGGGTGAAGGTCGCCCGTTCGACCTGATCAGCCTGGGGGCCGATGGCCAACCCGGTGGCGATAGTTACAACGCCGATATCCGTTACGAGTAAGCCGTGCAGCAACTGCACCCCGTAGCCTGCGGTCACCGCGCTCACCGCGTGCGTAGCACGCGTCGGCGCGTCGCTGGCATGTCGTTGCTGGAGATGCTGCTGGTGTTGGCGTTGGTGGCGGTTATCGCACTGATGGCGGCGATGGCGATGAACGGTGGGCTGGCCGGGCTCAAGCTGCGCTCGGCGGGCAAGTCATTGGCCGCCGAGCTGCGCTATACCCGCACCCGGGCCATCGCCACGGGCGTGCCGCAGCAGTTCGAGTTGAACCTGCCGCAGCATCGCTGGCAGGGGCCGGACGGGCGACAGGGTCAGGTGCCGGAGGGGTTGAAGCTTGCCTACACCGGGGCCGGGCAGCTGCAGACACGCGCCGATACCGGCGTAGTGCGGTTTTTCGAGGATGGTGCTTCCAGCGGTGGTCGTATCGACCTGATCGCTGGGTCGTCGGTCTGGCGCATCGACGTGGCATGGATCACCGGCGAAGTACGGTCCGGCCCGCTGCGGGGCGCGGCACAATGAAACACCAGCGTGGCTATTCGCTGATCGAAGTCATCGTCGCCTTCGCCTTGCTGGCGCTGGCCATGACCTTGTTGCTGGGCAGTCTGTCCGGTGCGGCACGCCAGGTGGGCATGGCCGATGGCTATGGGCGCGCGGCGTTGCATGCGCAGTCGCTGTTGGCCGCCGCGGGGGTGGAGGCGCCGCTGGCGGCCGGGCGACAGCAGGGCCAGTGGGAGCAGGGCAAGTATCGCTGGACCTTGCAGGTCAGCCCCTACACCGAGCCACGACAGACACAGGCGCGGCTATGGCTGCTGGACCTGCAGGTGAGTTGGGGCGATGAAGCACAGCAGCAGATGCGCTGGCGCAGCCTGCGCCTGCGCGGCAGGTCCGGCGTGGAGACCGTGCAATGACGCCGGCTGCGCGCGCGCAAGGCTTCACCTTGATCGAGGTGTTGCTGGCCACGGTGTTGTTGGCCGCCGGCATGGCGCTGGCGTTTGCCGCGGTGCGCTCAACGCTGGCGATCAGCGCACGTGGCGAGGTGATCGCGGCCGACAACGAGCGCATGCGCGCGGTGGAAGGGTTCCTGCGGCGGCGCCTGTCCACGGCCATGGCGTTGCCGATGCAACGCGATGCACTCAGTGGCGCGGCAAGCACGTTTGAAGGTGGCCCGGCCGAACTGAAGTTCGTCGCCGAAGTGCCTGACTACCTGGGGCGCGGCGGCCCCTACATCCACCACCTGCAGGTCAGCGGCACTGGCGAGCAGCTGCAGCTGCGCCTGGGCCTGCTGTTGCTGCAGGCAGGGCAGCCGATAGAAGAAAAGCCGCCACGCGGACCTGAGCTGTTGGCCGATGATCTCAAGCAGGTGAAGCTGCGTTATCGCGGCATTGACCCTGCCACCAATGCCCTGGGCAACTGGCAGGAACGGTGGGAAGTGCCGGGGCGCATGCCGGTGCTGGTAAGCATCGAGGTCACCCCCAACCGTGGCGCACCATGGCCACCGCTGCTGGTCGCATTGCCGCAGCAGTCGCTGGCAGGGGCATGGCAATGAACTGCCGAGGCGCCGCCCTGGTTCTGGTGATGTGGTTGATCGCGCTGCTGACCACCACCATCGCCGCATTTGCGTTGACCGCCCGCGTCGAGCACCTGCAAGGGCGCACCATGGGCGACATGGCCGCCGGCCAGGAGTTGGCCCATGCGGGCGTCGATTACGCCCTGTCGCGGATGCAGGGCACGCCAACCCAACCCGCCTGGCGCGCCGACGGCCGACCGTACCGTTGGCAGTTCGACGGGCATGCGATCACCCTGCGGGTCATCGATGAAAGTGGCAAGGTCGACCTGAACCAGGCGGACCCGGTGTTGTTGCAGGGTCTGTTGCGTGCGCTGGGGGTGGAGCAGGCGCGTGCGCAGCAGCTCAGCAGCGCGATCCAGGACTGGCGCGATGCCGATGACCTCAAGCAACCCAGCGGCGGCGCCGAGAGTGGTGACTATGCTGCCGCCGGGTTTCCCTATGGCGCCAAGAACGCACGTTTTGACAGTATTGGCGAACTGCAGCGGGTGATGGGAATGGACGCTGCGCTGTATGCACAGCTGGCGCCGCATATCACCGTCTTTGGGGGCGCCCGTCCCAATGCGCGATTTGCACAGGCCCCGGTACTCACCGCGATGGGACTGGATGCGGCCCTGCTGCTGGCCCAGCGTGAGCGTGAAGACGCCGCTGCGGCAATCGGCGACACTGCCGGGGGCGCGATGGCGGCAGCGGGCACCGGCACTTACAACGTAGACAGCCGGGTGACGCTGGTGGGAGATCGGCAGGCGGTAACCCGCGCTGTCGTGCGTCTGAATCCTGAGGGCGTCGCGGGTGCCCCCTATACAGTGTTGCGGTGGGAACAAGGAGCGGCAGCAAAATGACGGCGTTGCAGGAAAGGCTGGGACAGTGGAGGGCGCGCATCGCGCCGGGAGCCGGCGGCTTCTGGACGTGGTGGCAACGCGCGTTGCTGTCGTGCCTGCCGGCGTCCTGGCGGACCTTGCTGGGTTACTCCGATGCACGGGTAGTGCTGGCACCGGCCGGTGACCAGATAGCGATGGGGATCGTGCAGGCAGGGCAGTTCCAATTCCTGAAGACCTTGCCGGCCGCGCTGACCCCGGCCGAGCTGGAGTCGGCGTTGCCGGCACGCTGGCTGCGGCTGCCACGTTTTGCGTTGCTGCCTGCGGCCTCGGTGCTATGCAAACCGTTGCGCCTGCCTGCCGCCGCCGAGGCACGCATGCAGGATGTGCTCGGGTTCGAGATCGACCGGCAGACACCGTTCACCGCTGCCCAGGCCTACCACGATGTGCGCTTGTTGCAGCGACGTGGCGACGGGCAACTGGATGTCGAGCTGGTGGTGGCCCCCCGTCCGCTGGTGGAGAACGTGCTGGCACGCGAGGCCTGGTCGGGGCAACTGGATGGCGTTGATGCAGCCACCGCGGCTGGCGAACCACTGGGGGTGAACCTGTTGCCACCGGCACTGCGCAGGCAACGGCATGATCCGATGCGCCGGCTGGATCGCATCCTGCTGCTGGGCAGCGTGGTGATGCTGGTGCTGGCGGGTTGGCAGATCCTGGACAACCGTCGGCAGGCCGCCGCGCAGCTCTCGGCACAGGTGGAAGCTGCAGCACAGCGTGCCAGGGCCGTGGCGGCGCAGCGCCAGCAGTTGCAGGACCTGGTCGATGGGCAGGCCTTTTTCACCCAGCAACGCACGGCGCAGCCACGCGCCACCGAATTGATCAACGAATTGAGCAAACGCCTGGGCGATGACACCTCGTTGGAAAAACTCTCGATCGAAGCCGGCCGCATGCAGCTGATCGGGATGAGCAGCAGTGCGTCCTCGCTGGTATCCACGCTCGAGGGCTCGCCCTTGTGGAAAACCCCTTCGCTCACCGGCGTGCTGCAGACCGGTGCACGCAGTGGCCAGGAGCGTTTCACCCTTACCGCCGAACTGCGTGGTGGCAACCAGGAGGCCGCCAATGGCGCAGCACCCGGATCGCCGTGACCGTTGGCTGGCGGTGGGCCTGCTGGTAGCGGTACTGGCAGTGATCTACCTGTTGCTGATCCATCCGCTATGGACCCGCCCGATGCAGGAGGTGGGCGCGCAGATCAGCGCCCTGCAGGAGCGCCAGCAACGCGTGCAACAGCAGTTGCGACAGGCACCGCAGGTCAGCCAGCGGCTGCAGCAAGCGCAGCAGCTATTGGCCGAACAGCCAGGCTTCATGCCGGAAGGGTCGGTGGAACTGGCCACCTCGCGGCTGGTGCAGCGCTTGGAAGAGGCGGCCCGCCAGGCCAGCCCGGACAACCGCAGCTGCGCCATCAGTGATCGCTCGCCGCTGCCTCCGGACAACTCCGGCCGTTTCGTGCGCGTGGTGGTACAGGCGCGGCTGCGCTGTGGCATGGGCGAATGGATGCAGGTACTGCAGGCGCTTGAGACCGGCGCGCCGCAACTGCGCATCGATCGGCTGGACATCCTGTCAGCATCGAGCATGGACGCGACCACCGGAGGGCTGGATGTCAGTTTTGAACTGAGTGGGTACCTGGCCCCCAGCGTGGCGAGTGCGGCAGCCCCGACCACGGCGGATGCGGAGGTGGGCGATGCGCAGTGATGTTGCCGGGCTGCGTACCTGGTTGTTGGCCGCACTGGGCGGCTGGACGCTGCTGCTGTGGGGCGCGAGCCTGTTTGGCCTGGGCAGCAGGATCGGCACTGGCGACGCGGTTGCCAGTGCGCCGGCCTTGCCCGAGGTGCCCCGCGTGCAGGCTGCCGCCGGCCTGGACAATGCAGAGGCGATGGCCCGTCCCCTGTTTGCTGCTGACCGCCGCCCCCATCCGTTCTCCATCGGCGAACCCGGCGAGACCGACACCACCGGCAGCGTGCGCCTCACCGGCGTGCTGATCACTCCGGGGCTTGAAATGGCGACGCTGACCACCGAGCAGGGACAATCCTTGCGCCTGCGCATGGGGGCAGAGCCGCAGGCGGGTTGGCAGTTGTTGTCGGTGGAGCCGCGCAGTGCCGTGGTCAACGGCCCCTCCGGCACGCTCAACCTGGAGCTGCAGGTCTATAACGGCGCGGGGGCGGCAGCGGCACACGCCGGCAGCCCCTCCGACGCCGGTGCTGCGCCACCGCTGCCCGTTGCGGCCCCCACCGCATCGGCCAACAGGCAGGCGACGCCGGTGCCGGCTCCTGCCGCAGGCGCAGCGGAGGGCGAAGCGGCCCCGGCCGCGGACCCGGCGGGCCCATCGGCAGCACAGATCCAGGCAATTCGTGAACGTATCCAGGCCCGCCGTCGGCAGGCGCAACAGAACCAGAACGGCAGCTCCGGCAGCCCGAAACCGTAGAGTGAGCGCATGACGTCACGCATAGTTCCCATCACCCTGCTGGTCGCCGCCCTGAGTGGTTGCGTCACCACCCCAGCACCGGAGGTACGCCGCAATCCGGCTGCCGAAGCTCGCATGCCCGTGGCCGGCGAACCCGCCGTCACCTCGGCGCTGGACGCACGCGATCCACCGCAGGCCGATACCCAGAGCCGCGCGGTGATCCGCCGTGGCAATGGCACCGTGATCAACCAGGCAGCTGCCGCAGCGCCCCCACCGTCCTTGGCTGCGGCCGGCAACGGCACGGCCGTGTTCAACTTCGAAGGCGAGTCGGTCCAGGCAGTCACCAAGGCCATCCTGGGCGACATGCTGGGGCAGAACTACGTGATCGCCCCGACCGTGCAGGGTACGGTCACGCTGGCCACGCCCAAGCCGGTATCGCCGGCGCAGGCCTTGAACCTGCTGGAGATGGTGCTGGGTTGGAACAACGCCCGACTGGTCTACAGCGGTGGCCGCTACAACGTGGTACCGGCCGACCAGCCACTGGCCGGCACGGTGGCGCCGAGCACGGCGCCGGCATCGGCCGCGCGTGGCTATGAAGTGCGGGTGGTGCCGCTGCAGTACATCTCCGCCAGCGAAATGAAGAAGGTGCTGGAGCCGTATGCACGGCCCAACGCAATCGTCGGCGTCGACGGCGCGCGCAATGTGATCACCCTCGGTGGCACCCGCGCGGAGTTGGAGAACTACCTGCGCACGGTCGAGATCTTCGACGTCGATTGGTTGTCCGGCATGTCGGTCGGCGTCTTCCCGATCCAGTCCGGCCGTGCCTCGCAGGTGGCCAGTGACCTGGAGAAGGTGTTTGGCGAAACCAGCAAGACGCCCAGCGCGGGCATGTTCCGTTTCATGCCGCTGGACAACGCCAACGCGGTGCTGGTGATCACCCCGCAGGCGCGCTATCTGGACCAGATCCAGCAGTGGCTGGAACGCATCGACAGCGCCGGTGGCACTGCGCGCCTGTTCTCGTACGAATTGAAGTACATCAAGGCCAAGGACCTGGCGGATCGTCTTGCCGAAGTATTCGGCTCCGGCAGCGGGTCGCGCGGTGGCAGTGATGCGGGCACGTCGCTTGCACCGGGCGCCAATGAAGTAAATCTGGGCAGCACCGGGCTGGGCAGTGGTTCCAGCAAGGATGGCCTCAACCCCAGCGATATGGGCCTTGGCGGCAACGGCGGCAATGGCAGCAGTGGTGGCGGCATGTCTGGCGGCGGTGGCATGAACGAGTCAATGCAGCTGCCGGCGCAGACATCGGGCAACGGCAGCGTCACCCTGGAGGTGGAAGGCGACCGCGTCGGCGTATCTGCCGTGCAGGAGACCAATACGCTGCTGGTGCGGGCGTCGCCGCAGGCCTGGCGTTCGATCCTCGAGGTTGTCGAAAAGCTCGATGTCATGCCGTTGCAGGTGCATATCGAGGCGCAGGTGGCCGAGGTCGCCCTGACCGGTGAGCTGAGCTACGGCGTCAATTGGTACTTCGAACAGGCGGTCAATGGCGCCGCCGACGGTTCTTCCGGCATCGGCATGGGCGGTGCAGGCCTGCCCAGCGCACTGGGCCGTGGCCTGTGGGGCGATATCGCCGGCAAGGTGACCGGCACCGGCGCTGCGTGGACCTTCCTTGGCAAGAACGCAGCGGCCATCATCACCGCGCTGGACGAAGTCACCAACGTCCGCCTGTTGCAGACCCCGTCGCTGTTCGTGCGCAACAATGCGGTGGCCACGCTCAATGTCGGCAGCCGCATCCCGGTGAACTCCACCTCGATTTCGACGGTGGGCGACAACGCCTATTCCAGCGTGCAGTACATCGAAACCGGCAACATCCTCAAGGTACGCCCGCGGGTGACCCGCGATGGCATGGTGTTCCTGGACATCGTGCAGGAGATCAGCGCGCCGGAAGGCGAGAAGGACCAGTACGGCAACTACCGAATCAACACCCGTCGCATGCAGACCGAGGCCGCAGTCAGTGCGGGCGAGACGGTGATGTTGGCCGGCCTGATCGATGACAGCAGCACCGATGGTTCCTCGGGCCTGCCGTTCCTGAGCCGCCTGCCGGTGATTGGTGGGCTGTTCGGTACCAAGACCCAGAACCACCGCCGCAATGAAGTGATCGTGCTGATCACCCCCACCATCGTGCGTAACCCGCAGGAGGCGCGCAATCTCACCGACGAGTACGGCACCCGCTTCCGCGCGCTGGACCCGATCAACGCGCCCAAGGCAGGCCACTGAGCATGCCGCTGCCGGTCATCCTGTTGCCGGTGGGGGTGGATGACGCCGCGTTGGACGCCTGCCTGGGTGCCTTGGAAGCCAATACGCCAGCCGGCACGCCGGTCTGGCTGGCCGACGACGGACAGGCCGGCCCGCGCGGACTGGCGGTGATCGAGCACTGGCTGGCGCGCACCGCCCTGCAGGCCGAGTACACACGACGGCCGCGCCCGATCGGGGAGCCGGCTCATCTGCAGGAAATGCTGCAGGCCTGCGGTGATGCCGACGTCGTCGTGCTGGCGCCGGATGCGTTGCCGGGTCTGGGGTGGTTGCAGCAGCTCAGCGATTGCCTGGCACGCGATGCCTCCATCGCCACCGCCACACCGTGGAGCAATGCCGGTGAAACCGTGGCCTGGCCGCGCGCCGGTGAACTCAACCCGATGCCGGATGATGTCGCTCGTCTCACCTTGGCGTTGGCGGCGATGCCACTGTTGCAACCGGAGCTGCCTTCGGCCATTACCCACGCGGTGTTGATACGCGGCAGTGCGCGCAAGCGTGCCGGTGGGCTGGATACCGACAGCTATGGCTCCTGGTATGCGGCACTGGTGGACCTGAGCCTGCGCATGAGCGGTTTGGGCTGGCGTAATGTGCTGTGTGACAACGCCTTTGTCGGCCGCAGGCACGAAGGCCAACCTGCCGATGGTGACATGGAAGTGCTGGCCAATCGCTGGCCGGCATGGACTGCGCGGCTGGCGGCCTTCCTGATGAACGACCCGCTGTATGCCCACCGGCAACAGCTGCAGCAGTTGTACGTACAAGCGATAATGCCGGCAGCACAGCCCGATCTTTTCGATGCCTGTGATTTCCCGCAAGGCACGGAGCTGCAGTGAACGACGCTATTGCCGTGGTGGTGGTCAGCTACCAGAGCGCCACCACGTTGGACCAATGCCTGCGCCAGCTGCGGGCGGCCGATGACGTGGTCGAGATCCGGGTGGTGGACAACGCCTCGCGCGATGGCTCGGTGGATATCGCCCAGCGCCATGCCCTGGCCGATGCGCGGGTGCGCTTCATTGCCAACCCTGACAACCCCGGCTTCGCCACCGCCTGCAACCAGGGCGCGCGTGAATGCCATGCGCCGTGGCTGGCGTTCGTGAACCCCGACCTGATGGTGGAGCCGCAGACCTTGGCCTCGCTGCGCAACCTCGGCAAGCCGCTGGGCGATTGCCTGCTCGGGGTCGAGCAGGTGGACGAGCAGGGTGTCGCCGATGCGGCGGTGCGGCGGCGTGACCCGGACTTTGCGGCGATGCTGCGTAACCCTGGGTCGGGATCGCGGCTGGCTGTCGCAGTGGATCATTCTGCAGCACTGCAACAGGTCCAGGCCTTGTCCGGTGCGCTGTTGTTGCTGCCACGCGTGTTGTTCGACCGCCTTGGCGGTTGGGATGCGGGCTACCGCTTGCACGCCGAGGACCTGGACCTGTGCCGGCGCGCACGCGAGGCCGGCGCCGTGGTGGCGATCGCCAATGACCTGAAGGTGGTGCACGTGCGCGGGGTATCCAGTCGCTCGCGGCCGTACTTCGTCGAATGGCACAAGCACCGGGGGCTGTGGCGTTACTTCCGCAAGTTCGAGGCGCCTTCACGCAGCCTGCCGGTCAGGATCGGCGTCTGGAGTGCGATCTGGGCGCATGCAGCGTTGCAGTTGCCGCGGCTGCTGCTGAAAACCTAGCGCGGGCGGGCGGCGCAGGCGGTTGCCCGGCGATCCGGCCGGGGGCAGGGTGCCGGTCAGGCTGTTGACCCTGCGGCGTACCCCGCCAGCGCATAATGCCGGCATGATCATCCAATCCCTGCTAGACACCGACCTCTACAAGTTCACGATGATGCAGGCGGTACTGCACCAGTACCCCGGGGCCATCGTCCAGTACCGGTTCAAGTGCCGCACCCCCGGCATCGACCTGGCGCGCTACATCGACCAGATCAGCGACGAGATCGACCACCTGTGCAGCCTGCGCTTCAGCAGCGAAGAGCTGGACTACATGCGCCGGCTGCGCTTCGTGAAGCCCGATTTCATCGATTTCCTGGGTCTGTTCCACCTTGACCGCAAGTACATCAGCCTGCGTCCGTCGCAGATGGTGCCGGGTGAGATCGAGTTGGATATTTCCGGGCCGTGGTTGCACACCATCATGTTCGAGGTGCCGCTGCTGGCCATCATCAACGAGGTTTGGTTCCGCAATACCAGTACGCCGGATTTCGCCGAGGGCGAGCGCAGGCTGCAGGTCAAGACCGCGCTGCTACGCGATACGCCCGGGTTCGAAAACTGCCGCATCGCCGACTACGGCTCGCGCCGCCGCTACTCGCGGGAATGGCACGGCACCATGCTGCCGATGCTGCGCGATGCCCTGGGGGCGCAGTTCGTCGGCACCAGCAATGTTCATTTCGCACGTCTTTATGGCATGACCCCGCACGGCACCATGGCACATGAGTACCTGCAGGCCTTCCAGGCACTGGGTCCGCGCCTGCGCGACTCGCAGGTGGCGGCGTTGGAGTCATGGGCGCGCGAATACCGTGGCGATCTGGGTATTGCCCTGTCCGACGTGGTCGGATTGGATGCCTTCCTGCGCGATTTCGATACCTATTTCTGCAAGTTGTTCGATGGTGTCCGCCACGACTCCGGCGACCCGTTCTCCTGGGGGGACCGCATGCTGGCGCACTTCAAGGCCAACCGTACCGACCCGGCCAGCAAGATCCTGGTGTTCAGCGATGGCCTGAACATCGAGAAGGTGATGCAGCTGTACGACTACTTCCGTGGTCGCTGCCAGGTTGCGTTCGGGGTGGGTACCCACCTGACCAATGATCTCGGCCCGACGCCACTTAACATCGTAATAAAGATGGTCCGCTGCAATGGCCAGCCGGTGGCAAAGCTGAGCGATTCGCCGGGCAAGAGTATGTGCGATGACCCTGGCTACCTGTCCTATCTGCGGCAGGTGTTTCAGGTAAATCAGTGATTTGCGAGTTTCCGGGATGGAGCCGCTACGGCGTTGATCTTGCTTAGCGGTACACATAAACAACTCTTACGGGTGTGACCTAGTTCTCATTTTTCACATCGAATCCCCTCGGATGTGTATTATCTGTCCCCGCGTACACAGGGGTACGTGCTGTCTCTGGCGAGGGGACCATGGGAATTTCGCTGTCGGGCTTCCGTCCCGGGGGATGCGGGGACGGGGCACTGCCTTACCTGCCGCTGGCCTCCGGCGGCTCCAGCAAGCTTCCATCCGTTGACTTGCCTGCAGCGTTGTCGGCGTCCCTGGCCGGTGACAGCGAGGGTGGTCCCTGCGTGGCAGGTGAGCCCTGGCCATGCCCCGAACGGGAAGCCGCGCCCCTTGTGGTGAACGGTTGCGGGTACATGCGACGACGTCGCCTGCCCCTGGTTTCCGTGTGCCTGCGTTCAACCACGGCGCCTGCGGCGTCGTCCCTTGCATCCCATCTATCCGAGCTGGCCCGATGAATCCGATGCCCTGCAAGTCCGGCAGACTGCTGCCTTTGCTATCGCTGTCCCTGTCGTTGGTGATTTCCTCCGCGCCGGCATTTGCTGCCGATACGGCGGGCGGTCAATTCCGCGAGTGGAGTACCAACAGCCTGGTGTCGCGCAGCATGACCCTGCGCGATCTGGGCTTTGACCAGCCGCTCAGCCTGCGAGGGCAGGACAACCAGCGCGAGATCTACCTGCCGGTGCCGGCAGGCGTGGCCACGCGCAACGCGCAGCTGCAGTTGGACGCGCGCTACATGCGCGGGCATCCAGGGCATACCTCCAATCTGCTGAGCATCGATGATGATGCCGTGGCTGCACGCACCATCACCGATGCCCAGGGCGATCTGAGCCAGTTGATCGGCATTGATGGGTTTGCGCGACCCAATGGCTTCGTCCGCTTTGGTGTGGGCTGGTGGTCGATCGTCTCCGATTACCAGTGCGCCGATCAGAGCGCGCCGGCCAATGTCCTGCGCATCGGTCCGGATACGCGTTTCAGCTATGAGTTCGACGGCAGTGCCATCGATACCGTGGGCAAGGCCTGGACCGCATTGCCCCGCAATGTGCGTCTGCTGGTGGAAGGCCGGCAGCTGGACGTGGCCAGCTACGACACCGCCTGGCGAGTCGGCGCCGTGTTGGAATCGGCAGGCAAGCGGGTCAGTGTGAGCGCACTGCCCAAAGTGGGCGACAGCATCGATCTGCGTGGCACCCAGGTGCCTGCCAGTCTGATGGGCGTCCCGGCCTACGCGGCTCTGGCGACGGCCGAAGCGCAGCACCGCGTGGCCAGCGAGGCCGAAATTGGCGCGCTGTTGTCATTGGGCCGCAGCAGTGGCCTGCCGATTGATGTTGCCGTTGCCAGTCCGGCGCTCAGGGCGGCGGTCAAGCGCGCGCTGGATGCGTTGGGTAGCGAGGTTGCGGGTGCTGACGCCGATGGCGCTGCCGCCTTTGCCGCCTGGCGCAAGAGCGGCATGGCACCGTTGGAGACAGCGGTGGATGGCAGCAATGTGAGTGCCGGTGTGGTGGCCGGGCAGCCGATGCTGGTGGTTGGCACAGGTGCTGCCGCCCAGGTCGCTGGCCTGTTCACCGCGCAATGGCGTGCCTATGCGTTGGGCAAGAACCTGCAGGTCAACAAGGCCCAGCCACTGGTCGATGACAAGGACGTGGTGCTGCTGGACCGTCTGGGCGCGTTCTCCGGTACCCAGGACATCATTGCGCGCAGTGACCGTATTACCAGTGCCGACCTTGGTCTGATCTCTGCCGAAGGCAAGTTGCCTTCAGAGGTGGTGATCGACGTATCGGCCGCACCCAACAGCGCAGGCGAAGGCGCGGTGGCTTCGATTTTCTTCAACGACTTCCTGCTCGGCGCCAAAGTACTGAACACTGACGGCAAGCCGCAGCGCATCAGCGCCACCGTGCCGCTGTACGCAATTGCCGCACGCAATGAAGTGAAGGTCTCGTTCCTGCGTCAGCCGGCGCGGCCGCACTGCCACGATCCGGCCACGCCGTATCCGGTGTCGTTGCTGCCGAGCAGCCATATCGTGCTGGCCGAGCGCGGTACCAGCCCGGATTTCGTGGGCGCTGCGGCGCGCCTGGCCGGTCCACACCATGTGCTCGTTCCCGAGGCGTGGTTGCAGAACGCACCTGCGACGCTGCAGACCGTCATCCGCGTCAGCAGTGCGGTGGGTGCCTCGGTCGAACGCGCCACGCTGGACGTGGTCAAGGGCAAGGCGGTACCGGCGCAAACGCAACCGTACCTGGCCTTCAACCTGCAGCCGGAAGGCACCAAGACGGCCGCGACCATTGATGGCGGGCATCTGCGCATCAACGGCAAGAAAGACGACACCGTGCTGGACCTGGCCGGCCTGGATGATTCGGCGCTGGTGGAAGTTGCCGGCGGTGCCGACACGTTGGGTGTGGTTTACCGCGAGCTGGGTAACCGCGTACCCAGCATTGCCGAGCCGTTCCGCCTGGTGCGTGGTTCGGTAGCGCTGCTGGATGGCCGTGGCGTGGTGCAGGACTTCGATCATGAAGACCCGGCGGGTCTGCGCGTCGCCGTCGACGGCAATCCGCAGCCGGTGTGGCAGCGTCATATGGTGTGGCTGCTGGTGCTGGTCGGGGTGATCCTGTTCCTGCTGCTGGCCGCTCGCGTGGCGCAGGTCCGCCATCGCCGCAAGTTCGACGCCACCCACTGATCCGGCATGGACGCCGTCTTCTGGAACATCCAGCTGGCCAACTACTACGCGTTCCTTGAAAAAGGTGCGGTGGTGTTGGCCATCCTGATCCTGCTGTCCAGCCTGGATGATCTGTTCATCGATCTCTGGTTCTGGATGCGGCTGGTATGGCGCAGGCTCACGGTGTTCAAGCGTGCGTCCTACCGCCCGTTGACGGCCAAGGATCTGCGCGCGCGCGACGAACAGCCGCTGGCGATCATGGTGCCGGCCTGGGCCGAGTACGACGTGATCGCGCAGATGGTGGAGAACATGATCGACGTGCTCGACTACCGCGAGTACGTGGTGTTCGTCGGCACCTATCCCAACGACCACCAGACCATCGCCGAAGTCGAGCGCATGCGCAGGCGTTACCGGCGCCTGCAGCGGGTGGAAGTGCCGCATGCGGGCCCGACCAACAAGGCCGACTGCCTGAACTGGCTGATCCTGTCGATCTTCGATTACGAAAAGCGTAATGGCATCGAGTTTGCCGGCCTGGTCCTGCATGACAGCGAGGACGTGCTGCATCCGCTGGAACTGCGCTTCTTCAACTACCTGTTGCCCCGCAAGGACATGATCCAGTTGCCCGTCACCTCGCTGGATCGCGAGTGGTACGAGCTGGTGGCGGGAACCTACATGGATGAGTTCGCCGAGTGGCATGCCAAGGACCTGGTAGTGCGCGAAAGCCTGGCGGGCACGGTTCCCTCGGCGGGCGTTGGCACCTGTTTCTCACGCCGGGCCCTGCTGGAGCTCAGTGCGCAGACCAACAACCAGCCCTTCAATACCGACAGCCTGACCGAGGACTACGACATCGGTGAGCGCCTGAGCCGCCTCGGCATGCATTCGATCTTCGCGCGCTTCCCGGTGGAATTCCGGGTGCGGCGACCGTCGGCGTGGTTTGGTTGGGGCGGCGAGCGCGAGCGCAACCTGAAGATGGCCTTGTGCGTGCGCGAGTACTTCCCCGATAACTTCCGCGCGGCGTACCGGCAGAAAGCACGTTGGGTGCTGGGCATCGGCCTGCAGAGCTGGGAGACCCTGGGTTGGGGCAACAGCCTGATCAATCGCTACCTGTTGTTGCGTGACCGCAAAGGCATTGTCACGTCCTTCGTCAGCATCCTGGCCTATCTGTTGTTCATCCAGCTGATGGTGTTCTGGGTTCTGAAGATGACCGGGGTGTGGACGATGGAGTTTCCCACCGTCTTCCAGGCGGGTTCCTGGCCGATGAGCATTGCCCTGTTCACTACCGGTGCGCTGGTGGCGCGCGTGTTGCAGCGCATGTACTTCGTCAACCGCCTGTACGGTTGGGAGCATGCGGTGATGTCGGCGCCACGGATGGTTGTTGGCAACGTCATCAATTGCGCGGCCACTGCGCGGGCATGGCGCATGTTCGCCGGCTACCTGTTGTTCGGCAAGCGGCTGGTCTGGGACAAGACCATGCACGACTTTCCGAGCAATAGCCAACTGGTCCAGACCCGTCGACGCCTGGGTGAATTGCTCAGCGTCTGGCAGGCGGTCGAGCCCGAGCAACTGCAGCAGGCGCTGGAGCAGCAACAGGACGGTCGCCAGCAGCCGTTGGGACGGATCCTGGTGTCCCAGGGCTGGCTGGACGATGAAACCCTGGCCGAGGCGATTTCCTTCCAGGAGGAGTTGCCGCGCGCCAATATCGACGTGGCTTACCTCCAGCAGGGCGAATTTCCGCTGCCGGTCGATTCCTGCGTGCATTGGCGCGTGTTGCCACTGCCAAGTCCCGAGCCCGACGTCATGCGGCTTGCCGTGGCCAGTGCCTTGCCCGAGGCAGCGCTGTTGGGTCTGGCGGAGGAAGCGAAGGTGGAGCGGGTCGAGCAATTGGTGGCGCGTGAAAGCGAGATCAATGCCGGGCTGCGGCTGATCTGTGGTTCGGACTACAAGATCAACGCGGTGCCCTTGCTTGGGGATCTGCTGGTGGAAATGAAGCTGATTTCGCGCGAGCACTTCCAGGTGGCGCTGGACCAGTACCGGCCGCATCGCGATGGTCGCATCGGTGCCTACCTTGTGCGCCGTGGCGTCGCCAGCGAACAGGCCATTGCCACCGCGACGGAAGAACAACAACGGCGTACGCGTGAAGCGCGCCTGCACCCGGACGTGTTCCTGGCATGAGCATGAAACTGCTGAAACCTCTTGTTGCCTTCGTCCTGCTCAGCGCCAGCGCAGCGGCGCCGAGCGAGGAACTGCCGCTGTCGGGCGCGGCCTACCGTATCGCCGAGCAGGCCTACGCGTCCTATGCCCGCGGCGACTATGCCCAAGCCGCTGCACAGGCGCGCGAGGCGGTGCGGCTGCGTCCGGATGTGCAGCGCTTGCGTGACCTGCTGGCGATGTCGCAGGCGCGTGCGGCGGGGCAGGGGAGCGTCAGTCCTCCCCGGCCATCGCCCGGACGTGCCACGCCCACTGCACCGCGTCCGGCGGCGTCGCAGGCGGTGGCAGGCGCCGGCACGGCGGCACAAACCGCATTCCAGAAAGGTTACCCGCTGGCTACCGAGGCCTACGCCGCGTATTACCGTGGAGAAATGCCGGTGGCCGAACGGCTGGCCGAGCAGGCTTTCCGCATCGATCCGGCCCAGGGCACGTGGGCCATGTTGTGGGTGGACTCGCTTGAAGCCCAGAGCAAGCCTGATGCCGCTCTGCAGGCGCTGCAGACTGCAGTGGACCTGGGTGCGAAAAACATCACCGACCTTGAAGCCCGCAAGCTGCGGATCAAGCGTGCGCAGGCCGTTGCGCCGGCACAGGCCGGTTACAAGGCGATGATGGATTTCCGGCCAGCCGATGCGGTGGCCCCGGCCCGTGAAGCGGTGGCATTGGCGCCGGAATCAGCCAGCAACCGCTTGTTGCTGATCAGTGCACTGATGCTGGATGACCAGTTGGAGGAGGGCGTACAAGCCGCTACCGATGCCCTTGATAACGATGGCGAAGACATCAACGCCCTGGTGCTGCGTGGGTACATGCTGCAGCGATTGGGACGCGATGCCGGCGCCAACGCCGACTTCGACAGGGCACTGGCCCAGGATTGGCTGGATGACGAGCAGCGGCGCAACATCCGGCTGTTGGCGGTGGACGCAGCATTGGCTGCCGGTGATGGAGTCCGCGCCGGCACGTTGCTCGATCCGATGGATGCAGCTGACGAGGCGGTGATCAGCCGCCGCAACGCTTCGCGCAAACGCAACCTGGTGCGGGCACTTGATGCAACCCATCTGCCGGTTCCATTGCAGGCGTGCCGTGATACGCCTTATGGCACGCAGTGCGAGATGCAGCCGGCCGACCAGGTGCCGGATACGGCGGCGGGTCGCGCCTATGCGGCGTATGGTCGGCAGCAATGGGCCGAGGCGATTGAACAGGCGCAGGCGGCGGTGAAGGCCGCCCCGGAAAATCCGGCAATGCAGCGGCTGTTGACTGCTACCTTGGCGGCCGGCAACGCCAGTCAACGCGCAGAGGCGATTGAACGCCTGAACACGGGCCTGCAGAAAGATCCGGACAACACCGACATGCTGATACAGCGTGCCCATCTGCATCAGCGCAATGGCGATGACGCGTTGGGCATCGCCGACCTGGAAGCGGCGGCCGCGACCGGCAAGGCGCCACCCACGATTGGCCTGGACCAGGCCTATGCACGCATTGGGATGGGAACTGCCGGGCGCGCACAGGCTGCCCAGCAGATCCGCCAGGCGCTGGACCAGGCCGAGCGCGGCGAGCTGACGCTGGCCCCGGAACAGCAACGCTATGCGCGCAGCTCGCTGACTGAGCTGGAGCGGCGTTGGGGCATCATCGCCAGCGTCGGCTGGCGTGGCGCCCGCCAGACCACGGCCACCTTGGGTGGTGCTGCGTTGAGCACGCCGGGTGACGCTGCGTTCAGTTCTGTAGAAGCGTATTGGCGGCCGATCGCCTATCAACCGAACGTCGAGCTGTACGCGCGCTTGACCAACGTGCTGTACGACGGCGGCGGCAAGTACGAAGCGCTGCGCAATGTCGATCCGTGTACCGGCCAGGACCTGGGCGGCCTGGGCGGATCACAGGATGGAATGACCACACACACCGCCACCGGCTGGCCCAGCAGCATTGCCGCGCTGGGCGCACGCTTCCGGGTGCCGGGTACGGGCCTGGGCTTCGGCATCGAGCGTCGCCAGTTCATCGGCTCGGCCAACCGCCATGGCGGGCTGTACGCGAAAACGGCCGCCGAGCAATGCCGCCTGTCCAATACCGTCGCCAATGGTGAGGGCGTGCAGGGGCGTTACCAGCTCGATGATGCTGCCGGCGGTTGGATGACCTATCTGTCCTATGGCTGGTACCACGGTGCCGCCACCGGTCCGGACGATCGCAGCTGGCCCAGCCTGCAGCTGTATGCGCAGGGCGGCTATGCGTGGAGCAACAATGATGCCGACTTCCACGTGACCCGGATTGACGGCAGCGGTTTGCCCGCGGACGAAGTGCGCTCCAGTGGCCAGCTCAAGCGCAGCCAGTTGTTTGCTTCCACCGAGCTGCGGGCAGGCTGGAGCTTCCGGCCGCGCACGGCCAGTGACAACTGGACGATCAACCCGTTCGCCGTGGTCGGTGCCGACTGGTACCGCCAGCGCGACCGGGTGGAAGGCGTCGGCTACCCGGACGGGTCGCGACAGAGCTTCCGTCTGGCCAATGAGGACGGTGACCTGGCCCTTGGTGCCGGCGTCGGTGTTGGCGTGCGCAGGGTGTTCCGTGAGGACCGCCTGCATGGCCCGCGCTCATCGCTGGATGCCAGCGTGCAGTACCGATTTGCGCTCAATGGCGATCAGGCCGAACGCAACCGTGGGCTGTTCGTGAATCTGACCCTGTCTTACTGACCACCCCGTTTTGATCTGGAACCCGAGCATGAAGACAACAGGATGGATGATGTGCGCCGCCGCAGCTGCTGCCTTGGCCGCCGTGACATGGGCCGCGCCACTGCACGCCCAGCAAGCACAGCAATCGGATGTGGTGATCGTTGGCAAGGAAGGCTGGTTGTTTCCTGCCTGGGGCAGCTTGAGTGAAGTTGACACCGCCGCGGTGCAGAGTTCAACCGCGCTGATCGCAGATGCCAAGCAGGCGCTGGCTGCACGCGGTATCCAGTTGGAGGTATTGGTGCTGCCGGACAAGGTGACCTTCTACGAGGACCGCCTGCCCGAGGGCAGGGTGGTCAGCCCGACGGTGAAGAAGCGCTATGACACCATCCTCGGCTCCCTGCAGGCCGCTGGCGTGGATGCGCTGGACGCACGCAAGGTACTCAGCGATACCCGTGCCACCGGCAAGGATGTGTTCTATCGCAGCGATCAGCACTGGACCCAGCCGGCCGCCGATGCCGTCGCTGATGCCATTGCTGCACGTATCAAACAGAAAGTGCCGCAGCTGGTCGGTGAAGCAGGTACCGGCATGGCATTGGGCAGCGAAACCCGCGAGCGCCGTTACGGTGACCTTGCCGAGCTGTTCCTGGACCCGGCGCAGCGTACCGCGGTGGGCCGCGACACCTTTGTGGTGCGCCGTGCGACCGAAGCGCAATCGCTGCTTGATGATGGCAAGGCACCGGTGCATATCACCGGGCACAGCATGGTGCAGGCCTACTTCGGTTTCCCGCAGAAGCTGTCCAACGACATCGACCGCCCGGTGACGGTGAACTGGAAGTCCGGCAATGTCGGCCCGTGGGTGGTGCTGCTGGAGTACCTGGAGTCGGCTGACTTCCGCGACAACCCGCCGCAGGTACTGGTGTGGCAGATGTTCGAGCCGGTGTATGGCTTCGGGCCGGCAGCGCAGGGGCAATGGGACAACGCCTCGATCATGACCCCGGCGCAGTGGCAGGAACGTCTGCACAAGGCCTTGGGGCACTGAACCGATGAGTGTCCGTCCTGGCGCGCCGGCTCCACTGCCAGCAGCGGCTCCGCCGCGTGCCCACCGTGCCAGCGCGTTGGTGGTTGCGCTGTTGCTGCTGGTCGGTTTGGGGGCGGGTACGTGGATGCTGGCCAAGGCGCAGTTGCCGGCGGACAAGCTGGCGCCCGCGCAATGGGCTGATGGTGCAGCCGGCAAGGCGATCAACGATGCCCTGAAGCTGCCGATGCAGGGCAGCGCCGATACCTGGAACGCTGCCGTGCGCTACCGCCTGCTGGGCGATACCGGTGCGCAGGTTGCACTGGGATGCCCAGGGTGGCTGTTCTATCGTGATGGCCTGCGTCCGCAGCCCGGCGTGGGCGCCGACGTATTCGCCCAGCGCGTCAAGCTGATGCAGCACTGGTCGCGGCAGCTGCAGGCACAGGGTGTGCAGTTGCTGGTCGTGGCGGTGCCGGACAAGTCGCGCATCGAACAGGCGCACAGCTGTGGCCTGCGTTACTCGGCATCGATGCGGGAGCGTTATGGCCTGTGGCAGGACGCGCTGGGCAAGGCCGGTGTGCATGGAGTGGATCTGTTGCCCGTGTTGCATGCCGGCGACACGCCGGTGTTCTTCAACACCGACGTGCATATGAATCGGATAGGTGCCCAACGCGCCGCCGATGCCGTCGCCGCGCAGGCATTGCCCTTGCTGGGCGGCCAAGGCGCCCAGGCCTTCGACCAGGGGCCGATAAGTGCCCCAAAGCCGCGCATGGGTGATCTGGTTGTGTTGGCCGGGCTGGAACACGCGCGTCCAGGATGGCGGCCAGCGCTGGACCTAGAACCGGATCAGGCAATCACGCCGGTACGCGGCGGAGGCCTGCTGGATGACACGCCGCCCGTGGAGGTGCTGCTGCTGGGCAGTTCCAACGGTCGTCGCAGCCTGTTCGCTGAGCGACTGGGCAACGCACTGGGACGTGAGGTGTGGAATCAAAGCCTGGATGGTGGTCAGTTCTCCGGCGCCCTGTTGGCAGCCTGGCCACAGCGGCAGCAGTGGCCGCCAACGCTGAAGCTGGTGATCTGGGAATTCTCCGAGATGGCGCTGTCCTTGCCGTTGACCGACGGCGAGCAGGCGGCATTGGCCGATATCGACTGAGCGCCTGACGACGATGCTGTTCAACTCCTTCCTCTTCCTGCTGATCTTCCTGCCCATCGCCTTGGGCGTGCACTACCTGCTGGGTGCCCTGCAGCCGCGGCTGGCCGCGCTGTGGCTGTGCGTGGCATCGATCCTGTTCTATGGCTGGTGGAACCCGCAGTTCGTGGTGCTGCTGTCGGCCTCGATCCTGTTCAACTACCTGGTCAGCCTGGCGATCCTGGCGTTGGCCAAGCGGCCACGGCTGCAGATGCTGGTGACCGGCTTGGGCATTGCCGCCGATCTGTTGCTGCTGATCCATTACAAATACTTCGCGGCGATGGTGAACTTCGTCCATGACCTGGGTTTTGCGGTCGGGCCGATGGATGCCTTGATCCTGCCGCTGGGTATCTCGTTCTTCACCTTTACCCAGATCGGTTACCTGCTCGATTGCCGAGCCGGCGTGGTCAACGACCGCAGCCCGCTGAGCTACGTGTTGTTCGTGACCTTTTTCCCGCACCTGATTGCCGGCCCCATCCTGCACCACAAGGAGATGATGCCGCAGTTCAGCAAGCCGGAAACCTACCGCTTCCATGCGGACAACCTGTCCGTGGGCGGCATGCTGTTCGTCATCGGCCTGGCCAAAAAAGTGCTGCTGGCCGACAGCATCGCCCCCTATGCCGACGCCGGCTTCGCCAGTACCGGCCAGTTGCAGTTCTGGGGCTCATGGGCAACGGCAACGAGTTATGCGCTGCAGCTCTATTTTGATTTTTCCGGCTATTCGGACATGGCCCTGGGGCTGGCGCGGATGTTTGGCATCCGCTTCCCGTTGAATTTCAACTCGCCCTACAAGGCGACCAGCATCATCGACTTCTGGGCGCGCTGGCATATCACCTTGACCCGCTACATCACCGCCTATCTGTACTACCCGGTGGCGATGGCGGTGACCCGTTGGCGCACTCGCCATGGCCGGCCCAACGGCCCGGGTGCGGTGGCGACGCCGGGGGGCTTTGCCTCGATGATCGTCTTGCCGACGGTGTTTGCCATGGGCCTGGCCGGTATCTGGCACGGTGCAGGCCTGCAATTCCTGATCTTTGGCCTGCTGCATGCCGGCTACCTGGCGATCAACCATGCCTGGCGCATCTTCCGTGGTGGCCGCATGCCGGCAAACAAGCGCAGCAACAGCCGCGTGCAGCAGTTCGGCTATCTGCTGCTTACCTTTGCCGCGGTGCTGGTGGCGCAGGCGTTCTTCCGTGCCGATGGTGTGGCCGAAGCCTGGCAACTGGTGCAGGGCATGGCCGGCGTGCGCGGCTGGGAAGGTCTGGAAAACCTGGGCTATCTCGGTGGCATGGGCGCCGCCGATGGCTGGCGCCTGCTGGCCGGTCATCACATGCAGGTGCTGTACGTGGCGGTATTGCTGGCGATCGTCTGGTTGACGCCAAACGCCCACCAGATCATGGGCGTGTACTCGCCCGCACTGGCCAAGCCCGATCCGGCGCCGCGTCGCTGGATGCGCTGGCAGCCCAACGTCGCCTGGCTGTTGGTGATGCTGTGCCTGCTGCTGCTATGCCTGCTCAACCTGCACAAAGAATCGCGTTTCCTCTACTTCCAGTTCTAAGAAAGGTGCAAGCAACATGGACATGCAAACCCTGCAAGGGCAACTGATCGATACCGTCGAAGCCGTGATCGGCGTACGCGTGCAACCCGATGAGTACATGGAGTCGCTGTTTGACTCCATGTCCAAGGTGCAGCTGATGGTGGAAGTGAAGGACCGCCTGGGCGTCACCTTGCCGGTGGACGAAATCGATGCGCTGGTGGAGTCGGTGCAGGTGCTGGCCGACTACGTCGCATCGCGCCAGAACGCCTGATACCCACGTTCCGGAGCGGCCGCCATGCGTTTCGATTTCGATCAATGCCAGTTCGTTGAATGCGACGTGGCCACCGGCGCACCCGCGCTGTACAGCAGTGCGGGGGTGATGGATTGGGGCGGCCTGCAGGCGGCGACCGAGGACTGGGTGCTGCGGGCCAAGGCGGCGGGTGTCAGCGCTGGCTATGCGTTGGTGATCAGCGGCCACAAGCAGGCGTTGTTCGTGGTCGCCATGCTCGGCTGCCTGCGCATGGGGGTAGCCTATGTGCCTGTGGACACCATCAACCCGGCGGCACGGCTGCACAAGATCACCCGGTTGGTACATGCGCAGGCGGTGTATGACGCAGGCGCCGATGCTTTCCTGCCGGGCGCCGAGCAGCCGCGGCCGCTGGCTGAGCGTGACTTGGCCTACATCATGTTCACCTCCGGCAGCACCGGCGACCCCAAGGGCGTGCAGATCGGTCGCGACAGCGTGGCGCTGTTCACCGGCTGGATCCGCGACTGCCTTGCGCTGGGGCCAGCGCCGGCATTCATGAACCAGATGCTCTTCAGTTTTGATTTTTCACTGTTCGACCTGTGCGGCGCCTTGGGCTTGGGCGGCAGTTGCGTGCTGTGCCCACGCGAGGTGATTGCCGACAGCGCGCAGTTCATCGATCACCTGCGTGAGGCGCAGGTGGCGGTGTGGGCATCGACCCCGTCGTTCGTGCGCCAGCAGATGCTCAACCCGCTGTTCAATGCCGAGCACCTGCCGGCGCTGCGGGTATTCGTATTCGGTGCCGAGTCACTGACGCCGCGCGTGGCCGAGGAACTGTGGGCGCGCTTTCCACAGGTGCGCATCATCAATTCCTACGGGCCAACCGAAGCCACCTGTTCCACCACCTGGGTGGAGATCGACGCCGAGCTGCGTGCCGCCGCGCCCAATCCATTCCCGATCGGGGTGGGCAAGCCCTATGCCGAGGTGTTCATCGACGACGGTGAGATCTGCATGGCGGGCGACCATGTAATGCGCGGCTATCTCGAGCGTCCTGACCTGGATGCGGGCGTGCTGTTCCAGCACCACGGCAAGCGTGCGTATCGCAGTGGCGACCTGGGCGACATGGATGCGCAGGGCAGGGTGTATTTCCGTGGTCGCAAGGACGACCAGATCAAACTCAACGGCTATCGGATCGAACTGGCCGAAGTGGACGCCGTGCTGTCGACGCTGCCGGGGGTGATCGCCGGTGCCACGGTTGCGATGCGCCGCCCCGATGGCACCTTGGTGCGCATGGTGGGTTTCGTCGAGCTGGCCGAGCCCGGCGAAGGTGCCGTACAGCCGCTGCCCATGGCGTTGCACGACTGGAAGGCGCTGCTGGCGCAGCGGGTTCCGCCTTACATGATTCCGTCCGAGCTGCTGGCGGTGGACAGTTTCCCGTCCACGATCAGCAACAAGGTCGATCGTAAACAATTGGAGCAGCGTTACGCTTTGGCGCGGACGCTGCGCACGCAGGAGTCGAAATGAACATCCGGTCCCCGATCTGTTTCCTGGCCGTTGCGTTGGCCGTGTCGCCGCTGAGCGTTGCTGCCCAGCACGCTCCGGCTGAAGGACGTCTGGCGCAGTTGTATGCGGCCCGCCCGCCGGCCGGCTCGGCCTTCGTACGTGTGGTCAACCCGGGCACGGCGGCGCAGAAGGTGGCCGTGGGCAATGGTGCCGAACAGAATGTCGGCCCCGCCCAGCGCGCCACGCGCTATGCCATCGTGGAGGGCGGCAAGCCCTTCAACCTGCGCGTGGCCGGTGCCGTGCGTAGTCAGCCGGCAGTTGCCGCCGGCAGCTTCACCACCCTGGTGCTCAATCCCGCCGGGGCAGGCCGGCCCTTGCAGGCAATTGCCGATGGCGCGGGCACTACCGACGCCTTGAAGGCCGAGATCCGTTTCTACAATCTTGCCGGCAGCTGCCCGCAGGCCAAGCTGGCGATGGCCGGCAATGGTCCGGTGGTGTTCAATGCAGTGGCTGCCGGTGCGGGCACCGCGCGCGCGATCAACCCGGTCAAGGCGCGACTGGTGGGCAGCTGCGCTACCCATGACAGTGCCGCGTTCGAACTGCCGGTGCTGCAACCGGGGGACCGTTACAGCCTGTTCCTGACCGGCACGGGCAGTGCCCCGGTGCTGCAGGGCCTGCCAGCCACCACCGACCCCGTGGGCCGTTGAGCGATGCCGGTACGCAGCGTTTTCCGCGAAGACCACGCGTTGTTCCGCGAGCAGGTGCGGCGCTTCATTGCCGAGCAGATCCTGCCGTACTACGAGCGCTGGGAGCGCGAGGGCATCACCCCGCGCAGCCTGTGGCGTGCGGCCGGTGATGCGGGCCTGCTCAACTGCCAATTGCCCGAGCCCTATGGCCTGGGCGGTGATCACGGCCATGCAGCCTGCGTGATCGAGGAACTGGCACGGGCCAACTGCCTGGGGATCGGGTTCTCGATCCATTCGGACATGGTCGCCCCTTACCTGTATCACTACGGCACACCGCGCGTGCGCGACACCTGGTTGCCGGCCATGGCCAAGGGCGCGGCCATCGGCGCCATCGCCATGACCGAGCCGGGTGCCGGCAGTGACCTGAAGGCGATCCGCTGCCGCGCCGAGCTGCGCGGCGATCACTACCTGCTCACGGGCCAGAAGACTTTCATCACCAATGGCGTGAACGCCGACATCGTGGTGGTGGCGGCCACCGTGGCGCCCGAGCTGGGTGCGCGCGGGCTGTCGCTGTTCTGCGTGGACATGCGCCTGCCGGGGGCCAGCAAGGGCCCGGCGATGGCCAAGATTGGCCAGCATGCGCAGGACACGTCCGAGCTGTTTTTCCAGGACGTGCAGGTGCCGCTGGACTGCCTGTTGGGCGAAGCGCAGCACGGGTTCGACTATATGGCCGAGCAACTTGCCGGCGAGCGCCTGGCCATTGCCTTGCGCGCGGCGGCATCGGCCGAAGGCATGCTCGATCAGACCCTGGCCTATGTGCGCCAGCGCAAGGCCTTCGGCCGGCACCTGGTTGATCACCAGAACACCCGCTTCGTGCTGGCCAGTGCCGCCTCACGGCTGGCGATGCTGCGGGCCTTCCTGGACCAGTGCCTGGGCCAGCAGATGCAGGGCGTGCTGGACGCCGACACCGCGGCCATGGCCAAGCTCAATGCCACCGAAATCCAGGGCCAGGTGCTGGATGACCTGCTGCAGTTGCATGGCGGCTACGGCTACAGCAGCGAGTACGGAATAGGCCGCGCGTGGGCCGATGCACGGGCGCTGCGCATCTTTGGCGGCAGCAGCGAGATCCTGCGCGAGATCATCGGCCGCGGGCTCTAGGCCTTACAACCGCCAGGCGCGCCGCAATGCCTGGGCCTGCGGCGTGTCCTGAGTCAACCACGGCTCCAATGCGTACACCAGCACCTTGGCGGCACCGTTGTTGCGTGCCCACTCCAACTGCTGCTGCACGCGTTCGAAGTCCGCGCTGACGCCCTGGAACTGGGTGCCGTCGCCGCCGATCATCGGCAGTTCGTGGAACAGTTCGACGATGGCATCAAAGGCGACACCGCGCTGCTTGAATAAGGCCAGCAAGGGCGCCAGCGCCAGGTGATTGTCGGCGCCGGCGACGCCGATCCCATCCTGCACCATGGGGCGCAGGGTGGTGCCGTCCAGTACGTTCTGCCAGAGCGCGACCAGGTTTCCCTCTGTCGGCAGCCGGCTGAAATAGGTGGAGATGGCGCAATCCCCGCCGCGCGCAACGGCGGCTTGTTGCAGCCCTCGCAACCATCCCACCAGCAACTGGCTGCGCGCGGGGTCGGCCCAGTGGTATTGCTCCAGCTCGTACGGCAGATACCACCCTGCAAAACGGCGCTGACGCGTCAACGTGGATTGGCTCAGCCAGGTGCGTGCCCGCTGCAGGGATTCGTCAAGGAATGCCTGCAACTCTGTCTGGTCGCCACTGATCGCTTTCCACCAGCGCTGCTCGAAGGGCAGGCCTACGCGCACGTTGATGCCCGCATGGTCGGCGGCGTTGAACAACATGCCAAAGCTGGCCTCGGACAATTGCCAATCGCCTTCCGCGCCGCCCAGGATGCCGCTCCATTGCACTACCAGGTCGCGGCAACCGGCGCGCTGGGCCAGCTTCATCGAGCGCTGCCAGTCCGCGGCGCTCCAGTTCTGATGGTCCAGCCACGGCTGCAGGAAGGTGCCATCGACCTGCTCCGGCAGTGAGCAGCCCGGCAAACTGGCCAGCGCAGCCACCGTCGGGGCCAGCACGGCGGCCTTGAGCAGGCGCCGGCGGAGCGGGGAAGCGGGGGCATTGGGCGGAACAGCGGTCATGGGCACGCGACAGCCGGTCAAGGGGGACAGGGCATGATCCCAGAGCTCGCGTGGTTGTGCGAACAAGGGCGCGGAGGGGTTTTCTTCGCCGTTTGCGTGGGCAATCACACTGCCGGCAGCTCCCGCTCGCCCACAGGTCAGGGCCGGCATTTCCGCTCAAAGGCGCATCACCTCCATCAAGAAAAGCCGGTTACCGTCGTCCAACTGTCACCTTCGGCGATGCTACATGGCGTACTGCGTCAATATTCCGTCACGAGGTGTAGACGGGCGTCAATTCAAGCTTAACCGCACACCAGTGGTGCTGTGCCCCTTATACAAATGTGCTGTAAGTCACGATATTGTAGCCACCAAGGAACAGATAGCTGGGTACATTCATCTCTGCGATCTGTATGGGGGGTAGGTCACGCAGCGTGATCTGCGGTTGTCGTGTTGGCCACGGCCGCTGCGGGTTGATCGGGCGTGGGCCTGCTTTGGTTCGGACCAGCTCAGGTGACTGGCCTCGTAATGCGCTTACCGTTTTCAGATGCATTGTTTGCAAACACTCGCCCGATAGTGATGCGCTGGTCGCGTCTGATGGCGCGCGTGTTTCATTTCTGTGCAGCGGTCTCGCCCGCCGCCCTGGTGCTGTGGGTGATGCAGGTCCATGACCTTGGACTGATACGCACCTATCTTGTTCTCGCCTTGCTGGCTGGCCTGTTGACCGTGCTGGTGTTCACTGCCTTCGGTCTGTACGGGCGGGAGATGTTCAGCAACCGCATCCTGTTCAAGGCCACCGTGGTTGCCTGGTCGGCGAGCTTCGGGTTGGTGCTGCTGCTGCACACGATGTTCCGCGTCATCGCCTATCTGCCGGTCAAGATGGCCCTGCTTTGGTACGTGACCACCTTGCTGTTGCTGGTCGTAGGCCGGCTGGTGATGCTGGCGTTCTTCCAGCGGCGCATCCAGCAAGGGCATTTCGTCGGGCGCTCGGTGATTCTCGGCGCGACCGAAAATGGCGGTCGCCTGGCCCGCCATATGCAGCAGAACGCGGACATCGCCAGCGGTCTGCTGGGCTTCATCGACGATCGAAGTGCTGATCGCGTTCCCGCATCATTGCGGCCGCAGTTGATCGGCAATTTCATGATGCTGGAGCGTTTGATCCGCGCCAATGAAGTGGATCAGGTGCTGATGGCCTTGCCGGCCGCCGCCGAAGGGCGCAACCACCACTACGTCGAGCTGCTCAAGAAGATGCCCGTGCAGGTCTTCCTGGTGCCGGAAATGCAGGCCTTCAATTTCGCCCTGCCGCGTGTGGCGGATATCTCGGAAGTGCCCATGCTGGTGGTGTCCGAGCCGCCGCTGAAAGGGTGGGCGCCCGCCTACAAGCGCACCGAGGATGTCGTGCTGGCAGGGCTGGCATTGCTGTTGCTTGCGCCGTTCATGCTGTTGATCGCGTTGGCCATCAAGCTCGACTCGCGTGGGCCGGTGCTGTTCCGCCAGCGGCGCTATGGCTACAACCAGCAGTTGATCGAGGTCTACAAGTTCCGTTCCATGTTCCACGACCAGCGTGACATGGATGCGCAGACGCAGACCCGCGCGGGTGATCCGCGGGTGACGCGGGTGGGCCGCATCATCCGCAAGACCAGCCTGGATGAACTGCCGCAGTTGTTCAATGTACTGGCCGGCAGCATGTCGATGGTGGGGCCGCGTCCCCATGCCACCGCGACCAAGGCGGCCGACATCCTGTTCGAGGAAGCGGTGGCCAACTACGTCGCGCGGCACAAGGTCAAACCCGGTATCACCGGGTTGGCGCAGGTGCATGGCTACCGGGGCGAAACCGATACGGTGGAAAAATTGCAGAAGCGCGTCGAGTACGACCTGGCCTACATCGAGAACTGGTCGCTGGGCCTGGATATCTTCATCCTGCTGCGTACGCTGCCGGCGGTACTGTCGATGAAGGCGGCCTACTGATGGCAACGCCCAAGGTCGCCCTGATCATTCCGGTCCGCAATGGCGAGCCGCATATGGCACGGATGTTGCCGGCGTTGCGCGCGCAATCGCTGCAGCCGGATGAAATCCTGATCATCGACAGCGCGTCCACCGACAACAGTGTGCGCTTGTGGCGCGAGTTCGGCGCGCGGGTGGTCAGCATTGATGCGGCCACCTTCAATCATGGCGGTACCCGCGCACTGGCAGCGGGCATGGTAAAGGCCGATGTCCTGATCTACATGACCCAGGATGCGATCCCGTTGCCGCCGGACGCATTCAAGCGACTGGTCGCCGGCCTGTACGCGGCCGAGGATATCGGCGTGGCCTATGGGCGGCAGGTGCCGCATCCGGAGGCCGGCTTGCTGGCGCGCCATGCGCGGGCATTCAACTACCCCGCGCAGGGCCGTATCAAGCGGCGCGCCGATGTCCCCGAGCTCGGGATCAAGACCTGTTTCAGTTCCGACGCATTCTGTGCGTACCGTGCCGATGTTCTCGCCAAAGTGGGGGGCTTTCCGCAGGATGTCATCGGCAGCGAGGATGCGCATGTCGCCGGGCGGATGCTGTTGGCCGGCTATGCCGTTCACTATGTCGGCGATGCCGAGGCCTCGCATTCGCACGATTACAGCATCGCCGAGGAGTTCCGCCGCTATTTCGACATCGGCGTGTTCTACTCGCGTGAAAGCTGGATCGCGCAGAAATTCGGTGGTGCGGGTGGTGAGGGCGGGCGCTTTGTGCGCTCGGAACTGCGCGCGCTGCGCGCTGCGGGCCGGACGCTGGACATCCCTGGCGCATTGTTGCGCAGTGCCGGCAAGTTCATCGGCTATCGCCTGGGGCATCTGGAGCGGCACCTGCCGCTGGCCCTTAAACGCAATCTTGGAATGTTCACTGGGTATTGGAGGCAACCATGAAACTCATGCGCTTGGTCATGGCGGCGATTCCGGCCCTGTTGTGCGCCGCCTGTGCGATGTCCAACGTCGTGCAGCTGCCGTCGGGCAAGGTGGTACGGGAGCGACAGATCACCAACTTCACGCCGCAGCAGCTGCCGCCTGCCGTGCTGAAAGTGCACACCGGTGACGTGCTGCGCATCGTCCGCGACGCGCAGACCCCGGCAGAAAAGGACGAAGCCACGCTCTACCGGGTACGCCCCGATGGCTTCATCGCCTATCCGTTCATCGGCACCATCAAGGCCGGCGGACGCACGCCCGAAGAGATTGGCGAGGAAGTCAGCAATCGGCTGGATGCCATCTACCGCGAACCCAAGGTGACGGTGAACATTGCCGAGGCACCCGGCAGCCGCGTCTATGTCGGCGGTGCGGTGCGCAACCCGGGCGCGTTCGACCTGGCTTCGGCGGTGTCCGTGCCACAGGCCATCACCGCCACCGGTGGTGTGTTGCCCACCGCTGACAGCCACCACGTTGCCCTGGTGCGCCAGGACGATGACGGGGTGCAGCAGGTTTACTTCTTCGACTACGCCGCGCTGTTGGGCACGGCCACCAATGGCAGTGCCAGCGTGCAGCTGCAGCGCGGTGATCTGGTGTTCGTGCCGACCTCGCGGATCGGCAATGCGATCCAGCGCGTGGATATGTACGTGGGCCAGCTGCTGATGTTCCGGGGCTTTGGTGCCTCGGCCAATTACCAGATCAACGAACCGTCCTACCGGATCAATACCCCACAGGAGGACGTGCCGTGATCGAAGTCCGCAGCCTGCGCGACGCACTGCGCCTGCTTTTCATTTTCGGCAAGGAATTCCGTCTTGCGCTCCTGGTGACCATCGCAGTGGTCGTGGCAGGTGCATTCCTGCTGCCAAATCGCTATGTGTCCGATGCGCGCCTGCTGGTCAAGCCGACCGAAAGCGCCAGCGTGCAGCTGCCGGTGCAGCCCGGCCCGGAATCGGGGTTCGTGCAGCAGAGCCCGCAGCGTGATCCGTTGCTGGACGAGGAGAAGATGGCCACCAGCGCACCAGTGATGCTGAAGGTCGCCAAGGCCTACATGGCCGCCTCGTCGATACCGCCGCAGGGCGGCTGGGCGCGCTTCAAGTTCCGCATGGGGCAGGCGGCAGCCTGGTGCAAGGAGGCCGTGCGCAACGTGCTGGTCGGCGTGGGGTTGATGGATGAAGCGCCCGCGGAGGACCGCTTGGCTGCGCGCTTGCTCAAGCGTCTGGCGGTCAGTCATGACCCGGGCTCCAACGTGATGGAAATGCGCGTGACCTGGGGTGACCCGCATGTGGCGCAGGCCATTTCCCGTGCGTGGGTGGATGCCTATTTCGATGAACGCGCCAACGCCGCGGGCGGCGAAGCGCTGTTTGATTTCTACCAGGACCAGAACACCGAACTCAACGACAGCATCATCAAGCTGAAGCAGCAGTTGCGTGACCGCCTGCGGGTTATCGATGCGACCAGCGTTGAGCAGCGCATCGAAGACGTGACCGACCAGTTGCAGAAGCTGTACCGGCACCGCCGCGAACTGCAGGCAGAACGGGAGTCGCTGCTGGGTATCCTGGGCGCGGCGGGTCGTCAGCTGCCGGCGGTAACCGGCGAGGTGGTGAGTGAGCGTGAGATCAGCCTCAATCCGGCACGCGAAGACCTCAAGCTGAAGTTGAACGGTCTCAAGCAGCAACGCCTGGATCTGTTACGCAACTTCAAGGAAGGGGCGCCACCGGTGCGCGCCCTGGACGAGAGCATTGCCGCGTTGGAAGCCGAGGTTGCCGCGGTGGATGGCAATGTCGTGCGCTCACGCAACATGGTGCCCAACGCCTTGGGTACGCGCCTGCGCCAGGACATGCAGGACGCGCGCATCAACGTGGCCAAGATCGACGCCAACGTTGCCGAGATCGATGCGCAGATCAAGCAGCTGCAGGCCTCGCGCGAAGAGGTGATGTCGGCCGAGCCTTCCTTGTCGCGGCTGAGCCTGGAGCTGGCATCGGCAGAGAAGACCTTTGCCCATTATTCGGATTATCTGCTGCGCGCACGCGTCATCCGTGACTTGAACCGCAACCGCCTCAGCAACGTGGCGCTGGTGGGTGAATCCAGCTTCACCCCGTCACGGGTGTTTCCGAAGAGCATGCTGATGCTGTTGCTGGCCTTGCCGGTGGCCTTGGCGGTGGCGTTCGTGGTGGTGTTCGTCCTGTACTTCCTGGACCAGCGCATCCACGATGGTGGGCGCATCGAGAAGGAGCTGCACGTACCGATGCTGGCCAGCCTGCCCGAGGTGGCCCACGACCCCGACGGCTCGCAGCCGTTGCGCGCAGCGCTGTACCGCCTGTACAGCCGGTTGCCGCTGGAACAGATCGCCGAGCGCGGCCTGTCGGTGGGCTTCACCTCCAGCCGGCTTGGCGAGGGCGTGAGTTTCATCGGATCGCGCCTGGCCATCGTGCTCAAGCAGCACGGTTACGAGGTTCGCGAAGGTGCCGGGCCCGCACGGCCGGGTGAAGTGGTGATCGTCGAAGCACCGCCAGTCAGTGATGAGAACGCCCTGATCGCCCTGCGCGGCTGCGATCGCATCGTGCTGGTGGTACAGGCGCGAAGCACCACCGTTCCTGCGGTGGAAAGCGCCCTGGCGCTGCTGCGCGACGCGCTGGGGCATGTGGACGGCATTGTCCTCAACCGCCGCGTATTCGAGATACCGGCCAAGTTCTGGACGCCGATCAGTCGCTGGCTGGGAGCTTATTGAGTGAAGGTCGCACTGCTGGCACCGCTGCCGCCGTTGCAGAACGGCATCGCCGACTACGCCCATGCGTGGCGCGCGGCGTTACGCGATGCCGGCGTGGATGTGGTGGTGCCCGCCAGCGGCGAGGATGGCGGTTGGGATACCCGCGATGCGGCATTCTGGCAGGACGTGGACCTGGTCCATGCGCAGCTGGGTGGCGGGCGTGGGCCGGAGTTCGTCGCGTTGGAGCAATTGCGTGCGCGCTGGCCGAAGCTGGCCACCAGCGCCACGGTGCATGACCCGGAACGGCTGGTGTGGCGTTCTCCCGATCCTGCCAAGGGCCTGGCGCGGAAGGCGGCTGCATGGCCCCGGCCGCTACCGCAGCTACTGGCGCTGGCAGGTGATCGAAACACCCTGGCCCGTGAGCGACGGCTGGCGGCGGGGCTGGATGCCATGGTGACCCTGACCCGCACCGGCGCGGCCTGCCTGGCCGAGCGCATGCGCGTGGATCCCGATCGTGTGCACTTCATTGCGCATGGCAACCCGGCGCTGCCACCGTCGCCGCTGCCCACGGGTGCTGGTGTGCGTCTGCTCTATTTTGGTTTCATCTACCCGGGCAAGGGCATCGAAGATCTGTTTGATGCGTTGGCGCTGGTTCGCCGGGATCGTGCACAGGCCGGTTTTACGCTGACCATGGCCGGTGGTTCGGCGCCGGAGTTGGCATTCGGCAGTCGTGGCAACTATGTGGCGCAGTTGCAGGAGCGTGCACGCAGCCTGGGTATCGCCGACATGCTGCAGTGGCGCCTGGACCTGCCGGAGACCGCGATTGTCGATTGTGTGCAATCCCATCATGCGATGGTGCTGCCTTACCGCGATTCGCGGAAGCTCGCGTTGCTGGGGCGCATGCGCGGTACCAGTGGCGCTCTGTCCTGGGCCAACGCCTGCGGCCGCGGCGTGATCGCCTCCGATGCGCGCGCGTTCGCCGAGGAGCTTTCGCATGGCAATGGCGTGGTGTTCGCGCAAGGCAACAGCCAGGCATTGGCACAGTGCATCAGCGCGTTGGTGGATGCGCCGGCACTGGCAGGCGATTGGGCCGGGAAAGCTACGGCGCTCGGCAAACGCCGGCAGTGGTCGACAATTGCCCAGGAATTTTCCGACCTGTTTGCCGCAACGGTGGAGGCCAAGCGATGAAATCCTTGTCCGCGCGCGCCCGTCGCTTCTGGCGGTTGAGTCTTTGCGTGATGTTGGCCGGTGTCCTGCTGTGGGGCATGAGCGCCTGCGCCAAGGGTGAACGTCCGGCATTGGAGCTGACGCCGGAGCGCCCGCTGGTGTGGGCGGACTATCTCGGGGTGAATGCCCACTTCCTGTGGTTCGAGCCGGCGCAGTACCGCCGTCAGATGGACCAACTGCAGGCGCTCGGCCTGAACTGGGTACGGGTGGACCTGCATTGGGACACCATCGAGCCGAAGCAGGGCGTATTTCGCTGGGATGTGCTCGATCCGCTGATGGCGGAGATGGAGCGACGGGGCCTGCAGGCCGAGGTGTATCTGGTCGGGTCCGCACCCCATGCCAGCTCGGCACCGGCGGGCAGCGCCAACCCCGATCAGTACCCACCGCGTGATCCGGCCTTGTATGCGCGCTCGCTGGTCCAGCTTGCCCAGCGCTATCCCAAGGTGGTTGCCTGGCAGGTGTGGAATGAACCGAACCTGCCGGCGTTCTGGCGTCCGCGCGAGGATCCGGCCGCTTACGGCCGCTTGTTGCAGGCCAGCGTGCAGGCCATGCGCAGCCACGCACCCGGGCGTCAGATCGTCCTTGGCGGCATGGGTTACTTCAGCCAGATGCCCACGCGCGGCGGCGCCTTGATGGTGGAAGAGCTGGCCAAGGGCGGCTTGTTTTCGCTGGATGTGATCACCGCCTATCACCCGTACTCGCTGTATCCCGAAGGCGATGACCCGCACGCAATGGATTTCGTGCAGCGTGCGCGCCAGGGCAACGCCGCGTTGCGCGCGGCCGGCGCCAAGGATATCTGGGCCGACGAGTGGGGTTGGTCCAGCTACGCAGGGCCCAAGGAAGAACAACCCATCATCGGCGACCAGGGCCAGGCGGATTTCGTGACGCGCCGGCTGGCGCTGATGAGCGCCCTGGACTACGACAAGATTTTCCTGTTCGCGCTGAGTGACCTGGACCAGCGTGCCGGTGCGCGCGACCGGCGCTACGGCCTGCTCGACGAGGCTGGCAATCCCAAGCCGGTGTACGTGGCGCTGCAACGGCTGATGACGCTGACCGGACCGCGGCTGGCGCCAGGCAAGCCGCCAGCGTTTTCGGGCGCGCCGCCGGGCATGGTCAGCATCGCCTGGCAGCGCCCGGATGGTCGCCGGCTATGGTTGTTCTGGGCGGAGCAGGCGGGCCAGCTGCAGGTTCAGGGCCTGCGCGAGGCGGTGCTGCACGATCCGCTGACCGGCGCCAAACGCGTCGTTGGTGCAGACGGCACCATCGCCGTGGGTACGTCGCTGTCGGTGCTGGAGTGGTGATGCCTGCGCTGCGCATCCTGTGGGTACTGCCTTATCTGCCGTGGCCAACCACCAGTGGTGGCAAGCTGCGCCAGTACCATCTGCTGCGCTGCCTGGCCGCGCGTGGGCACCACATCACCTTGCTGGTGCAGAGCAAGACGGCACTGGACCCGGCAACACGCGCAACGCTGGAACCGCTGCTCGAACAGTTGATCGTCATGCCCCGACGCCCGCTGCGCTCGTCGAAGACGATGTTGAGCGCGTTGCTTTCACCGGCACCGTTGTTGGCATCGGTCAACGGGCATGCCCCTGCCTTCAGCGACCGGCTTGACCAGTTGCTGGAGCAACCCTGGGACATCGTGCAGATCGAGCACTCCTACATGTTCGAGCCGTGCCGCGCGCCGTTGCGGCGGCACCGCCGCGCGTTCCTGCTCAGCGAGCACAATGTCGAGTCCACGCTCGCCGAAGTTACCTACAGCCGCTTGCCGGCAGTGCTCAGGCCGCTGGCCGGGCTGGACCGTTGGCGTTATCAGCGCTGGGAGCGTCATGTGGTTGCGGCCGCTGCCCGGGTGGTGGCGTTGACTGCCGCCGATGCCAGCGTGCTGCAACCCTACAGCCGGCAGCCGATCGCAGTGGTGGTCAATGGCACCGATACCGCAGCGTTCGCTGACGTCGTTCCGGACGTGGCAGCCGGCCGGATATTGTTCGTCGGCAATTTCGAGTACGCGCCGAACATCGATGCGGTGGAATGGCTGCTGGATGTGATCATGCCGCGGATATGGGCGGCAGCCCCGGCTACCCGGCTATGCCTGTGTGGCTACGCGCTGCCGTCGCAGTGGGCGCAGCGCTGGGAGGATCAACGCATCGAATGGCGGGGCTTCGTCCCCAGCCTGCAACCGGTGCAGGCGCGCAGCAGTGTCTTCATCGCCGCCCTGCGCGACGGCGGCGGCTCCAAGCTCAAGGTGTTGGAGGCGATGGCGGCGGGCTTGCCGCTGGTGGCCACGCCGCAGGCGGTGTCCGGCCTGGACGTGCGCAGCGGCATCCACTACCAGGGCGGTGGCGATGCCGATGCGTTGGTGAAGGCCGCGCTGCAGCTGCTGGCAGATCCGCAATTGGCGCGGGCAACCGGTGAAGCGGGGCGCGCCTATGTGCATGACCAGCATGACTGGAACCGTTCGGCCGATCAGCTTGAGGCGGTCTACGCCGGGCTCGCATGCGCGTAGGCATCGACTACCGCCCGGTGACCGCAGCGCCGTACTCGGGCATCGCCCGGCAGGTACTGGCGCTGGAACAGGCCTTGCTGGCGGCCGGCCAGGAAGTCGTGCGCTTCAGCATGGCACCGGCGGCGCATCCGCATCGGCAGTTGGCCTGCTGCCCGGAGCAGGCGGTGCCGGCGGAAGGCCTGCACCGGCCACGCGCGCGCCTGGCATTCGAACTGGGCTTCCTGCCGGGCGCGTTGCGTCGCGAAGGTATCGGGCTCTATATCGCAACCGCCAATAGCGGGCTGCCGTTGCGCCGCCCGCGAACCCTCAAGCGACAAGTGCTGTTGCTGCATGATGTGTTCCAGCTGACCCTGCCGGGGCGCCATGCCAGTCGCCTGCGGGGCGCGGTGTATGCGGCGATGGACAGGTTCCTGATCGGGCACGCAGTGCGTGGCGCCGATGCGATCTGGACGCCTTCGCGGTTCAGTGCGAACGAAGCTGCGCGCTTGTTTGCCGGTGCCGGTGCGCGCACCTTTGTATTGCCTAACGCCGTGTCCCCGCTTGCTGTGCCGGATGCGGCCAGTGATCCCCTGTTGCCAGCGCGTTATTGGCTGGTGGTGGGGACGCGCGAGCCGCGCAAGAACATTCCCTTCCTGCTGCAATCCTGGCAGTTGCTGCGTGAGCAGGGCAGGGCGCTGCCGGCGCTGGTACTGGTAGGCGATCCGGCCGATGTGCCGGTGGAGCTGGGCAAGCTGCCGGGTCTGCACTGGCGTAGCGGCCTGACCGATGCGCAGCTGTCCCGCCTGTACCATGACGCCGAACGGCTTTGGCATCCGGCCACCGCCGAGGGCTTCGGCCTGCCGGTCATCGAGGCTTTGCGCTGCGGCACGCCGGTGGCGGTGGCCACGGGCAGCGCCCTGGATGAAATCACCCCGGCGCAGGCATTGCGGTTCGATCCGCTCGATCCGGCCTCGCTGCAGCAGGCCTTGATCGCAGCCTTGCCGGGCAGGCTGGCCGAAGAGGAGCCGGAGGCCCTGCAGGCTGCCGCTGGCGTGTTCGGCGTGGTGCCCTATCAACAGCGGGTGGCGCAGTTGTTGCAGGAGCTGCAGCGATGAAGCTGGGCAGCAGCGTGGCGGTGTTGTGCGGCCTGCTGTTTGGTGTGCTGCTGCTGTTCCTGCCGCCTTCGAAATTCTTCGTGGTGCTGGCGGGCCTGCCCGCTGCGCTGGTGGTGCTGCGCTGGCCGGTGGTGGGCCTGTCGCTGTTCGCGCTGGTGGCGACCTTCATGCCTTACAGCACGTTGCAGATCGGCTTTCGCTTTACCTTGGCCGAAGCCATGCTTGGGCTGACCTGGGCCGGGGTGATGCTGCAGCTTTTCTTCCAGCGGCTGGAGCGGCCACAGTGGCAGGGCGTGGAGCGCAGCCTGATGTTGCTGATGGTGTTCAGTACCTTTCCGTTCCTGGTCGGCCAGGTGATGGTGGTGGCTGATGGCAACGGCCCGGTGAACTGGGTGCGCTGGCTGGCCAACCTTTCCTTGCTGCTGCTGTCGCCGTTGATGTTGCGGCAGGAGAAGCAGCGAGACCAGTTGGTGGTGATGCTGTTGCTGGGCAATCTGGCGATGCTGGTGTTGTCGTTGGGCATGTTCGTCAAATCGCGCAGCGCGCTGGACATGATCCCGATCCTGGAAAAGATGCACTACGCGCATCCCGAGGCGCTGTTGGATATCTTCAGTGCAGAGAATGCGCGTTTGGGCACCCCGTGGGTGCATCCCAACCTGACCGGTGGCGCGATGGCGATGTTCGTGCCATTGGCCGCGTTCTATGCGCTTTACCAGCACGGCTGGCGACGCCTGCTGGGCGCGGCGGTGGCGCTGCTGGGTTGCGCGGCACTGCTGCTGAGCAGTTCCCGTGGCGCGATCCTGGCCATTGGCGTGGTCCTGCTGTGGCTGTCGTGGCTGCGGGTGCCTTACGCGCGGGCGATGGTGGTGTCCGGCATCCTGCTGGGCGCGGTGCTGGCGGTGACGTACACGCCATTGCAGGATCGGCTTGCGACGATGTTCTCTTCCGACAACGCCAGCACCGAGGTGCGCGTGGATGAGTACAAGCGTTTCCCCGAGGCAGTGGCGCGCTATCCGTTGGGTATCGGCTTCCGTACCGAGCCGCCGGTGCCTGGCAGCGGCCTGTTGGGTATTTCCAATCTCTGGCTTTACTACATGTACAAGCTGGGGTTGCTGGGCATGCTGCTGTACTGCGTTGTCACCTGGCGCTGGTGGTGCCTGGTGCGGCCGCAGGGCAAGGTGGTCACGGTGGATGCACGCAACGGCCTGTGGATGGGCTGCACGACCGGGCTGGTGGCCGCCTTGCTTACCGGCCTGATCGATCACTACTACAGTTTCACCATGGTCCTGGTGGCCTTGTTCTGGCTGGTGATGGGCCTGGGCCTGCAGAGCGCGGGCGCCGTGCTACCGGGCAGCCCTGGTCAGCCCTTGGCAAGCTTGAGGAAGCAACAATGAAGCATCGCATTTTCCATTCGCTGGATCTGCGCTCACGGCTGGACGAATACGCCAGCCGCATGGGCGTGTCCCCGGCCGCGTTGACCGAGGCCTATGAGTGGCTGCTGGCCAATGAGGGCGCCTTTGAGGAGGCCAGTGCCGACCAGGTGCGGGTATCGATCTGCTCGGTGGACATCGAATCGCAGCTCGAGCATCCGCTGGCACGCCAGCTCTACCACGTGCTCAAGACCGAAGTGCCGACACAGCTGGTGCCGCGCTACGGGATCAACTGGCCCACCTTCAAGGACCGCTGCCTGCGCATCTGGGAGCAGTTGTACAACATCGCCATCAACAAGGTGCCTTTCCACTGGGTGCGCCTGACCTGGCTGCGCATCGGCGGCGCCAGGATCGGTGAGGGCTCCACCATCTGGCGCAATACCGAGGTGCTGGGGGTCAACAACCTGGTGATCGGCAAGGACAGCGTGATCGCCTGGCATTGCCAGATCGACGCGCGCGCCGGCCTGCGCATTGGTGACCACGTCGCGGTCGCTTCGCACGTGCTGATCATCGCCGGCTCGCATGACCTCACTGCACCGGAGTTCTGGTCGGTGTCGGCCCCCATCGTGATCGAAGACTATGTGTGGATCGCCAGCCGCGCGCTGGTGGCACACGGTGCGCACCTGGGCCGCGGCTGCGTGATCACCGCCAACACGGTGGTCGCCAAGGAAGTGCCGCCCTACAAGATCATCGGCGGTACCGGTGCCAAGCCCATGGGGGAGCGCCCGCATAACCTGAATTACCGCGTGGGTGGCAAGAACATCCTCACCCTGCTGCACTGATCTGCGATGTTCCGCGCCACGCTCTGGTTGACCCTTGCCACCATCGCCGGCCTTGCGCTGGGCTTTGGCCGCGAGTGGCTGCTGGTCGATGCGTGGGGCGCGGGCGCGCGCACCGATGGCTTCCTGGTGGCGTTGTTCGTGCCCGAGGCGATCCGCATGACCTTGGCTGCGGGCCTGCTGTCCTCGGCCGCCTTGCCCTTGTTCCAGCGGGTGGCTGCGCCGCAGCAACCGCGCTGGATCGCCACCCAGCTGGGTAGCCTGCTGCTGACCGGCGTGTTGATTGCACTTGTCCTGAGTGTCGCATCCACCCTGTGGGTGACCGTGATCGGTCCGGGCATGGCGCCGGCCGTGCGGCAGGTGGCGGCGTCCAGCCTGATGTTGCTGGCATGGACGGTGCCGCTGGTGATGGTCCACGCATTGGCGGCGGCGGTAGGGCAGGCCAAGGAACATTTCATGCTGGCCGGCCTGGGGTCGTTCCTTTACAACCTGCCTGCGGTGATCGTGTTGCTGCTGCAACGCAGCCACACGCAGGAGCGCACCCTGGCGTTGGCGTTCGTTGCCGGCGCGGTATTGATGATGCTGTCCGTGCTGCCCCTGCTGTGGCGTGCTGGCTGGCGCCCCTGGCAATGGAACTGGAACGGTAGCGATGCGCGTGCGCTGTATCGCAAGCTGGGACCATTGCTGGTCAGCGCCGGTGCCAGCCAAGGACTGGTGTTGCTGGAGCGCATTTGTGCGTCGTTCCTGGGCGAAGGCGCGATCACCGTGGTCAATCTTGCGCGCAAGTTGGTCAACCTGCCGCTGGTGGCACTGATGAGCCTCAACCAGGTGGTGCTGGCGAGGATGACGCGCTTGGCGGGGGATGCCGCGGCACGCCGCCACGCGCTGCAGATCGGACTGCTGGTCACGGCCAGCATGACCTTGCCGGCGGCCGTGGGCATGGTGGGCGCGGCACCGTCGCTGGTCGAACTGTTCCTGCCAGCCGGCATGGCGCAAGGACAGTTGCCGCTGCTGCTGGCGTGGTTTGCCTGCGTGATCGTGTTCGGCGCCTGGAACGCGCTGCTGGCACGTTATGCGTATGCAACCGGCGATACCGTGTTGCCGATGCGCTGCGAGCTGCAAGGCAGTGCGCTCAACGCGGCAGCATTGCTGCTGGTGCCGGCATTGACGGGCGCGGCAGGTATTGCGTGGGCTGCACTGGCCGGCTGCCTGTTGACCGCATTCCTGTTCCTGCGCAGCTACGGCTTGTTGCGCGCCCCGGTCATCTACCGCTTGCCCTTGGTGGCGCTGGTTGCCTTGGCTATCGCCGGCGGCGTGTTCCAGATGGCATTGGGGCAATGGCAGCAGATCGGTGTGGCGGCGCTGTTGGCCACGGTTTGCCTGTTGGTGATGGTGGCCTGGACGGTGCGGGCGGTGCGACAAGGCGGGCCGGCCAACTAACGGTGGACCGCTGCAGCAAGACGATGGTTTCGTCGGGCATCCTTGCGTGCGTTGGTGACATGCACGGTCCCGTAGCCGATTGGGTCGGCACCCTGCATGTGCATCGCTCGCCCCGGCCGCAAGCGGGGCGAGCTGCCACGCCTGCTAGAGATAATTGATCATCACCATGTAGCCGCTGCCGACGGGCTCACGATCGCGCAGCTGATAGTGCGTGGAAAACAGGCGTCCATTCTGGTGCGAAGGCGCTGTCAGCGGTACCCAGATCAACGATGCGTCCCGTATCCAGCAACGCGACGCTTACCGTGGCGCCCTGCGCGGAGCGCGGGCAGTCGTTCAACTGGAGTTGCTGTTGCGCCAAGGTAAGGCTTGCTGCGCACCCAGGATCGGTGATCCGACCACCGAAGTGCACAGTGCCTCCATCGGCGTTCGCTACGCCGGCTGTTGCGAACAATGCCACGGCAAGCAGGAGAGAACGGTTCATGGCTGCGCTCCGCGTTGTGGGCTTTCAGTAGGCGCCTGTCGTTCGTGATGCAGAAGGGCCAATGTCCAGAACTGCCAGCAGCCATCACGTGCATTGAGTGATCGCCATCAAACTAGGATTTTTCAGGTAAATGACGCTGCAGAAAGCGCATCAGTGTTCGCTTTTATCAAGGGTACGAAACGATAAATCGTTAATGCAGCCGCGTTGATTGCAACTGAGGAAGCCGACAACGCCTGCGTCTAACTGGGGTACGGCGCCAAATCGCAATTAATGCGAAGGCCATCACATTATTTGTTGCTAGTGTTCGCACCCGGACGCGATGCGCTGCATCGGGTTCCCAATCAAATGCGAGGCAGGGGCGCGTTCCGCGGTTGATCCCTGTTTCACCGGTCTTCATTCCAATCCAGGGCAAGGTAAACGCAATGCGCACTGTCACTCTCTTCGTTGGCCTCGTAGTTGCAGCCACCTCATTCGCAGCCGCTGCTGTCGACGGCACCATCACCTTCAATGGCGAGGTCACCGACAAGACCTGCACGATCGCCACGCCGCAGGGCAAGGATTTCACGGTGACCTTGCCAACCGTTTCCAGCAGCACGCTGGCAGTTGCCGGACAGGTTGCCGGACGCACGCCGTTCTCCATCAATCTGACCGATTGCAATCCGGGTGACGTCGCAACCTACTTCGAACCCGGTGCCACCATCGATCTGTCCAGTGGCCGTCTGAACAACACCGCTGCTGCCAATGCCGCTGCCCAGGTGCAGTTGCAATTGCTGGGCGACAACAGTTCTTTCCTGCCGGTTGTGACCGCCGGTGCCGGCAGCGCGCAGGCAAACTCGCAGTGGGTGACGGTGGCCGCCGATGGTTCGGCCAATCTGAACTACTTCGTCGAGTACTACGCCACCGGTGCGGCAACGCCGGGTGAAGTCACCAGCAGCGTGAAGTACACGATCATCTACAACTGATGCTCTGTGCTTGCCCCGGTTGGCAGCGTCCAACCGGGGCACCTTCCCATGGGGCACCACGCGTGATGAAGACGAAATTTTCCATTTTCGTGCTGCTCGTGCTGCTGCTTTCGGCAGCGCGGGCCGATGCGGGAGTGGTGGTCAACGGTACCCGCGCGATCTATCCGGCGCAGGCGCGCGAAATCACCATACAGGTCGACAACGTGGGTGATTCTCCCGCATTGGTGCAGGCGTGGATCGACAGCGGTGACGCAGAACAGACTGCGGACAACGCGGATGCACCGTTCATGCTGACGCCGCCGATCAGCCGCGTCGAGCCGGGGCGCAGCCAGGCCCTGCGTGTGGTGTTCACCGGTGCGGAGCTGCCAACGGGCCAGGAATCGCTGTTCTGGCTCAACGTGCTGGACGTCCCTCCCTCGCCACAGCAGCTGGATGATGGGCAGAACTACCTGCAGGTCGCGTTTCGCTCGCGCATCAAGCTGTTCTATCGCCCGCAGGGCCTGAAGGGTTTGGCCAACGAGGCACCCAAGACGCTGCAATGGAAGCGAGAGGATGGGCGGCTGCGGGTAGACAACCCAACGCCCTACCACGTGACCCTTGCCGAAGTATGGGCGATCTCCAGTGCTGGCGAAGAGGTGATCGAGGACAAGGGGAAGATGGTCGGGCCGGGACAGTCACTGCAGTTCAAGGCACCCGCTACGGCGCGGTCATTGCGCTTCTCTACCGTCAACGACTATGGCGGAAGGAATGAATACACCATCAGCCTCGACGCGGATGGCCAAGCGCATTGAGCGCGTCGTGGAGTGATCTGTCAGCGCAATCGTCCTGAAGGAACGCAGCTGTGATCGAGAGCAGGTTGGCGACATCGTTGCGGAACATACTGGCGGCCAGGCCAGTGATGCTGCGCCCGTGTGCCTGCCTGATGGCGGGGGCAGCCTGCTCAAGTCCTGTCCATGCAGCGCCAGCGCCCGAACCAGGTGCGCACGCCTTGCTGGATGGCGCGGCGGCAAGCCGGGCGCGCGCGCCGGTAACCGCCGAATTCGATTCCGACTTTCTGTCCGGCCAAGGGCGCAAGGTCGACCTTTCGGTGTTTGCCAATGGCAACCCCATGGTTGCCGGCAGCTACCGGGTGGACATCTACGTCAACGGTGTTTGGCAGGGGCGCCGCGACGTGATGTTCAAGGCAGACAGCCAAGGTGACGTAGCTGCCTGCTTGAGCCTGGCGCAGCTGGAAGAGCTGGGCGTGGACACCCAGCAGCTCGCCGATGGCACACGCGCGGCGGATGCTGCCACGGATGACTGCGTGCCAGTGCACAAGCGCATGCAGGATGCCTACGGGCGTTATGACAGTGCTTCCCTGCGTTACGACGTGAGCATCCCGCAGACGTTCATGCGCCGGCAAGCGCGTGGTTACGTCAATCCAGCGTTATGGGACCGAGGTATCAATGCGGGGTTCGTTGGCTACAACTTCAACGTGCTGGACAGCGATGTGCGAACGGTGGGTGGCCAAAGCAATCGCAACGCCTACCTCGGCTTGAACCTGGGCTTGAACCTGGGGGGCTGGCAGCTTCGACAGGATTCCAATCTCACCTGGCGCGAAGGTGCAGGCAGTCATTGGCAGCGGATCTCGACGTATGCACAGCGCGGCATCGCGCCCATACGGGGCATGTTGACCATCGGCGAGGCCTTCAGCAACGGCGAGCTGTTTGATTCGGTTGGGTACCGAGGGGTGAGCCTGGTCAGCGATGACCGCATGCTGCCCGATTCGCTGCGCGGTTATGCGCCGGTGGTGCGCGGCATCGCGGAGACCAATGCGCGCGTGGAAATCCGCCAGAACCAGCAGCTGATCTATTCGTCCACGGTATCTCCCGGTGCGTTCGTGATCGAGGACCTGTACCCAACCGGGTACGGTGGGGATCTGGAGGTGCGGGTGATAGAAGCCGATGGCAGGAACCGCCAGTTCAAGGTTCCCTTCGGTTCGGTGGCGCAGATGTTGCGCCCGGGCATATCGCGCTATGCGATTACTGCGGGCGAGGTCCGCAGCGATCGGTTGCTCGATGAACCCTGGTTGCTGCAAGGCATCTATCAGCGTGGCATCGGCAACCAGCTGACCCTGTACGCCGGTGCTGCGTTGAGTGAAGGCTACAGCTCCCTGTTGTATGGCGCAGGCATCTCGACGCCGCTGGGTGCATTTGCAGCCGATGTCACCCACGCCCGCACGCAGCTGCACTTTCTCGGGGATCGGCAAGGCGCGAGTGTGCGCCTGAGTTACAGCTCGTTGTTCTCGGGTACCGGTACCAGCCTGACGCTGGCGGCGTATCGCTACTCCACGCGTGGTTTCTACAGCCTGCAGGACGCGCTGTACGCCCGTGACGCGGTGGAGCGTGGTTTCGGGACGCTGGCGCAGGGGCGTCAACGCAGCCAGTTCCAGTTGACGATGAACCAGCCACTGGGACAGCGCTATGGTGCCTTGTACCTGACAGGGTCGGTGCGTGACTTCTATGACAGGCCCGGCACAAGCACCCAGTACCAGTTGGGCTATAACACCGCCTGGCGCAGGCTCAACCTGGGTGTGTCCGCACTGCGGACCGAAGAGGGCATCTTTGGCAGGAACGACACCCAGTACCTGCTGAGCGTGAACATGCCTTTGGGACGGGGTGATCGCCCTGTGTCCTTCAGTACCGATATCGGCGCACGCCAGCACGGTGGGTATGACAGCAGCCGCGTCGGGATCACGGGTTCGGCCGGACGGGATAATGCGCTCAGTTATGGCTTGGCGGTGACCGACAGTCGCCAGGGCAGCGGCAATGCCGTCGCCAACATGGCCTACCAGGGACGTTATGCGGCAATGACCGCGTCCTACGGTTATTCAAATGATTTCCGCCAGCTCTCGCTCGGCGCCAGCGGCAGCATCGTTGGCCACGGTGGCGGCCTGACCTTTACGCCGCAGCGCGGTGAAACCATGGTTCTGGTGCAGGCGCCGGGGGCCGTGGATGCGCATCTGACCAATGCACCCGGCTTGCGCATTGATGGGCGCGGCTATGCGGTGGTTCCCTATGTGTCCCCTTATCGCCTCAATACGGTGACGCTGGATCCGCAGGACATGGCGCGCGACGTTGAGCTGGAAAGCAGCAGCCAGTCGATCGCTCCTTATGCCGGGGCAATCAGCTACCTGAAATTCCAGACCCGCAAGGGCCGCGCGGTGCTGATCCAGCTGCGCGATACGCAGGGCGGTTTCCTGCCGTTGGGGGCCCAGGCTGCGGATGTGCAGGGACAGACGGTGGGCATGATGGGGCAGGGCGGGCGTTTGTACATGCGTACCGAACTTGAGCGCGGCCACTTGGTGGTTTCCTGGGGTGAGGCCGAGGATCAGCGGTGCGGGGTCGACTATCAATTGCCAGCGGAGACGGAAGGTGCGGCGCTGGGCTTCATCAAGCTGGAGGCAACATGTCGCTGACGTGTATTGGGTTGCGCACCCACGGGATGGCGATGCTGGTGCTGGCCGGGGTTGCGCTCGCGCCGCAGGCGAGGGCCCGCTGCTCACTCAGTTCCACCGCGTTCGTCGCACAGGACGTGCGCATGGACATGGGGCAGGTGGTGATCCTGCCGACGTTGCCTATCGGTGCGGTGATCAAGGAACTGGTAGTGCCGATAAACCAGCGCAACAGCGTGGCCACCTGCACGGGCGGCGGTGGCTCGGCCATTGGGCGTTTCGTCAATGCGCCCCAGCAGATACCCGTACCCGGTTTCAGCAACGTCTTCGCCACCAATATTGCCGGCGTCGGCATCCGCGTCTACCGGGACTCTGGCGAGATCCAGGCCTTTTACCCGCACACCCTGACGCTGGGTGCAGGCACGCTCAACCTTGCCGGCGGTACGTTCAAGGTGGAGTTGATCAAGACCGCTGCCGCTACCGGATCAGGCCCCATTGCGCCGCCCGGGCTGTTCACCTCGTACTACTTCGACGGTGATAGCCAGGCCAGGCCCGTGCTGACGTCCAGCTTCTTTGGCAGCGGTACCACGGTGGTGACGCCGACCTGCTCGGTGCAGGCGGGCAGTCGCAACGTGGTGGTTGATTTCGGCGCGGTGCCCAGCAGTGCATTCAGCGGTGTGGGCTCCCGTGTGGCGGACAGGGATTTCGAAATTGCCCTGGACTGCAGGGGCAGCAACCTGGCGCAGTATCAAAGCCGGATAGCCATTCGCCTGGACGCGACCCAGGACGTGTCCAACCTGCCGGGGGTCCTGCCCTTGACCGCAGCGGTTGATTCCGCGACGGGTATAGGAATCGAGATGGTCAGGCGTAGCGGTACCGGCGAACTGCCGGTGCGCTTCGCACAGAACATCGACCTTGGCTTGACCACGCCCTCCACGCAGGTCTTCAGCCTGCCGCTGCGGGCGCGCTACATCCAGACACGTGCCGGCAAGGTCACGCCGGGCAAGGCCAACGGCAGGGCCACTTTCACCATCCAGTACAACTAGCGTGTTGTCGCTTGAACGGTGGGGCGCCCGGCCTCGGCCGGGCGCGCCTGCACGGGTTGCCATGGTGGTTGGTCCGCGCGCCGTTCTAGAATGCAGCCTCAACCATCAGGGGGGCTGTGCATGGGGATGCACGTCAACGAGGTTTGCATCAACTGTGATCGTGCGGTTGCCGATCACACCCAGAAGTACTGCCCGAATTGTGGCCAACCCACACCGGTGCATCGCATTGACTGGCATTTCCTGGGCCATGAACTGGAGCACAGCGTGCTGCACATGGACCGCGGCATCCTCTACTCGCTCAAGCAGTTGATGCTGCGTCCCGGGCCGCTGCTCAGGGACTACATCGAAGGCAGGCGCGGCAATCAGGTCAAGCCGCTGTTGTTGATTACGATGATGTCCGCCGCAGTGGTATTGCTGAATCGCCTGATCACCGGCGGCGGGTTTATGGATGAGGGCTTTTCGCAGACGGAGGCCATGGGCCAGGCCCTGCCCGCCGAGGCACTGCGGTTCATTGCTGCCTATCGCTCGGTCAGCGCTTGGATCGAGTCGCATTTCGCTGCCTTCACCCTGATGCTGTTGCCGATCGAAGCGCTGGTGTTCTGGCTGGTGTTCAAGCGCTACAGCAGACTGAACTATCCCGAGTGGCTGGTGGTGACCACCTTGCTGACCGTACAGACCTTCGTCATCTGGTCGGTGCTGGTGCTGGTGCACCGCTGGTTGCCGCAGACGCAGGTGCTGGCGGGGGTGCTGGGGATGATCTATACCGCAGCATCGTTGATGCAGTTCTTCCAGGGGCGCCCATTGGGATCAACCCTGTGGCGAACGATCCTGGCATTGGCGATTTTTTCGCTGGCCAGCTCCGCGGCAGTGGTGGCCGCGGTGATCGCGGTGATGTGGATCGGATAATCCCATAGGGACGATCTGCGGTGCCCGGCACCGCAGAAATCACTCCAATGCGTAGCGCAGCACGAACAAGCCGGCCACCAGCCACACGGCGGCGTGGACCTCACGCCAGCGGCCGGTGCCGGCTTTCAGCGCCGCGTAGGCGATGAAGCCGAACGCCAGGCCGTTGGCAATGGAATAGGTGAACGGCATCGCCAGCGCGCACAGCGCGGCGGGTACCGACTCGGTTAGGTCATCCCACTTCACGTCCACCAGTTCGCGCAGCATCAGCCCGGCGACGAACAGCAGTGCCGGGGCGGTGGCGTAGGACGGCACCATCGCCGCCAGCGGCGAGAACAGCAGGGCGGCCAGGAACAACGCGGCGACCACCAGCGCGGTCAGCCCGGTGCGGCCGCCCACCTGCACGCCGGAGGCGCTTTCGGCAAAGGCGGTGGTGGAACTGGTGCCGAGCAGTGAGCCGGCAACGATCGCGCTGCTGTCAGCGAGCAGGGCGCGACTGAAGCGCTTCTTGCCGTCTTCCAGTTTCAACAGGCCGGCGCGGCCGAGTACGCCGTACAAGGTGCCAGTGGCATCGAACACTTCCACCAGCACGAATACCAGTACCACCTGCAGCAGCACTGCCAGCGGCGCACCGCCGTCGTGATGCAGCAGGCCAGGCAGATCCAGTTGCAGGAAGGTCGGGGCCAGGCTGGGGGGTAGCGAGACGATGCCCTGGTATTGCACCGAGCCGATTGCCCAGCCCACGCCGGTGACGGCCAGGATGCCGATCAGGATGGCGCCACGCACCTTGCGTGCCTCCAGGATGGCGATCAGCAGGAAACCGGCCAGCGCCAACAGCGGCGGGGCGGTATTGAGCGGCCCCAGGGTCAGCATGGTATCTTCGTTGGCGATGATCACGTTCGATTTCTGCAACGCGATGATGGCCAGAAACAGGCCGATGCCGGCCACGATGGCCGAACGCAGCGAGGCCGGAATGCCTGCCACCAGCCATGCGCGGATGCCGGTGAGCGACAGCACCCAGAACACCAGCCCGGAAATGAACACCGCGGCCAAGGCCTGCTGCCAGGGCAGACCGGCGGCGCCCACCACGGTAAAGGCGAAGAAAGCATTCAAGCCCATGCCCGGTGCCATGCCGATCGGGAAGTTGGCTGCCAGGGCCATCACCGCCGAGCCGATCGCCGCCGCCAGACAGGTCGCCACGAACACCGCGCCCGGGTCCATGCCGGTGGTACCGAGGATTTCCGGGTTGACGAAGACGATGTAGGACATCGTCAGGAAGGTGGTGATACCGGCCAGCACTTCGGTGCGGACGCTGGTGCCGTGTTGTTGCAGTTTGAAGATTCGGTCTAGCAGGGACATGGGGGAATTCCGTGGATTGCAGGCTGTGTCCTCTCGCTGGGTTGGAGAGGGGGCCGGAGGCGGGAGCGGGGCGTGCTGCCATCCGTCGCAGGAACCGAAAACGGAGTCCTGCCTTTTCTTCTCCCGCGTGCGGGAGAAGGTGCCCCGAAGGGGCGGATGAGGGGGAGCTTCACCCGCTCTTCGGCTCTTTGAGCTTTTCTGACCAAAGCAAACGATGCCAGTTTCATGCGCAGAGCTTGCCCTCACCCCAACCCCTCTCCCGCAGGCGGGAGAGGGGCTTCAAAGCGAAGGGCGCGCTGTCCTGCGCCGTCGCCAAAAGCAGACGGCCGCTCTGGGCGGCCGTCTGTCGGGTATTACTTCAGCGCCTTGAAGCGCAGGCGCTTGGGACCGGCATCGTCGCCGAGGCGACGCTTCTTGTCCTCTTCGTACTCGCGGTAGTTGCCCTGGAAGAACTCCACGTGCGAGTCGCCTTCGAAGGCAATGATGTGCGTGGCGATGCGGTCCAGGAACCAACGGTCATGCGAAATGACGAAGGTGTTGCCCGGGAACTCCAGCAACGCATCTTCCAGCGCACGCAGGGTTTCGATGTCCAGATCGTTGGACGGTTCGTCGAGCAGCAGCACGTTGCCACCCTGCAGCAGGGTCTTGGCCATGTGCAGGCGGCCACGCTCACCACCGGACAGCGAGCCGACCATCTTCTGCTGGTCCTGGCCCTTGAAGTTGAAGCGGCCGATGTAGGCACGCGACTGGATCTCGACACCGTTGATGTTGAGGATGTCCAGGCCGCCCGCGATTTCCTGGAACACGTTGTGGTTGCCCGTCAGCGCGTCGCGGCTCTGGTCGACGTAGGACAGCTTGACGGTCGGGCCGACCACGATCTCGCCCGAGTCCGGCTTTTCCTGGCCGGTGATCATCTTGAACAGGGTCGACTTACCGGCACCGTTCGGGCCGATGATGCCGACGATGGCACCCGGCGGGATGATCATCGACAGGTTGTCGATCAGCAGGCGCTCGCCGAACTTCTTGGAGACGTTCTTGAACTCCATCACCGAGTTGCCCAGGCGCTCGCCCGGCGGGATGAAGATTTCATTGGTTTCGTTGCGCTTCTGGTAGTCAACGCTCTGCAGCTCTTCCAGGCGGGCCAGACGGGCCTTGCCCTTGGTGCGACCACCCTTGGCGTTCTGGCGCGACCACTCCAGTTCCTTCTGGATCGCCTTCTGGCGGGCCTTTTCCTGGTTGTCTTCCTGCTTCAGGCGCTCGTCCTTCTGCATCAACCATTCGGTGTAGTTGCCCTTCCACGGAATGCCGCGACCGCGGTCCAGTTCCAGGATCCACTCGGCGGCGTTGTCCAGGAAGTAGCGATCATGGGTGACGGCCACCACGGTGCCGGTATAGCGCGCCAGGAACTGTTCCAGCCACTCCACGGATTCGGCGTCCAGGTGGTTGGTCGGTTCGTCGAGCAGCAGCATGTCCGGCTTCTGCAGCAGCAGGCGGCACAGGGCCACGCGGCGCTTCTCACCGCCAGACAGGTTGCCGATCACCGCGTCCCACGGCGGCAGGCGCAGGGCGTCGGCGGCCACGTCCAGCTGGTTCTCCAGCGTGTGGGCATCGCCAGCGGCCAGGATGGCTTCCAGCCGTTCCTGTTCCTTTGCCAGTGCATCGAAGTCGGCGCCTTCTTCGGCGTAGGCGTCGTAGATCTTGTCCAGCGCGGCCTGGGCCTGCAGCACTTCGCCCACGCCTTCCTCGACCGCTTCACGCACGGTCTGGGCCGGGTCCAGGCGCGGTTCCTGCTCCAGGTAGCCGACCTTGATGCCGGCCTGCGGGCGGGCCTCGCCCTCGAAATCGGTGTCCACACCGGCCATGATCTTCAGCACGGTGGACTTGCCGGCGCCGTTCAGGCCCAACAGGCCGATCTTGGCACCGGGGAAGAACGACAGCGAGATGTCCTTGATGATCTGCCGCTTGGGCGGGACCACCTTGCTGACGCGGTTCATGGTGTAGATGTATTGCGAGGACATGACGTCTCCGTAGCGCACGCCTGCGCCCGGTCCGGGAGGGGACTGGGCCCAAGGCAAATAGGGAATGGGGCATTATAGCCGCAAGCCCGGCCCGCCCGGATTGGGGTAGGTGGCTTGCTGATTTGTGAATGCGAAAGAAGGTAACCGTTTCCAGCCGGAGTTCGTTCAGTCGCCGTGAGCATGATGGAAACCGTCACCCAACCCTGCGAGGGCCACCCATGAAAATGAACCGTCTAGTTGTCGCTGCCATGACCGCCCTGCTGGCCTTTGGCGCCACGGCCCCTGCCTTTGCCGCTGGCGATCGCGACCATGACCGTGGCCGTCATGGCTGGGATGACGGTGGTCGGGGCAATGACCGCGGTCGCGGGCATGACCGTCGGGATGACCGCCGCGAATGGCGTGATGATCGCCGCCACTACGCCAACGGCTACCGCGAGGGCTACCGCGACGCTCGTCACAATGATCGCCGCTACTATGCCCCGCCACGTCGGGTGGTGTACCAGCCGTATGGCTTCCAGCGCGGCTACCGCTACAGCAATTACTACGGTGGCCCGGTTTACGTGGTCAACGACTATGACCGTTACCACGTGCGCCGCCCGCCGCATGGTCATCGCTGGATCCGCGATGATCGCGGCAACATGCTGATGGTGGCCATTGCCACCGGCATCATCGCCGACATCGTGTTCAATCACTGATCGTTGGCCAGGTAACAAGACAAGGGCGCATCCCACGGGATGCGCCCTTATTTATTCCGCTGGGGGCGTCATTCGGGCGTCACTCGGGCGGCATGCCCAGGCAGCTGCCCCGTTCGGCATCGGTGCAGAGGGTCGGCTGCCTTACCCCGCCCTCGCGGATCGAGATCAACGGGCTGGCGACTTCCGGCAGCGGGGCAGGGGCGCGCGGCAGGTTGGCGGCGACAAGTTGTGCCGCTAGTGCCGCGGCTTGGGCGGATGTGCCGGCCACCTCGAGTTGACCTCCCAGGTAGTGGATGTCGTAGTTGCCCAAGCGGGAACCAATGGCATCGCTGGCGAAGATGTCGTACCTGCCCGGCAGGGCCGACGCATCGCTACCGGCGCTGACCAAACGCACACTGTCGACGGTATCGCCGTTTTTCAGCCCGTTTACGGTGTAGCGATGTAGGGGCAGGCTCTGTCCTATCCACTTCCACGTGTCGGTGGCGGTGATGGTGAGTCCAGCCTTGCCGATGGACAGGGTGCCGTCGACATAGGTGATGTCGTAATTGGACAGGCCGGTGCCGTCGGCATTGCTGGCGGTGATGGTGTAGTCACCGACATTGGCTGTGGCCGCGGAGCCATTGCTGCCCAGGTCGACGGATGAAACGGTGTCGCCGTTGACCAGGCCATTGCTGCTGAAGCCGTTGAAGCCACCGGCCTGCCCGTAGGTCTTGCCACCGTTGTTGGCGGTGATGGTCAGGCCGGCCTTGCCGATGTTCAGGGTGCCGTCGACATAGGTGATGTCGTAGTTGGACAGTCCGGTACCGTCAGCATTGCTGGCGGTGATGGTGTAGTGACCGACATTGGCGGTGGCGGCCGTGCCAGTGCTGCCCAGGTCGACGGACGACACGGTGTCACCGTTGAGCAGGCCATTGCTGCTGAAGCCGGCGAGGCCACCGGTCTGCCCGTAGGTCTTGCCGCCGTTGTTGGCGGTAATGGTCAGTCCGGCCTTGCCAATGGACAAGGTGCCGTCGACATAGGTGATGTCGTAGTTGGACAGTCCGGTGCCGTCGGCATTGTTGGCGGTGATGGTGTAGTCACCGACATTGGCGGTGGCGGCCGTGCCAGTGCTGCCCAGGTCGACGGACGACACGGTGTCACCGTTGAGCAGTCCATTGCTGCTGAAGCCAGCGAGGCCGCCGGTCTGACCGTAGGTCTTGCCGCCGTTGTTGGCGGTGATGGTCAGGCCGGCCTTGCCAATGGACAAGGTGCCGTCGACATAGGTGATGTCGTAGTTGGACAGGCCGGTGCCGTCGGCATTGTTGGCGGTGATGGTGTAGTCGCCGACATTGGCGGTAGCGGCCGCGCCAGTGCTGCCCAGGTTGACCGACGACACGGTGTCGCCGTTGACCAGACCATTGCTGCTGAAGCCGTTGAAGCCGCCGGTCTGTCCGTAGGTCTTGCCGCTGTTGTTGGCGGTAATGGTCAATGCCTTCGGGTCAACCCATAGCTCGCCTTGCACGAAGGAAAGGGCATATCCGCTTGTCCCGGCATCCAATGTTCCCGCGGAGACATCAACGGCATAGGGGGTCGTCGTCACTCCGGCGGCGGCTGATGCGCCTGCGGAAGCGAGTAGCGGGGTGCCGGTTACCAGGTTGGCGAGGTTGTCGGACAGGTAGGCGCCGCTGACACCTGCCATGGCGCCAGTGATGGAAAATGCATTACGTGGATCGATGCTGTCGCCGTAGACCTTGCGTAGCGTGTTTGCCGCGACCGTCAGTGTCGGCTGCCAGGCGAACAGGTATCTGTTGTCGGAGCCCGCCGCATGAGCAAAAGCAGTGGTGTTCCACAACGCGGTATTACCGCTGTCAAGGCCACCAAATACATGATTCTGGGAAGGCGATGCCAGATAGACCTGCCAACGCCCTGGCCCAGTCAAGGCAATGGCGCTGCTGCCAAAGCGATTGTCGAAAATGCCGGCGGTGGCCAGGTCCACATTTGCTGCACGTATCTGACCGTCCAGGCGCAGCCCTGCATCCGCTCCCACCTGCAGGTCGCCGGTGGTGGTGATATTGCCCAGCTGCATGCGGTCGGCGCTGCTGATACTTGCCGAGGCGGCATTGATATCTACCCGCCCGCCAAAGTGGTTGCCCGCCTGCTCAAGTTGGATGTTGCCGATGGCCTGGAGTTGGCTGGTGCCGGTAATCCGCAGGCCTGCGGTTTGTTGGATGGTGCTCAGTGACGTTGCGATCAGATTGCCGCCGATGCGGCTATCCCCAAGCAGCAGTTCCTGGCCCTGCACAGCGGTATCACCGCTTACGTTGGCGTTGTCCAGGACCAGCGTAGTGCCCGCATGTGCGTCCAGGTTTCGGGCGTTGACCGCCTGCAGATTCAGTCCGGCATCGGCGTGGAGGTGTACGTCGCGGCCGTCGATCTCAACCTGGCCATCCAAACGGTTATCTGCGTGCTGCAGGGTGATGTCGCCGCTGGCGGCGAAGCGGGACATGCCATCGACCGTCACCTGCGCGGTCTGCACGATGTTGCCGCTGCTGGTCAGCGACAGATCACCGCTGGCCTGCACCCCTGCCAGTTGCAGGTCGCCGGCGGCCACGCGGATATCGTCGCCGATCAGCAGCAGGGAGTCGTTGAAGCGGTTGCCGGCATTTTCGATGACGATATCGCCGCTGTTGCTTACCAGTGCACTCGCGCCATTGGCGAGGATGCGCCCCGCTACCTGCACCACATTGCCGACATCGCTGGCCAGCACCACCTGTCCGCCGGTGATATCGGCCCCTACCGTCACGCCGTCACGGCCCTGCAGCACCACGGCGTTTCCGGTGAGGGCAGTGTGGGTGTTCAGCTGACCGCCCGTGGCACTGGCCAGCAGCGAGCCACCCGCAAGATCGATCGCATTGCCGGCCAGCATCAGGTTGCCGTCTGCCTCGAGCGACGCGGTGCCCCCATTGCGGGTGCGCAGCCCGTCAACCTCGAGGGTGCTGTCGGCGGCCAGGGAGACCGCCGATGCGTCCAGCGCCACGGCGTCGCCGAAGGTATTGCCAGCCTGCTGCAGGACGATGTCATCGCGTGCGGTCAGATCGCTGCGCCCGCCCACTTCCACGCTGGCGGTCTGGCCGATGCCGCCGCCATGGGCCACGGCGAAGAAATCGCCGTCTGCGGCAACGCCATCCAGGCGCAGGTGGCCGGCATTTTCAATGCGCACATCGCGGCCGGCCAGCTGCACGCCGCCTCCGAACTGATTCCCCGCATGGCCCAGGCGGATGTCCCCGCTGGCGCTGAAGCGGCTGTCGCCCGCCACCCGCAGCGCCACGCCCTGGTCGATGTCGCCCTGGCTGTATACCTGCAGGCTGCCGGCCGACACGGTGCCCAGCTGCACGCCCTCACCGGACAGCCGTGCCAGGCCGCTGGCCTGCACATCGGCCTCGTCGAGCAGGCCCAGCGTGGACAGGACCACATCGGCGCCGCGCACCTGCAGGCTGCTGCCGAGGTGGTTGCCTGCATGGTCGAGCATTACGTTGCCGGTGGCCCGGAGCTCACTGCCATCGCCCAGGGTAACGGCACCGCTCTGGGTGATGCCACCGGCGAAGGCCGTGGCATCGAGCCTGCCCACGTCGGCGCGGGCCAGTGCCAGCGATGCGCCGTCCAGATCGGCCAGGCCCGTCACCTGCGCATCTCGCAGCGACAGCAGGCCCAGCGTGGTGGCCTGCAGTCCATCCACGTCTACCTGTGCCAACGACAGTCCCTGGTCGGCGTAGAGGCGGGCCTGTGCGGCCTGCAGGGCCACATCGCCCACGAAGCGGTTGTTGACATGCAGCAGGGTGATGTCACCGGCGGCGCGCAGGTCGGCCGCGCCGTCAACGGACATCTGTGCCTGCTGCTGGATGCTGCCGCTGCTGGTCAGGTGCAGGTCACGGCTCGCAGCCACCATGCCCAGCGTGAGGTCGCCCGCCGCCAGGCGCACGTCCCGCCCGGACAGGCTGGTCACGCCGGTGAACCGGTTGTTGGTGTTTTCCAGCAGCAGGTCGCCCTGCCCGGCGCCCGCCAGCGTGGTGCCCGACTGGATGCGGCCGCCCTGCTGTTCGACATTGTTGCGGGAGGAGACCAGCGACAGGCTGTTGGCGGTGATGTCGCCGCCGATGCGGATGCCCTCCATGCCGGTAATCGACACCTGGCTGCCAGTGAGCGCGGTGGCCGTGCGCACCTGTCCCGCACTGGACAGCAGGCTCAGCAGGTTGGTGCCGGTGTTGACTGCCGTGCCCCCCAGGTCGATATCGCCAGTGGCCACCAGCTGCACGGCACCGTTGTTGCCGGTGCGCACGCTTTCTACATCCAGGCCGCCGTCCGCCCTGAGCAGGATGGACTGGCCCTCGACCGCAATCGCGCCATCGAACGTGTTGCCCACGCTGTCCAGCTGCACGTTGCCACTGGCCGCCAGGTCGCTGCGTCCCTGCACGCTTACCACAGCGCCCTGCAGCAGGTTGCCTGCGTGGGCCGTGGCGCGCAGGTCGCCTGTGGCGTTCACTCCGGTCAGGGTGAGACCACCGGCGCTGTCGATGCGGATGTCATGGCCGGACAACTGCACGCCAGCAGCGAATGTGTTGTTCACGTTGTCCAGCACCACATCGTCCGTGGCGTTGAATCCGGCGGTACCCGTCACCGCCAGCGCATTGCCTTGGGTGATGCCGGCGCTGCTCTGCACTTGCAGGCTGTTCGCCTGTACGGAACCCAGGTGCACGCCGCGCCCGCTGAGCCGGGCCGCGCCCGCCGTCGTGACGGAGCCAAGATTCAGTGCGCTGTCGGCGCTCAGGGTGATGTTGGCGCCTGCGGCGCTGACCGCGCCTCCGAACTGGTTGGTGCCTTCGCCCAACACGATGCTGCCCGTTGCAGTCCAGGTGCTGGCACCGCCGACGCCGACGGCACCGTTCTGGCTGATGTTGCCGCCCGTGGCGGTGACCGTGCTGGTCTGGCCCAGTGCCACGCTATCCAACCGCACCGCATTGCCGGTCAAGGCCGTGGACTGCGCCATGGTGGCATCACGCAGGGTGAGCAGGGCTCCGGCGCTTGCCTGCAGCGTCGTTGCGTCTACGCCGGATAGGGTGAGCGCGTCGAGGCCGCTGATCTGGACGGCATTGCCGCTCAGCGCCACATCCCCCATGAACTGGTTGGCGGCGTTTTGCAGGGTGATGTTACCCAGCGAGGTGAAATCCGCGTTTCCACCCACGTAGTAGCGCGCCGACTGGGTGAGGCTGGTGACGCTGTCGATGGACAGATCGTTGTCGATATTCAGTGCGGCGGTGGATATCGCATTGCCGGACAGGGACAGGTCATGCAGGCGCATGAGGCCCCCTGTCTCGCCCCGCAAGGCCACGCTGTCGGCCGCACTGATGGCCAGGGTATCTGCATCGTAGGTATTGCCGTTGAGAGCACCATTGATCGCGACCGACCCTGCCGTGCTGGTCAGCGCCACATCGCCCTGCACGCGGCTGCCGCCCAGGTCGAGATTGCCCTCCGTGGTAATGTCGGCCGCCAGCTGGGTTTCTGCTGCGGTGATGGACGACAGGGACCCGATGGTGCTGATCGCCCCAAGGTGCACGGTGCCGGCCGCGGCATCGAGGCTCAGCGCGTGCGGTCCATTCAGGGTGCCGTAGAGCGACAGCCCACCGAGGGTGCTGCTGAGGCGGGTATCCCCCTCGAGCAGCAGCGCGCCGGACCAGGACTGCGCGCCCTGTGTGACGAGGTTCTGCGGCAGGTAAAGCGTGGTGCCGCTGGCAGACAGCGAACCGACATCGACGCTGCCGAAGCGCAGCGTGCCACCGGCAACGACCTGGGCCGCGCCGCCGGCCTGCAGCGTGACCGCCTCGCCGAACACGTTGCCGCCCCGGCCCAGCGTGATGCCGTTGGTGGCGGTGAAACTGCTGGTGGTGTCGACATTGATGGCGGTGGCCGTGCTCTGGGAAATGCTGCCGCCGCTGCTGATCGCCAGCGCCTGTGCATCCACGCCGCCCAGGCTCAGGTTGCCCTGGCTGGACAGCCTCACCGTGCCGCCCTTCAGGGCCACGCTGCCGCCGAACTGATTCTGCGGGTTGTCCAGGGTGATGTCGCCGGCAACATCGAACGTGGCCGCCCCGCCTGCGGTGTAGCGACCGCCCTGCACCAGTCCCCCCTCACTCAGCGTGACAGTCAGCGCACCGCTGCTGTTGATGCCGGCACCGTCGAACGTGCCACCGTTGATCGCCACGCTGCTGGCGGCGATGGTGCCATCCACGACGATGTCGCCACCCCGCAGGCCCAGTGCATCCGTCGATTGAATGGGCCCCCCCACGTGGATGTCACCGCTGCTGGCCAGCGTCGCCGCGCCGGTCGCGTTGAGTGCGCCCTGCAGGGCGATGTTGCCCACGGTGGAAATGCTGCCGCCCAGCTGGGTGGCGCCCGCGCCGGTGCGGGTGAGGCTGGCCAGCATGCTGCTGCCGCCCACGCTGCCGCCCACGATGGCGAGACCGTCAGTATCCAGGGTGAGCGCCCGCGCCGTGCCGTTGCTGTCGACAGTGCCCGACAGGCTGATGGCCTGGTCACCGGTGCTGGTCAGTGCCACGCCGGCCCCCAGGACGACGTTACCCGACAGGCCGATTGCACCGCTGGTGGTGACGTTGCCGTTGAGCACGGTGCTGCCAGTGCCCAGTGTCTGCAGCGAGGACAGCGCCGTTGCGTTGCCCACCGCACCGCCGAAGGTCCTGGTACCCGCAGTATCGACCGTCAGCGCATGCGCGCCATCCACGGTACCGCTGAAGGACACCGCGCCGCCCGAGGTACTGGACAGCATTCTGCTGCTGCCCAGCGTCACCGGGCCTGTGTAGGACTGGGCACCGGTACTGGTCACGTCGCCGCCCAGGGTGATCGCACTGCCGCTGGCCGCCAGACTGTCCACATTGAACGCGCCCAGGCGGAGGGCTCCGCTGCTGCCCAGTTGCAGCGCCCCGCCGCCGCCACTGACGGTGCCGCCGAACTGGTTGCCGCTGTTGTTGAAGTTGAACCCGGCCAGGCGGCGATCGCTGCCCGCCAACCCCGTGAGGGTGGTCGTCCCGGCGATGATCAGGGTGCTGTTCTGGGCCACATCGGTGGTGGAGCTCAGCTGAAGGTTGCCATCCACATTGCCCCCCAGCCGGGTGATGGCATTGCTGTTGCTGTTGAGCGTAGCGTTGCCCGTGGTGTTCACGGTAACGGCTCCCTTCAGAGCCCCGGAGGTCTGCCCGATCTGCTTGCCGCTGAGCGCGATGTTGTTGCTGTTGAGCGTCGCCCCCAGGTCGAGGGCATTGTCGCTGACCAGTGAAATGGAGTCGGCGGTCGCGGTCCCACGGGCGGATAGCGCGCTGCTGGTGCTGGTGATCGAAGCCGCCGTGGTGACTGCGCCAAAATCAATGTTGGCCGGCGCGTTCGTACTGAACACCAGGCTGCCGCCGTCGATGCCCTGCGCCTGCACCACGCCAGTGGAGTTGATGCCGTAGAAGAACGTCTCCGATTGCACCAGCGACCGCATGTCCACCGAGGCGCCTGACAGGTAGCCGGTGTTGTTGATGGCCGAGGCGGCCACCCCACCAACGCTCCGCGCCGTGAGCAGGTGCTCCCAGCTGCCTGGGTTGTTCGCGGAGGGAGCGGCGGGCTGCATGAAGGTGGAGTTGACGCTGTTGGCGGCCAACAGGCTGGCGTTGCCCGCCGCGGTGATGGTGCCGCTGTTCTCGACGATGGCACCGATCAGGCTCACGCCGCCGGTGGCGGCGTTGATGCTGCCGCGGTTGACGATGGCACCGGGCGTGCCCGAGCCGGTGAAGGTCCACATCGCCGGCAGCGACGCGCTTTCACTCACATCCAGGTTGTACATGACGGGCGGCAGCGACGTGGCCAGCAGCCCACCCACGTTGATCGTGCTTCCGCCGTTGAACACGATGCCGTTGGTATTGACCAGGAAGACGTTGCCGACCGAGGACAACGATCCGTTGATGACGGAGGCGGCACCGGAAATGATGTTGATCGACCCCGCAGCGGCGCTCGGCATGTCGAAGGTAACCGAGCTGCCCCGGGCGATATCGAAACCGGTCCAGTTGATCAGCGAGACCTTGCCGTTCTGGCTGATGATCATCGTGCTGCCGTTCTGGCTCATGGTGGCGCTGTGCTGCACCGGTGCGAAGCCGGTCGGCAGGTCGGCGGCCTGCACGGCCGGCGCCATGGCGGCGAAAACCGCAGTGGCCAGCAGCGAGGGCAGCAGGCGTCCGGCGCGCGTGCTGCGCGTCGCAGGGCGTTGCGGTGCGTTGGCGAATTCAGCGGCGACCTGGATCTGGCCGAGGGCGGCGTTGAAGACAAGGCGGTAGATGCGGTTCATGTCGATGTCCTCAGAACGTGCTGCTGATGCGCGCCCAGTACTGGGTGCTGCGTTGGTCACTGCCGATGTAGCTGCCGGTGGGTTTGGCCGCGCTCATGTCCAGGCGCAGCTCCGGCTTCCAGGGCAGGCGCAGGCCTATGCCCAGGCCCGCGCCTTCCAGGGTGACGGGCAGGGCGCCCAGGCGCCGGTTGGCCGCGGCCGGCGAACTGCGGCCCCAGTCATAGAACAGACTCACCTCGAACAGGTCGCCCCAACGCCGCCCATCGAACGGTGAAGGCGTATCGGCAAATCCCGGGGCACTGAGCTGGTACTCGAAGGTGGCCTGCACGCCGCGATCATCCAGCGCGCTGGACAACGGGTAGGCACGCACGCTGGTGGGGCCGCCGATGCTGAACTGCTCCAGCGGGGTCAGCGCATCGTCGGTGAACTGCGCGCTGCCGCGCAGCAGCAGCCGCTGGTTGCCGGGCAGCGCCTGCAGGCGGGCAAGCTGGGCACGCACGATCCAGAAATAGGCGGTATGCGAGGGATACAGCCAGTTCAATGCCGGCGATTCGTCGTTGATCGACTTGCGCACCGATAGCTGTGCCAGGTTGATGCCGCGCCAGCGCTGGTCGGTATGGCGCAGGCTCAGCCCGGCATCTATCACATCAAAGGTATGCCGCGACAACTCCATGCCCATTGCATCCAACGTTGACTGTTCGTGCACCCAACGTGCTGACGCCTGTACCTGCAGATTGCTGCGCTGGATGAACTTCCAGTCACTGCCGGCGTAGAACAGGGTGGTGGGCCCGGTCAGCTGCATGGCCGCGAGCGGCCCGTTGTTGATCTCCATCTCGCTGCGGCTGACGCCGGCGGTTGCGCTGAGACCATCGATCCTGGAGGAGGGGATGCTCAGCGACAGCGCGGCCTGCCAGCTGTCGGCCGGGTCCAGTCCGTAGCCCAGGCTGGCAGCCAGCACATCGCCCGCACCCAGTGCGTTGAAAGCGCTGACACCCAGCTCGGCGCGGTACTTGCCGGTGCTGTCGGTGCCATGGTTGCTCAGCCCGGCGGTGATCTCATACGGATGGGCGCTGTCTTCGGCGACCAGGATGATGTCGGTGTCGCCGGGCTCGAGGCCGGGTTGCAGCACCGAGCTGACCGATACGCCGGGCAGGTCACGGGCATACAGCAGGGCGCGTTCCAACTCTGGCCTGCGCAGGGGGCGGCCGATCAGCCCCAGGCTGCTGGCGCTGAGCTGGTCGTCGCGATAACGGCGGCTGCCTTGTACCAGTACCCGCCCAACCCGGCCTTCCATGACCTTGAGCATCAAGGTGTGGCTGTCGTCCATCTGCTGCGGTGGGATATAGGCCACCGAGACCAGGAAGCCGGCGTCCCGATAGGCCTGGGTGATGCGGCTGCTGATCTGCTCGATCTGCGGAAAGCTCAGTGATGCCGGCAGCGTCGGGCTGATCTCCCGCAAGGCCTGGTCGACCACGGCCTGGATGCGATGCGGATCGATGCCGTTGCCCGGGTGTTCGCCGACCCCTTCGACCTGTATCCGTGCTACCTGCACGCGGGCTTCGGCTTCAGCCACGGCGGTGCTGGGGGTGGTCGCTTCCTGCGCCGCAACGGCTCCGGTGAGACCCAATGCCAGCGTCAGCAGGGTGGCCTTCGGCCAGCGGTAAGGGAAACAGGGGGTCGTGCGGCAACTGCGGGACTGACTATGCATCGATGGTTTCCTAGAGATTCCAGCGAGCCCGCCCGACGGAAATATCGGCGGCTCCCTCTGTAAACCGGGAAAGCCGGCGCGGGAGCATCACGAAAAGCGGAGGGAAGCCCCGAAAGGTGATTTGCGTCACATTTGAAGGGTGGGATCCCTGGGGCCTGTTCAGCGATGCCCGGCCCCAGTTGCCAGGCCGGAACGGGCTACAATCGGCAGCTCCCTCGCCCAGTTCCAGGAGCTGTGATGTTCCCGCGTGAAGCCCGTATCGAGTCCTACGATCCCGAGTTGGCCAAGGCCATTGCCGATGAGTGCCAGCGTCAGGAAGACCATGTCGAGCTGATTGCCAGCGAGAACTACGCCAGCCCCATGGTGATGGAAGCGCAGGGCAGCCAGCTGACCAACAAGTACGCCGAGGGTTACCCGGGCAAGCGCTACTACGGTGGCTGCGAGTACGTGGATATCGCCGAGAAGCTGGCCATTGACCGCCTCAAGCAGCTGTTCGGCGCCGATTACGCCAATGTGCAGCCGCACAGCGGCTCGCAGGCCAATCAGGCGGTGTACTTCGCGCTGCTGCAGCCGGGCGACACCATCCTGGGCATGAGCCTGGCCCATGGCGGCCACCTGACCCACGGCGCCAAGGTCAATGCCTCGGGCAAGATATTCAACGCCATCCAGTACGGCGTGAACGAAGCCGGCCTGATCGACTACGACGAAGTCGAGCGCCTGGCCCTGGAACACAAGCCGAAGATGGTGGTGGCCGGTTTCTCCGCCTATTCGCAGATTGTTGACTGGGCACGCTTCCGTGCCATCGCCGACAAGGTGGGTGCCTATCTGTTCGTGGACATGGCGCACGTCGCCGGTCTGGTCGCCGCTGGCGTCTATCCGAATCCGATCGAGCACGCCCACGTGGTCACCTCGACCACCCACAAGACCCTGCGCGGCCCGCGTGGCGGCATCATCATCGCCAAGGGCGCTGGCGAAGAGATCGAGAAGAAGCTGCAGTCGATCGTGTTCCCGGGCATCCAGGGCGGTCCGCTGATGCACGTCATCGCCGCCAAGGCCGTGGCTTTCAAGGAAGCACTGGAGCCGGAATTCAAGGCCTACCAGCAGCAGGTAGTGAAGAACGCCCAGGCCATGGCCACCACGCTGATTTCGCGCGGTTACAAGATCGTCTCAGGCGGCACCCAGAACCACCTGATGCTGGTCGACATGATCGGCAAGGACGTGTCCGGCAAGGATGCGGAAGCCGCGCTCGGCAAGGCCCACATCACCGTCAACAAGAACTCGGTGCCGAACGACCCG